>NPIE01001538.1_pt1 | contig 37626 bp, 56 predicted proteins | sample 8637661 | NCBI WGS metagenome assembly NPIE01 (sample SAMN07420842, study PRJNA396082) | bioreactor metagenome | isolation source: sample BA12 brine-fed electro-methanogenic bioreactor BA | place: Japan: Kochi | collected 2016-12-09 | reverse complement strand
TCTACCAACTGAGCTACCGGGGAAAAGAAGTGTTCTTTTAAGTTTTTATTTTTGCGTTCTTTTTTGCTGGTTTTGCGCTACAAAATGGGGCTAAGTCGGGCTTGAAATCTGTGTAGCGATGACGAGAAGAACTTATACACGGGGGCTGTTTTGGTGTCAAGGATTTTTCTTGCCATTTATCAGGTCCGCCCGGACAACCCCACCAGCCAGTAATGGTTTCTCTCCAGGCGTTGAGCTGGCCGTGATAACTCAGCGGCCCGAGGTTCAGGCGCGGCTCAAGCTGCAAACGGCAGCGGGCTACCCGGTCGCCGATTGAGGTGAGAGTCACGACGACTGCCAACGCCCTCCATAGTTGCCTCACAGTCCCAGCTCCCTTCTCTGTTGGCGCCCCCATTCACGTACGCTCTCCACATACGCCTGGTAGTCGGAGAGCTCATGTTCTTCTTCCGGGGGCATAGCGTAGGTTCCCAGGGCCGTGCCAACGCCGATGCGGGCCAGAAAGATCTCATCGTCGGGGCTGTACCTCTGACGTATCTGCTCCTCCATCCGTTTGTAGATGAGGCGGCACTGGGGGCTTTTGGTTTTGATCCGCTCGCGCAGCTCCGGCGTCAGCAGGGCCGGCTCCACGGTGATCTGCTCCGGCTGGGGCGGCAGCGCGTCAGGGCCGGAGATGTAGGTCAGGCCGTCCAGGGTGCACAGCTCGACGATCGGGGCCTCTTCGGTGCCCTGGGCCTGGTAGGTCGTATAGGCGTCGGATTTTTTTTGGTAGACATAGATTTTCATGGGGAACCTCCTTGAGTTGAGAAATCATGTAGGCCAGCGAGGCTGTGCCCTTGGCGTGCCCGAGGATCGAGACGGTCGCCTGGTCGTCGCCGCGCAGAATGGCTTTTCTGAATTTGTACAGGCTGTGTTTTCGGATGAGGCGGCGGTTGCGCCATGTGCGGTACCCGACGAAGTTGACGCCGCGGCTGATCCGGGTGAACGACGTGCGCGAGAACTCAAGGCGCAGGTTGTCCGCGAGAAATTCCCCGATGCGCGCTCTCAGCGCGAGGGCCTCGGGGCGGGTCAGTCCGACGAGGACCAGGTCATCGACGTATCGGACGTAGTGCTGAATCTTCAGATCGCGCTTAATGTAGTGATCGAGCGGATTAAGGTAGATCAGGGCGTAGAGCTGACTGAGCAGGTTGCCGATGGGGATGCCGACGGGGTCGGGATGGTCGGCAAAGCGCATCATCAGATTGACCAGGCGGTGATCCTTGATCTTTCTCTCGACCAGCACCCGCAAAATGCTGCGGTCGATGCGGTAGAAAAACTTGCTGATGTCGAGCTTGAGGGCGTATTCCTGCGGATCGCAGGCCTTCAGGCACGCCTGCAGGTGATGGCTGGCCTTGTGGGTGCCGTACCCCGGGCGGCAGGCGAAGGATTCGGCCACGAAGCAGCGGTCGAAAAGAGGGTAGACCATCCGGTAGATGGCATGCTGGGCGACGCGGTCGCGAAAGGCCGGGGCGTAGATCAGGCGCGGCTTCGGCTCGTGCACCCAGAAGGTGTGATAGGGGCGCGGCTGGTAGGTGCCGGCGTGGATCTCCCAGTAAAGGGATTCGAGCTGCGCGCCTAGGTTCGTCTCGAATTCGAAGGTGGCCCTCTTCTTGCGCTTGCCCCGGCGGGCGTCCAGATAGGCCTGGAAGAGATTCTTCCGGGTGAAGATCGCGTCAAAGAGCTCTCCGTGTCGCTTCATGGGTGCGCTCCCGGTCTTCGGCGTCTGCCTACCAAAAGGGAGCTGATGGTCGATTTCGCGTAACGCTGGACGGCGCATCCCTGTCTTTTCCACTGCGCTCGGTCTGAGCCATGAGGCGAAAAAGAGAGTCGGACCGGAACCCCACAGTGTTGTTCGAGTTCGTCCGGTTGTTGTTCAGGTTCAGACCCCACACGCCCGCATTGGAGCCATTGTTCCAATTCAGGGACGCAATCAGGCACATGTTGAGGCACCGCCCAAGGGTTTACCATCGTTTCTCTTCCTTCATTTTGACGATCCACCCGCCGATCATCCGCCCCAGCTCGTCGCAGCGGTCGGTGATGACGGTGAAACGATGCCGCTCGAGGCTTACGGCATCGTCCCCTTTTCGTCCGTCCTTGAACCGGAAGTATCCCAGTTCAAAGGCGAGATAGAGCTGCATCCGCAGCCGCTCGTGGGCGATGTCCAGGTTCGAGAGGGTCGTCTTCTTGTGATAGCGCTTCTGCCCCTCGGTCACCAGGTCCCAGACCTCGTAGGCCGTGTTGCGGATGCGCCCCGCCAGGGCGTACTTCTCCGCCTTGGGAAAGTGGTTCAAGTAAATGTTCAGCAGCTTGAGAAACTCGCAGAGCTTGCGGTTCAGCTGCGCTTCGGCATGGAGATTACTCATCAGTCCCGGCCCTCGCTACCGCTCAGGCCCCAGGGTAACATGCGGACCGGAACCCCACAGTGTTGTACGAGCTCGGCCGGGAGTAGTTCAGGAGCAGACCCCACACGCCCGCATTGGAGCCATTGTTCCAATTCAGGGACGCAATCAGGCACAGCTCGTTTTTGATAAGTTGATAGTGATAATCGTTGCCGAAGAGGGTCGTGCCGCTGCTGGAGAGGGCGGCCCCTGCGGCGGGCAGCCCCAGCCCGGTGCGGGTCCAGCCGTCTCCCGAGGTGGCCGGGTCAAGGACGGCCTGCGCGGCGTTGCCCCATCGCTGCAAAAAGCCGTTGCTGGGGTAGTCGGTGCGCAGCGCTGGGGCGAAGGGCTCCATCATCGCCGCGCATCCGGTCGCGCCCCAGTGGTCGGTGGCGAGGGAGTTGCCGGAGGTGAAGTCGCGCATCCGGGTGGCCTGCTGGGCGGCGTAGAAGGTGCCCACAGTGGCGGTGCCCCCCGAGGTGTAGGCGGCAAACGACAGGGAGTCCACCCCGTCGAGGCTGAAGGTGGCGGCGTCGATGACGGTGGCGGTAAAGACCCTGTCGTTGACCTCGGTCATGCCGCCGACGCCTGCGATCAGCACCGGGTCGCCGGTGGAGAGGCCATGGCCTGCGCAGGTGACGACGGCGGGGTTGGCCTTGGTGATGGCGGTGATGCTCTTGCTGTTCGCCGCACAGGTGATGCCGGTCTGGATCTCGTACATCAGGCCGTTGACATCGGCGACGCCGCAGGCCTGCCCGTTGTGGGTTGTTTTGGCAAAGGGCGACCCGGAGCCCGTCTTGGCGCTGTTACTGTAGCCGTCGCTGACGTAGACGACCTCGGCGTCATTGACGTCGCCCAGGGCGTTGTTGTTGCACCCCTTGGGGAAGTTGGCGCTCGGATTGTACCAGGCGCAGTAGGTGGTAGAGGTCGCCGCCTGCCCGTGAGCGAGGGAGAGCAAGGCCAGCGCCGCCCACTGAAAGCGGCTGGCGCAGAAGAAGCGACTCTCGGTGTTGATCGCCCCATCCACGCCGTCGCGGGCTTTGGCGGCGTTGAGCGCCTGATAATAGTTGTTGCTGTCGCAGGCGGTCAGTTCGGCGATTGGGTTGTGGGCGCCATGGGTGGAGATCGGCAGCCCGCCCTGGATGGAGGAGGCGATAAAGCCCGCGCCCCAGGCGTTTTTGCTCGCCATGTACTTGTCAATAAAGAAGCCGTCCTTGATCTCTCCGCCGTCGATAAAGGCCCGGTGTAGGGCGTAGCCAGCGGCGGCGGCTTCGGCGGGCGTGGCAAAGTCTTTGACGCCCTTGACACCGACGACATTGACATTAAGGCCATTAGTGCCGGTACCGATCTTGTAGTAAAACTTGGGCACCCAACACATGATGGAGCCGTCGCGGTATTGATAGTTGCCGTAGTTCGGACTGATTGGGTCCGTAGAGCCGGGCAACCACATCATCCCGTCGAAGAGCGCGCCCGAGGGGGCGATGCCCACTCCGAACCCAGGGCCTCCGGGAGTGCCAATCAAATTTGTGACGCCTCTTTTTTCGTATTGCGGGTGTGGGTCGGCGTCGTCGGCTGTGTGGGTATCGATGGCTGTGCGCAGATTTTCCAGGTTTTGGTCCATCTCCTCCCAGGTGAGTTCTTCAGTTTTGTCTGCTCTTTTTATGATGGTTGTGGCCATGATTTTTGCTCCTATGTAATGACGGTGATGTCGATGCTGTCGCAGGCGTGTTCTGAGCCTGGGGTGATGGCGGCCTCCATGACCGTGCCGACCTGGTTTGAGAGGGCGGCGATCTGGACGCGGTCGCCGAATTCGAGTTCGGCGTGGTCGAGGTAGAGGGTCATGGTATAGAGCCAGCGGCGCTGGGCATACCAGGCGAGATAGAAATCACGCAGCTGGTCTGCGTGGGCGGCATTTGCGACGAACTGGCAGCGGAACGCTTCGGGCTTTTCGCGGCTGCCGTGGATTGCGATGCTCGCCGGGTCGGTGGCGTGGCTGATGGCCTGGTAGGCGCTTTCGTCAATGGTGCGGCGGCTGTAGTCGAGGTCGTATTGCAGGTTGATGGTGTTGACCAGATCCTGCAGGGCGGTTTTGCGCATGGAGATGCGGCGGCGGCCGGCGTCGGAGACGGCAACGGCGCTGATGGTTTTTTGCGGGGTTGGGTTGAGCTGGCGCAGGATGAGGTAGGCTGAGGCCCCCATCATTTTGAACCAGCACTGGCACTGGAATGCGATGTCGTTGAGCCAGTCGATTGCACGACGGTATGTGGTGATGGCGCCGTGAATCTGGTAGTCTGTTGGGATAGACCCCGCCGTCCAGGCATAAAGGGTGTGACCAGTGCGGGAGATGATGTCGTTTGCGACGGGCTGCGGGTAATACGTGCCGCGGTAGCAATCGCACAGAATATCGTCTGCCACCAGCGTGTTTGCGGTGCTGTTGCCGGTGAGAGTGACGGTGCCGGACTTGTAGGCCGAGCCTGACTTATAGGCGCTGCCGGACTTATCGACGGTTCCGGCGCGGTCGACGGTGCCGGTTTTGTCTGCGGAGCCAGATTTAGTTGCGGAGCCTGTCTTATCAGCCGTCCCGGTCTTATAAGCTGAGCCCGACTTGTACGCGCTTCCCGACTTTCCGACAGTGCCTGATTTTGACACAATGCCAGAAACGCTTGGAGGTGTCGGATTATACTCGATCTCATACCAGACCTCTTTCGGGTTTGCTTGTCCGCTGGCGGCGATCGACAGGTATGTGCCTGACGCCGTCAACTCTGACCAAGAATTGATTGTCTTCCACCCTGAGACGCCAGATCCGCCCGCCGGAACGGTTGTCGTGGTGCTTCCGCTGTTGCCTACATACATGCGCAGCGTCATCGACGTCGATGCGCCATCCCCCATTTTCAGTCCCGCGCGAACCCGGATCGGGGCTCCTGGCATCGCCTGCGGCATGGTGCGTCGGAAACGAGTTGTTGTTGACGTACCCGCGTCAGTCAACTCTCCCGTACCGAAATTACCGTCAATAACTGCGTCCCCGGTTGACGGGTAAACAAAATTTGCCGGATCAAGGCATTCGTCCGGCGAAACAGATAGGATCTGTGTGCTTTGGGCATGTCCGTGTGCTCCGTCACTAACGCTGATGCCGTCAGAAACAGAGATATTGTCCGCGACGCCGATCCCGTCAACAACACCGATCCCGTCGTTGACGTCAATAGTGTCACTAACCCCAATGGTATCGCTAACACCGATGGTGTCGCTGATGGTGATGCCGTCGTCCACGCCGATGGTGTCGATCACGCTGATCGCATCTTCAACGTCGATGCCGTCTTCGACCATGAGGTCGATGGCCTGCTGTACGGTGATTTTGCCGGGCACGGTGACCAGGGCCACGCCTGGATAATCCGGATGCTGCCCGCCGACCTGGCCGGCGGCGACCAGGGCCACAGTGCCGGAACCGAGGTAGCGTTGAGCGACAGAGGTGATGTTGAGCACAGCCTGACCGACCCGCCCGTAAACAGCGGGTATATCGTCAAGTGCCTCGTCGCTGACGAGATACCCGTAATAGTCGAGCTTTTGCCATGCGACGGCACCGCGCATGTGGGGCGCGCTGGGCACGCCGCGGGAGACCGTGAGCGTATCGCCCGAGATGGCGGTGATGGTCATCTCCTCATCATCGATGACAAGGATGTCGCCGGTGGAGAGACCGGCTGCGCTGGTGACGGCGATTGATGTTGCTGAGGCGTTGACAGAGGTTTCGAGCGAGGTGGTCACCCCGGCATGTACGGCGAGGGCGCGCAGCCGCTTGACGTTGCCGAAAATGATGGGCGCGACCTGACCGATATCGTCCGGGTCGCACAGGGGATAATCCTCTTTTGTGACGCGGGTGCCGATGTATTTGTCAAGCCGGGTCGAGACATCCTCGATCGTCAGCTCGATGGTGTGCTCGTCGGGCAGGTGTGCATCCACGACGTAGCCGATAAACATGCGCTGCGGCGGATCGGTGGCGGAATCAAGATCGCGAAACCACAGATAAAGTCTTGCGGGTTCCTGCTCGATCTCGTTTTCGATCAGGTCGGTGAACAGTTGCCGGCCTTCGTCGACATTGAGCGTGATCTGGATGTCTGAAACGCGGATCTCGTCCATCGTGCCTGCAATGCCCTCGTGCAGACGCCCCCACCTTGCGACAAGCGGCTTGACGGGCAGGGCTTGCCCCTCGAACTGGATGGTGCCGAGGTCGACATCGGAGACAGCCCACATCTGCCCGCCGAGGGCAAAGGTGAGAATCCAGACCGGCTGCGCCCCGGACAGGGTGTTTTTGCGATCGTCTATGGCGGCTGGGAAATTCCTCACGCGATCTGCTCCTCGAGGTCGAAACTCACGGCGTAGCGGTCGGGGCCGGTCTGGTGATAGTCAATGCGGTCCACGGCAAAACGGACTGTGCGCTGGGTTGTGCCGTCATCCCAAGTCAGGTTGTTTTTGCGGCCTGCTGCTGGGCCGAGGTAAAAGCTCACAAGGGCGTCGACCTCCGCCTGCGTGACGCGGTGCAGGACGATGTTGTGCAGGTAATGGGCGGTGGGGCGCTTGTCGTAGACCACGCGGCGGCCGTCGCTGTAGCGCCCGAGGGGCTGTGCAAGGTCAGCGCTCAAGCCCCCGGGGCGCTGGCGGGGCGCGGTGAGGGTGAGGCTTTCGGTGGCTGTAGAGAGTGTCATCATGGCTCGACCAGGATCTCGATTGTGACATCAAAGCGATCGGGCGTGCGCTCTGTGATGGTCGGCAGCTGCCCGGAGGCGAAGCGCCCGTGGTACTCGGTGCCGTTGAGACGGACGTAAAAGGCATGCGACATGCCGCGCGCCACGCGTTGCCACCAATCGATGAGGGCGTCTTTGTTGCTTGCGGAGAGCCTGGGCCAACGCAAGGCGATGCGCTGATCATCCGCGATGACATCGCCGAATGTGCGATGGCCTGCGGGGGTGACGAGCTGCGGTTGAATGGGCTGCACGTTGCGGCGCGGCCTCTCCGGGGCGTCTGCGAACCAGAGCATTTCGTCCGGCGAACGAAAAAGAAAGCCCGGGAAAAATATCGTGATGGGCGCATCTCCGCCAGCGACAGCACCGCCGGTGGCGGCCAGGTGCAGCCCGCGCAGGATGACGCCGGCACCGGACATAACACCGCCGCCGGATGCGAAAATTGCGCGACCTCGCGATGCGGGAGCATCGCCACCGGCGACCGCACCCCCGCTTGAGGGCACGACAGCATCGCGCATGATCCACGGCAGATAGCCGTCATAATGCCCCGCGACGGCACCGCCGCTGACGGCAACGGTTAAATCGTAGGCGCTTTGCCGCTCGAGATAGCCGTCGCGCACATATCCAAACGCCACATACACGGATTACCGCCTGCAGGAAACGATGATAACGCCGTCGGGGTGTTCGTTTTCGTCGTCGAGGTTGATCTCGTTGATCACGGGCGACAGGGCTTTGAGAATTTTCTTTCGATCTGCGCACTCGGTTTTGGTCGAGCACGACTGGCAGCGGTTCATGTCAACGGTCCACATGTCTCTATCTCCTTAACTTGGGGTGCCTTTGCTGAGCTGGATCTCCGGGGTAACCCGCATGATATCGCCCAGCACGGCAGGGGTGAAAACAGCCGGGGCGCGCTCTGCCCAAAGCAGGGTGCCGGCGGAATCGGTGACGAAATAGCCGTAGATGGTGGCGTCGAGATCGAGGGGCCCGGTAAACTCGAATATCTGCTGGGCGAATGCTGCAGCCATGATGCCTGCGTCGTTATAGATCGACCAGTCGCCTGTCGTGAGGGGCTTGGCCGCGTACCCGCCGCCGGAGGCTTCGCTGTAGGTGGCGGCGGTGTCGGTATCCTGCGGGGTGTGGTCGTTGATGTAGAGGTGCAGGGTCAGGTCCTGGCCACCGACTGGGAAGTCGTTATTAAGGGCGCGGCGAAGAAGCTCACCGGCGCCGAGGTCTGAAAGGATAAGTGACATGATGTGCGATCCTCCTGATTAGGTGGTGCGGTAGCGTTGGCCGAGGGCCTGCAGCTCGGGCATGATGAGGCGCGCAATTTCGCGGGCGCTTTGTTCGATGCCGCCGCGGGAGCCGGTGGCGTCAATCTGGATAACCGGGGCGATGGTGACATCCCCGCGCTGGCTGTCGCTGCGGGCGGCGCTGCGGTTGCGGACCTCTTCGCCGCGGTGCAGGCGGTAGTAGCCGGTGGCTGGCACGTAACTTGTGCCTACGGCGTAGCCTGGGGAATAGGACCCGAAGGGGGCGTTTAGATCTTGCGGAGCATGGGCTGACTGTGTTGACCCTCCGGTGCCCCTGCCACCCATTTGCTGCAGCTTCCGTGCTGCGGCGTCGTTGCCGGTAAAGGCCCACTCGAAAAAGCCGATCTGGTCATTCTGGTATGCCTGGTACCAGGAAACGGTGGTGTTGACCTGGCTCATGAGCTTGCCGAGCTGCTCCGCCGTCCAAGCGAGTGCGCCCCCGATGTTTTTGACAAATTCGGTGATGGTGTCGCGGTTGTTGTTCATCCAGTTAGACAGATCTTTCATTGATTGCATGACGGTGGGGGCCAGCTCTTGCCCGAGCTCGATCAGCACTTTGCCGAGGGTGTTGTCAAAGGTTTGCTTGACGGCTTCGAAGGTGCCGGCCCAGTCGTCGAACGCGCGCTGGGTGGAACCTGCGCTTCGTTCCATGGCCTGCAGGCTTTGGTTGTAGCCGTTGAATTGGTCGGTGAGCAGTGGCCCCAGGCCGGTGAGGGCTTCGCTTGATTCGAACAGCTTGCTGATGCTGATGCCGGTGTCGGCTGCGTACTGGTCGAGCTCGAGCAGGACGGTGGCCAAGCCTTTTTGCTCGACTGCGGCGGTGCCTGAGGTATAGCCGAGGTCGGCCATGGCCTCTTCCATGTTTTTGGTGGGCTTGATGAGCCCGCGCAGGATGGCGCTGTATTGCGTTGCGGCCTGGCTGGTGGAGCCTGCGGTCTGAGTGAGCTGCGCCATAGCGGCGCCCATTTCGCGCTGATTGACGCCGGCCTGGTGGCTGAGCGATGCGATGTTGCCGATGATGGGCACCAGTTCTGCGACGGTGGTTTGCCCTTTGGCCTCGATCGCAAAGAGCAGGTCGGAGGCTTCGGCGGCGCTTTCGATCTCTCCGGAGAAACCGGCCATGAGCTTGGTCATAGCCTTGATGGTTTCGCTCTGGTCGACATGGGCGGCCTTGGCTGCCTTGGCGGCGGTGGTGAGCAACTCCATGGCTTCGGCGGGGTCGGTGACGCCGGAGCTGATGGTTTGATAGTAGCCGCGCACCAGCTCGGTGGCGCTGCCGAGTTCGGGCGGTAGATCCATGATCTTTTTGCGCACGTCTTCGAGGCTTTCGCTGGTGACTTTGCCGAGGTCGGTGAGGCTGGTTTCAAACTGGGTGAATTCATCGAGGGATCGGCGCGCCAGGCGATAGCCGGCATACCCGGCGGCGGCAGCAGCGGCGGTGATCTTGACCCAGTTGGCGCGGAACTTTTCAGCCAGGCTGATGCGTTCGCCGTACTGGTCTTTGTCGATCTCTTTGAGGCGACGGGATAGCCCCTCTTCGGCACGGATCAGCTCGTCAGCGGTGGCGGTTCCGCTGCTTTTAATGCGGTCGTAGGCCTGGGTTGCGGCGCGGCGCTTGTTGTCAAAGGCGGTGCTGGACTGGGTGCCGAGGGTGGAGAAATCGCGCTCGAGCCGGTTGCTGACATCGTGCCCGGTGCGCTGCAGCTCGCGCAGGGCGGCTTCGGCGCGGCGGATGTTGCCGCCGATCATGAGTTTGATGTCTCTAGCCATCGGGCTCCTCGCTTTGCCCTTTGGGGGGCGGGTTGATCTCGTTGATGATTTGCTCGGCTGCGGCGAGCAGTTTTAAATCCTCGAGCGTGACGCCGTAGAGCCTGCACACGGTGCCTGGGTCGACCAGGTCACGCAGGCTTAGGAGCAGCCCGCGCAGTTCGATGATGTTTTTGCCCGCCGGGGTGAGCGGCGGCACCAGGCAATCAACGCCTGCCTGGCAGTTGGGGGTGATGTCATCCACCTCCTGCGCTTCGGCGCAGGCCTGGCAGTTTACGCCGGGGTAGTCGTTGCGGGCGCGGAGGTGGATTGCGAGTTTTTTTCGGCGGCCTCGCGTTCTGCTGCGAGCATGCGCTCGAGCGAGAGCGGCGTATTCATGACCAGCAGCCGGAATTCGGTGCATTCGCGCATGAGGTAGTCGATATTCTCGGGCGTGCAGGGGTAATCCTCGTCGCCCTCTTTGATACCGGCCCAATCGACAACGACGGCGCGGCCGAGTTCGGCGCGGAATTTTTCGTCGTCGACTTCTTCGATACGCTGATGCGTTTTGGGGTCAAAGCGGTGCGTGGCGCATTTGCGCCGGATCGCTTCGAACTGACTCTGGCTGATGTGGTTGCACAGCACTTCGACATCGTCAAAGAGCGGCAGCCAGACTTTGAGGTCTTTTGATTTAAGGCGTGAAATATCCATCAGAGTTCCTTCTTTACGGCTTGTGCCGCAGCGATCCAGCCAGCCTGAACAGCAGCGGGCGTGTCGTAAAACTTTGGCAGGCTGTCTCCAGTGACAGCGCTTTTACCTCCCGTGGACTTGCAATACGCTTCGTATGCCTTGCGCCCCAAAAAACTCTCTTCGTTTTCCATCGTTTATTCCTTTCAGTCTTTAATCATTCATCGTTTACGCGAGCGGGTCGGTGTCGCGCTGGTTGGTGCCGAAGATTTCGAAAGGTGCTGTGCAGGTCATGCCTGCCGGGGCTTCGGGCGTGCCGTGCACGGTCATCTCTACGGGCTCTGAGATGATGCCCTGCTCGTCGGTGATATCGACGGTGCGCAGCTGCAGGTGCGGGAAGCGCAGGCCGAACACGCGTGGTACGCCTGCTTCGATTTCGGCACCGGTAAATGTGATGTCCATTTTTTTGCGGGTGTCGCTGCCAAGCTCTTCGAGGCGGGTTTTGCCCAGGTGCTTGGGGAAAGACAGGCGCAGGTTGACTTCGGGCGTGCCGTCGTTGACGGGCTCGTCGATCAAATCTTGCGAGTTTGCGCCGCCGGTGGTGTAGGTGCCGTAGGTGCCGGTGAGGTTGCGGGTGGCTGTGAGCTCAAAGGAGCTGGGGCCGATTTTGTCGGATGCGGAGAGTGCCAGGCCGCTCTGGTCATTCATGCGGAAAATGCCCTGGGCAAACTGGATGCGGTGGCGGGTTTCGGCGATGGTGACGTTTTCGAATGTGGAGAGTTGATTGACGCCGTCCTGCACGACGTTGTTGCCGATGCACTGGGCCACGAGCTGTAGAGGCTGGCCCTGTTCGCCGCGGATGGTAATGCCGCTGACTTTGAGGCTGGGCACCTCGGAGACGTAGTTTTTGTACCAGCGCGCGAAGGTGGCAAAGAGGCCGTCGGTGTTGTCGGCCAACTGGTACAGGTATTCGTAGGCTGAGCCGGTGCCGACCTGGGTGGGCGCGCCTGCGACGCCGCAGAAAAGAGCGAGCAGCAGGTCGCAGCCGTCGTAGCGCAGGTACTGGGGAAGATCGCCGCCGACGACAACGGCGCCGGGGGTGCCGTCCTGGCTCCAGAACAGGCCGAGGCTGTCGTCAACCTGGGTGTCTGCGGTGCGGCTGATGCCTGCGGGCAGGCTTAAAAACCCGTCACCGGCGCCGCAGGCGACGGCGGTGCCCCAGGCGGTGGCTTTTTTGAGGGCGTATTTTAGTTCGATTCCGGCGACTCCGGCCATGGTTAATCTCCTTTACTTCTTGATGATGCTACGTTTATCGACTGAGCGGGCGCCCGTGTAACCCAAATAGCCTGCGCCAAATAACCACCAGAGCTCTTCCGGTAGCGCGGCAAGCCAGGCTTTCATGCCTTCGGCGATCGATACGGCCAGATCGGGCTGTACGGCATGCAGCACCCCCATTGGAATGGCGGCGAGAATCAGGAAATACATGCAGTACAAAAACGAGGGGCGCGCACGGCTCGTCCAGGGGTCTGCGCTTTTGGCCTCCTGCAGAATGGCGCTCATGCGGGTCTCAAGCTCTTTGAGTTCGCCGTCCTGCTGCATGCGCATTAGCTCGGCTTTGGCCCGGGCGGCTTCGGCCGGGTCTGGAAAGAGCTTGTCGATGAGCTTGCCGCCGATGCCTGCGACGGCAGAGCCTATGCCGGTGAGATCCATCATGTGCCCCCTTTGAGCAGATAATGGACGTTGCGCAGCTTGGCAATCAGCTCTCGCTTGGGGAAGTAGCGGCCGGGGCAGCTTTTTTCGGAATAATCGCTGTGGAACCGGACCTGCTCGGGCTTGAATCCGTAGGCGATCATGAGCCCCAGGATGAGACGGAAAAGCAGCTGCATGGCTTCGTCTGCCGGGGCCTGCTCGTCAAAGTCGCCGACGAGGCAGATGCCGATGGTGTTGTTATGGCCTGCGGTGTGCGCGCCCATTTCGCTCAAGGGGCGGCCGCCGAGGATTTGATATTGATCTCCGATGCGCTCAACGCCGAAGTGATAGCCGATATCGCGCCAGCCATTGGTGTGGATGTGATAATCGCGGATGGCGGACCAGCTTTTGCTGGCGCTGTCGCGAGTTGCGCTGTGGTGGATGATGATGCCTTCGTACATGCGGATTACCTCGTCAGGCTGATCAGCGCGGCGACGGCGCTGATGATTGAGCAGACCACGGGGATGGCGACAATCACTTTGAGCCCGCCCTGGATGCGGTCCTGCCATTCTTTGAGCTGGGCGACGGCGCGGTCTGTGGAGGTTATGCGCTCGTCTTCGACCTGCCGCACGCGCTTGAACACGACATCGAGCGATTTTTCGAGGTGCTGGATGCGGGTGCGGTGCTCACGATCTTCGACCAGGGTGGCGCGCATCTCGTGCATAACGCCGCGCAACTCTGTCACCAGGTCGCTGATGCTGGTCTTGATCTCCTTTATGGTTTCCTCCTGGGTGCAGGGCTGCACTAAAAGTCTCCGTAAAGCGTGGTGTAGGTGATTGTGAGGTCGACCTCTACGACCCCGAGATAACCGCCCTGCCCGCCGCGCTCTGCCCGGGCGCTGCTTGAGACGCTTTCGATTCCGTCGCAAAGCCCGCCGAAAAACGGGTCTTTGTGGAGGGCGGCAACCAGGTCGTGGCGAAGATCTTCCGCGGCGGCGGCGGTGGCGACGTCATCGATGTACGCTTCGAGCTGCACGGACATGCTGTGTGACTGCTCGCCCAGGCTGGGAGGCGGGTCGCCGTCGACGCTGCTGCTCACCTCGCCCTGGTAATAGATGATGCAGGGCTTGGCGGGCGGTTCGCTCTGGTATTCGACCCCGCGCCACACGCGCTGCCCGGCATCGGTGCGGTAGCCGTTGGCCAGGGTGATGCCGGAGAGGGCGCTTTCGATAGCTGTGATCAGGTCGGAATAACTCATTGCTGCACCAGCCCTACGAGGCTAAAGCCGCTGTTGCGCGGCTCTGGGTGACCGTACATGCGATACCACTGGCCCTTGATGACAAAGTCGTCGCTGCGCTGGATGCCTTCGAGCGCAGAGGTTTTGACCTTGATGCTGGGCAGCACGAGGATTTCGCCTGACTGCCCGATGAATTCGGTGTTGCGGCGGAAGATGCCGCGGATCGGATCGAGGGGCACGCCGGAGCGCTGCACCTGGACGTCGATGCCGAATCCTGCCATGAAGGCGTCGAGGTCTTTGTCATCAAAGGCGGGCATGGGTTATTTCTGCGCCTTTTCGCGCTCGGCGTCTTCTTTGGCGCGGGCGGCCTTGAGCTTGGGATCGCAGGGCACGGCTTTGCCGGAGGCGACAAGGTAGCGGGCGTCTTCGGCGCTCAAGTCGCGGCCGGTGATGAGCACATCGCCGGGGCGGGCGACGTATGAGCCGCCGGAGCTTTGGGCAATGGTGGTGCCGCGCTTGATATCGACGGCGTCGATGGTGGTCTTTTTTTCTGCCATGGCGTAGTTTCTCCTTTTTTATACGAGCCGGGCGGGGCAGACCCGCCCGGCGATCAGGTTAGGGGGTGGCTGATTAAGATGTCAGGGCGTCTTTCATGGCGGCGAAAGACTCGGCCCGGCGCACGGCGACGTCGGCCATCATGAAACTGGTGAGCTCGATCAGCCCCTGCTTTTTGAGGGTGTAGGGGTCGGCGATGATTTCGATGACGCCCCATTCGCCGATCATCAGATCGTTCCAGTTGCCGTAGATGATGGCGGAGGCGACGCCGACGCTGGTGCCTTTGTCGAGGTTGCTGGGCACCTGGTTGGATGCGGCGGCGCGGTAGCCGTTCATTTCTCCAAAGCCGTTCGCGCCTTTTTCCCAGATAAACTGAGCAGTGCCGCCGGCTTTTTCGGTGGTTTTGAGGGTGCCGCGCACTTTGGCGTTAGTGAGGTACGCGAGGTTGCCGATGTCGGCATTATCGACGGCGACAGCGGTTTCGAGCCCGACGATGTGATCCCAGGTGGGGGCTAAGCCGTTGGCGCCGCCTGCGACATCGCCGATGCCGGTGGTGTTGAGGATGCCGCGGGGCTGGTTGCCTGCGCCGCTGCCGTTGATGGCGGCGAGATCGAGGCCGAGGGCGTTGATGGCTGCGAGGTCGTCACGGATGAGCTGTTCGACGTCTTCGCTGGCCTGGGTGAGCAGCTGGCGGCTGACGGAGGTGGTGGCCTGTGCGCTCTTGGGCGACATGGCGACCTGCCCCAGGAAGTTGGAGAGGTCGGATTCGCTGACGTTGGTGCCGGAGTTTTCGGCCATCCACGACAGCGCGGCGGATGCAATCTGCTTGGGGAAAGACAGGTTGCCCTGCAAGCCGGAGAGGACGCGGGCGCCAAGGGCGCGGGTCATCATCTTGTTGCGCAGGATCTCGATCAGCGGCTTGAGCGCGGTATCGACTGCGGCCCCGCCTGCGGCGGCGGTGAGGGTATCGGCGGCGGTTGCGGCGCGGGCACCTCGGCTACGTAGGGAGAGCGGGACAAAGATGCCGTCTGAGCTGCGGCCGATCTTTTTTTCGATCTCGCGGTGGATGTCCATTTCGATGCCGTCGTTTCGCTCGCCGAGGGCCATCAGGATGGCGTTGCGCACGGAGTAGTCGCGGTCTTCGCGCTCGTTTAGCTGGACGTCGGGCGGTTCGGGGAGGTTTGGGGCTTTGACGTTGGAGCGCATTTTTTCGAGCACTGCGGACTGGAAGGCTTCGACCCCGCGCCCGTTGTCAATAAACTGGCGGGAAAGCTCGTCCATGCCATCGATGCGGTCACCGAACGCGCGGGCAACGGCCTGGATGTTGGTGATTCTCTGGCGCTCGTTGGCGCGTTCCTGCTCGAGGTTGACGGTGGGGGCTGCGGGCTGCTGGGGCTCGAGGCCGCGGCCGTGGCAGCGCGGGCAGGTGTCGGATTCGTGCTCGTGCCCGCAGGCATGGCATCTTTTCATGGTCTGGCTCCTTTTTTCGGTAGATTGATTAACTGTGACGGGGACGTCGCGTGCTTCGCTGTATTCGAGGCCGCGCCCGACACCGACGGAGATATCGGCAGGCACGGAGACGATGGAGATCTCGAGCGGCTCCCAGTCGACGGCGCGCAGCACGTCAGGTTGGCCGTTTTTGCCCTCCTCCTCGAGGATGAAGCGGTGGACGTCGTATGACAGGCTGACGTTGGGGCGGATGCCATCGACAATGTCATCCCAGATCTCTCGAGCGCGTGCGCTTTTGCCGAGGCGCACGAGAGCGCGGCCTTTGCGGCTCTCCTCATCGATCCAGGCTTTTTCCACGACTCCGACCTGGTCGCGGGTGTTGTGGTCCATCAGCAGCGGCCCGGATGCGTTGATGCGTTGCAACCGCACCTCGTCCGGCCCGTGACCGAGGACCTCGATGCCGAACCAGCGGACAACCTCTCGCGTTTCAGACGAGAAGCTCATCTCGACAGTTCTGGCATCGTTGTCGATGGTGGCACGGTCGAATTGCAGGGCGCGCAGCTGAGGCCCCTGCATTTTGACCGTACGTGTCAGGTTCTGCTCTTTTTTGGCTTGTCTTGGCATGGCTGCAGTCCTTTATTCGGATTCCGGACGCTTTGCCGGGGGTTGAATGCCGATCTCTTTTTCGAGCTCGGCTTCGCGCTTGAGCGTTTCGAGGTACTCTTCGTAATCGGTGCCTTGCTCTGCGTGCAGATCGGTGAGGGTGAGCCCACCGTATTTGAGCTGCCGGTCTTTTGCGGTGACATCCTGAATGGGGTTGATGTAGCCCCAGCGGCGCGGACGCCAGACGTGCGGGCGGTATTTTTCGATTTTGCCAGCGGGCAGGCCCAGGGCGTTGCTGAGCAGTGCATAGTCGAGCCATTCGAGGTAGACATCTTCGCAAAGCCATTCGATGAGCCACTGCTGCAGCGATTTGAAATATTCGCGGTCTTCTTCGGTGCCGAAGCGCACGGAGGAGAAGTTGACCTCGCTGAGATCGTTGCCGAGGCTGACGTAGTTGAGGCCGGCCCCGGCGGAGAACTGGCGGTGCATGCGCTTCATGAACGGGTCGAAGTTACCGGCGGGGTGCTGGGGGTCGAACTCTTTGATGCGGTAGCCGCGCGGAACGATGCCCATGGTGCCGGCTTCGAGCTCTTCAATGAATTCGCCTTCGTCGTCTTCTTCGCCTTCGTATTCGCCTGGCTCTGCGTCGGGGTCTTGCTCGTAAAAGGCCATTTTGCTGGCGGCGACGAGGCTTGCGACGAGTTCGGCTTCTTCGTAGCTGTCCATCTTCTTAAGCCGCGCCATCCCGGCATGCAGCCAGGGCACGGCGCGGGTCTGCCGGCAGAATTCTGGCAGGTAGAGGTGGACGACCTCGCGCGCTGGAACGCGCTCGTGACTAAGCCCGCGCTGGTGGCCGTAGATGTAATCGCCGGGGTGGTTGCGCAACAGGTGGTAGGCAACGGGGCGATCCCATTTATCGACTTCAACTCCCATGCGGATGGTGTTGCCGTTGGGCAGTTTGGTGTTGAGGGTTTCATCGAGCACGTCGGCTTCGATGAGTTGCACGGCAAAGCCGTACTTGTTGGGGAAGCCGCGATGCTTGCGGATGAGGATTTCGCCGTCGCGTGCGCTGGTTTCGAGGGCGACGGTTAAAACGTCGCGCCAGGTGAGCTTGCCGGTTACATCGCACATGCCGCGCTTGCCCCATTCGTGCCAACCCGCTTCGATGCGGTGGTTTGCGTCGCGATCGCTGTTGCCGTTGGGATAGGTGCAGCGGGCCTGGAGCTTGATGCCTGCGTGCCCGATGACATTGTTTTTGAGCAGCCGACAGAAGTGCTTGGCGGATTCGTTGTTGAGGTAGAGATCGCGCGAGCGGATGCGGGTTTTGCGCAGGGCGAGGCGGATGGATGCATCGATGCTTTGGCCGCCGGGGTTCCAGCTTGCTTGAAGACGATCGCTTGCGGCGGCCTTGAAACCGCGCATGGCACGCAGGCGGGGGTTGCGCACGAGGGTCTGCCGGGCAGCGCGGGTGGTCTGCTGGGCTTGCTGTTCGATGCGGCTGGTGCCGGTGGCTTTTTTGAGAAATCCAAACATTTATGGCCCTCTATAGCCGAAATTTAATCGTGCGGCCGCTGCTGCGGCCATGGCTGCGGCGCTCTCTGGCTTCGGCGGCGGCGATTTCGTGCCGGTAGCGCTGGCGGATTTTGAGCAGCTCGTCAAAGGGGGTGCGCACGATGCGTTCACCATCGATCCACATTTCTTGCTGGTCGCGGGTGGCGCGGCCTTCGATGACGGCTTCGATGGCTTCGACGACTTTTTGCGCGTGACTGCGGGGGTCGAAGGTGGCATCGGCGGCGGTGAGATCGGGCGTGACCTTGAGGCGGCCGGTGTAGACGGTGCGCCGCTCGCTGCCGTTTTCGACGTAGCCCTGCACGGCGTAGGTGCCGGCGGTTGTGAGATCTGCGGGGGCGATGGTGATGATGTGGGTGTCGCCGTCGCTGCTGCCGGTAATATTAACCACCGCGGGGCCGCGCAGGGCGTACTTGAGCACCCAGCCTGCGGAGGCGGGGTAGTCGGCAAGCGTGCGCGACCAGGTGACGGTGTCGCCAGCGGCGACGGTGAGGGGCTCCCGTGTGATCATACGGGTGATTATGGCGGGGATTACTGAGGGGCGCTATACAGCATATAGACTCAGGTGGACACGAGTGGACAAAAAAGCACTAGATGTTGTGGTGAGGCATTAAAAAAGCCCGGCGAGTGCCGGGCGGGTGGTGGTTAGCTTTTAAGGGCGCGCTGGATCAGTTTTTCTGACCTGGAAGATACGGCTCTTTCGCCCTGGCGCATCTTTTCGACCAGGCGCAGCGAGCAACAGAGCAGATCAGCCATTTCTGGGTTGTTGAGGCCCAGGGTTTCCTGGGCCTTTTTGAATTGGTCGGCGGTCATACTGACTCGGCCCATTTTCGGAACTCGTTAATTTTTTTCGTATCCCACCAGGCGCCACAGGCCCAAACGCCGTCCTCTGTGACCTCTGCGTCAGCGCAGTTGCTATACTCGATGACGGGGGCTGCGGGATCGACTCCATTTGCTCGACATCCGTCGATGTATTCTTCCAACCAATTTTCTTTCATTTTTTGCCCTCCTTTATTTTGCAACAAAGATTCCGTCAAGCCCTTTGCTGCCGTATGTAATGTCGCCGTTTTCGTCACATTTTGCGCAATCGCTGAAATCGTTGCCACGGATCAGCAGTCCGCCTTTGTAAAGATCGGTCATCAAGGATTTGAAATCTTGACTACGATAGTCAATCCAAAAAGAAGCGCTGTCGATGGACAGGATGAAATCAATCATTTTGTCGTATGCGGCTTTTTTACCCTTATACGGCTTTGCCTCTGCTTCGATGTTTGCTTTAATTTTTTCGGCCCATTCGATTTGCTTTTGGCTGCCCTTCATTTCTTCCCTCCTGACTTTGTTTGTTCCCTCAATGTGGTTATACAATAACACCGTACTTTGTACGGGTCAAGGAAAAACGACAAAAAAAATGGTAGGAGACGTTTTTTTTTACTCGCACCATTTTTCGGGCGGGATCTCTCCGTCGCGCAGGTACTCATCGACGGATTCAGTTAAAATCTTGGTGCCGTTTCTGCCGGGGGAGCCGCCTGGATTGTGGGCGCGCAGCTTCCCGGTGGCAAGCAGGTTGTAGATGTGCTGACGTGAGCAGCCGAGCATGGTTTGCACTTCATCAAATCGCAGGAGTTTTTTGGACACTGGGATCACCTCTCGAATGTGGTCGACGTTTTTTTCTTGCCGTGGCAGACGGGGCAGGCGTTGGCGCTGTTTTGGGGATCGCGGCCGGTGCCGTTGCAGTAGGGGCATGTCTGGGTGGTTGGTTTTTTCATGACTTAAAACTCCTGCTTGAGTTTGCTGACGAGCCCTTTGCCGCTTTTTTTGCGGCGGGGGCGGCGTTTTGGTTTGGGCGGCGCGGGCGGATCGTCGGTGTCTTCGGGTTCTTTGCTCTGCTCGATCAGCGAGGCGTGGAGCTTGTCGTAGTTGGGGTTGAGGATCTCGCGCACGGCGATGTTGCCGACGCGGATGTCGAGCGCCTCGTTGCGCTGGAAACCTTCGCGCAGAGCCCATACGGTTTCGATCTTGCCGGTTTTGCGGTTTTTTTCGCGCTTGGGACGCTCGGCACAGAGCATGCGGAAGTATTCGTAATCGTAGCCGGTGTGCCAGTGGCAGCAGCGGGGGCCGGGCTGGTCGACGCTGAGCCAGGAGGTGAGCAGATCTTTGCCGGTGTCGGTGCCGAGCTCGTAAAAGGGGATTTTGTAGCGGCGTGATTTGCTGGGCTTGCGAGGTACGAGCGGCAGGCCGCGGGTGTTGCTGCCTTTGTGCCCGAGGTATTTACGGCTACGCTTGATAAATTTGCTGGCCTGGTCGGTGCGGTAGCCGATATCGACGCCGAGGCGCACGATGTGCAGGGGCGCGCCGGTTTCGTGGGTGTAGGTGGTGTCTTGCGCCCAGGTGTGGAGCTGATCCCAGACCTGGTCTTGAGAGGTATCCCCGAAAAATGTTTTGTATTCGATGCCCCAGCTTTGGTGGCCGTGGCCCCAGGCGACGGCTTCGACTTCGATGCGGTTGGCCTGAATGTCGGCATCTGCGGTAACGACGCAGGCGGCCATGGGCACGTGCCAGCTGGCGCCGGGTGGGGCGTAATCGCTGCGGCGCTGGTAGAGCTCTTTTTCGTTGGTGAGTTCGCCCTGGTCGTCTTCGGGTACGGGAACGCCGAGGCAGTCGTTGTAAAAATACTGCAGGTTGGCGGCGCTGGGCTCGACCAGGGCGAGCAGGTAGGCGGCGGCGATTTTATTAAACGGCACGAACCGCGATATGAGCGGGGAGATGTGCGCCCAGACGCGGGAGGGCATGGCTTCTGCAGCGGCGCTGTTGCGAGGGCGCCAGCCGTGGATTATGTGGGGCGGGTCGTGCTGCTGCCGGGCGAGGCGCACGGCCTGGTTGCGGTCTTCTTCGTCCCATTGCTGCTGGCAGTGGGGGCAGTTATACCAGGCGCTGCCTTTGTCTGCGAGGTCTGCGGGGTCGACGGTTTCTGCATCCCACTGGATGTTTGAGAAATCCATGATGTGGGCTTCGCCGCAGTGAGGGCAGATGGGCCAGTATTCGAGCTGGGTTTTGGCGAGGTCTTTGGCCTGCCAGATGCGGCCCTGCTCGGTGCTGGAGGTGCAGGCTTCAATGATCTTGTAGGAATCCTCGAATGCGCGCAGGCGGGCGCGGGCTTTGCGGATGCTGGATTCTGGCCAGAGGTCGACTTCGTCAAAGAACCCATAGCGGATGGGTTTTGAGGCGAGGCGGCCTTCTGAGTTGGCCCAGGCGAGGTACGTGACCATGCCGTTGCGCAGGCGGATGCGGCGCATGGAGATGTCGTCGGGGTTTTTGGTGCGCAGCCGCCGTAAGCTGGGGGTGTGGTGGATCATGGGCGTGAGGCGATCGGACAGGGTTTCGCTGCCGGTGTCGCGGTCTTGCATGGCGATAAGCGCGGGGCCTGGGTCGTGGACGGCGCTGTAAGCCCAGCAGGTGTGCATGAGGTCGGTTTTTGCGGACTGGCTGCCGCCGGCGATAAACATCTCGCGGGTGTGCTCGTGGCTGTAGATCTCCATGAGGCCGACGAGGTACGGGGTGATGTCGAGATCCATGGGCCCGGGCAGGGGGGAGACTTCGACATGGCGCTCGCCTTGCGCCCACTGCCAGGCGCTGCATTCGGGCAGCGCGCGCATGACGGCTTTTTCGCCGGGCATGAGGCGGAAGCGGCGCGGGGGTGGCTGGGGGAGCCAGTCGTATTTTTGGGCGACGGTTGGGGTCATTGGGTTGCTGCCTGGTTGGCGTTCCTTTTCTTTTTTAACGCTGAGGCGCGGAGAGGGTGGAGGCGGAGAGATAAAAACCCATCAACTTAATCGTGCCGCCGTAGATCGGCGAGCGCCCTGGTCAGATCCATGCTGGCACGCCGCACGGCCCCTGTTTCTTTTGGCGACCAGTAATCGGTCATCTTTCCCCGGCCAAATCCGTCGTCAAGCGCTGCCGCCTCAAGGGTTTCAATCCTCTCTTTGAGGCGGTCCATCTCAGTTTTTACGCGGTCAATCTTGCTTTTTTTCAAGGCTATTTCTCCTGATCTCAGTTAAACGGCACGTCGTCGTGCGGGGCCTGGTCGCCCTGGTGCTGGCTGTCGGGGCTGCGGCCGAGCATCTGCATTTGATCGGCGATGATTTCGGTGATGTAGCGGTCTTGGCCGTCGCGATCCTGATACTTGCGGGTCTGGATCTTGCCCTCGATATACACCTGCTTGCCTTTGTGCAGGTATTTTTCGCAGATCTCGGCGAGGCCGCGCCAGGCGACGATGTTGTGCCACTCGGTGCGCTCTTGCGGCTGGCCGTCGCGGTCTTTGAACTTTTCGCTGGTGGCGAGCGAGAATGTGGCGACGGGGGTGCCGGTGGGCGTGTAGCGCAACTCGGGGTCTTTGCCGAGGTGGCCGACCAGGATGACTTTATTGATTGACATGCTTTCTCCTTAAAAAACCCCTCCCGCGTCCCCTGCATACGGGCCGATCCCGCTTGGCTTTTTACGCGGGAGGGTAATTGAAAACGCTTTTCGCGTTAATTGCTCCTTAATTATGGCAACAATCGTCTATTTTTCGTTATGTTACAGACCTGCCCCTTGTTGATATACGGCTTTTTCGCTGTATATCCCGATGTTAGGACGCCTTGGCAATAATTGCCGGTCGCGCCCATTCCCTTTGCCATTTCATCCATTTCCGATCTCTTCGTCCTTGCTTGTCACGGTACAGCATCGCCATAGGCATAAACCCTGCCTGCTGCACTTCCTGCATACGGTGGCTTGCTTCGGCAAACGTGTCTTTCGGGTAGCCACACAACACGTAACAGCGCAGCGTGTGGCTTGCCGTTGTCCATCCTGCCGCCAGCAATCGCGCCCCGGCACTTTGCAGCGGTTTCAGATCGTCGGGCGTGTCGTAAGCAAAAAACATCTGCTTCGGTCGCAATTCGCGCAACGCTTCAATGTGCCAATCGGTCAGCCTCGCAGCCTCAAGACCCCCCGTAAATTCGGCCCGTTTGCCGTACTTCTTAGCGCCACGTTTAAGCGCAGCCATTACCTGGTAAAAATGGTCTTTCGGGCAGGCCAGCAAATTGCTAGAAATATCGTTCCAGCCATCGTGAATTTTCAGCAGTCGCATTTCTGTTTTTCGCTCCACACAGAACCAGCATTTGTTCGGGCAACCTCGGTGGTGTATCGTGTAGCCTTTTTTCACGTACATTCCCGGCACGAACTCCCCGCCCGTGTCGCCCGTTGCTGGCCCTCCGATCTGCACCTGGGCAACTGCGGACCATTGGTGCGCCAGTTTTTCAGCGGTCGGCAAATCCCACGTAAACGCAACCGAAATATGCACCTCGTCGGCTTCATCAAAAAGCCCTGGCTGCGTATTTATCCGCACTAGTTCATCATCTGGTGTGGCTGCGGTTCGTCTTGGAAACACCCTAATAATTCGTTTCATACCGCCCCTTCGGTGGTCTGGCGATCCTAACAATTTAATCAACTGGACGGCGCATACTGCCGCGCCGCGCAGTTATCATGGCGTTAGCGTCTCAATGCGGCGCGTTCTTCCCACGCCTCGCCATCGTCGTACAGGCTCTTTGCCATTGCCGCACAACAGGCGTTACACCAGCGGTACGACATCAACTCACCATCGAAAACAGCGGCCATACTCCTGATCCGCTCTTTCGGCTGGATTTGTTGGCCGCACAGGTGGCACTCTCCACCCTTTCGCGCCGTGACCATTTTGTCTTTCAAAATGCGGTCGTCCGGCGATCCAAAGTCACCTTCAAACGGTCCGCAACAAAGACAGTCGTGCTCCGAAAAAGCGCTAACCAGTAAATCAAGCGGACTGTTGGGGCTGTTCGTGTCCTCGGTCATCTCGGTGGTGCTCCTTCCTGCGGCGGTCAGCCGCTTATCATGGTCGTTATGTGTCGGAAAATTTTTCATCGGCCATACGTTCAATTTCTTCTGTTGAGGTTTCGCTAAAATATTTCAGTGCGGCACATATCCTCCGGCCATCGTCCTCGCTGATCCAGCCCCATTCAGAAGATCCAACAACCAAGCCGGGTTCGTCGCCACAACACATTTCACCGTTTGCGGCAGGCGTATCTTTTTCAAAAATTATTGCTGAGTGGGTTGAACTTTTATCAAATCCAAACTCTTTCATTGTCGTCTCCGTTGAGACAAACGCATAACCATCTAATCAACGCGGACGGAAAATACGTCTGTGCAAATTTGAAAAGCAAAACCAAATTTCGGTGGTTCGCGTACCGGCACGTCGCCGCCGGTTATCACGAACCGTTATGTCTCTATGCCTTTCTCGGGTTGCCGCTGCCTCGCTGTTTGAAAATTTCGTTCTGGCACTCTTGACAGTGCTCTGACATCATTTTCCCGTGCTCGCATGTCGGCTCCTCCTTGGTTTTCGGTAGCTTCTCGTGGTCGTGAACTTCAAAACCACTACAGTAATGGCAAACATACTTTTTAAAGTGACCGTACCGGCTCATGGGTCTATTACATTTAGGACAATCCATTTATCCTCCTCGGTAGCTGCCGAACCCATCGGGTTGCTGCACCTCTGACGCTTGGGGCGCTATGCGACAACTGGCCTTTTGGAAAAAGTACAGTTGAATTCAGCGGCGCACTCCTCTACATACCGTGCAGACGAATCGCACGCCGGTTCACCTTCATATGGCCCTTCTGGTGAATACCCAGAAATAAACCACTTTGCAGGCCGTTCGCATCCACACCTACACTTCACACTTTCGCTGCCTCCCAAACGGTCAAAAGCGTCAAGGACCAATGCGGCGTATGGGTCGCGTTCTTCAATCGGCTTTAGTTTTGCCACGTATTTCTCTCCCTCTCTGCGCCTCTCGACCTCTCAGCGCCTCTGCGTTAAAAATGCTCTTCCTCGCCAAACTCCACCCGCTCAAACCACACACCCAAATGCCTCAGACGCTGCGGAGCGGGGGCCATGCTGGAGACAACCAGCCCTTTACGCTGCATCCAGGTGACGACGTCGACGCCGTCAATCTGATCCTGACGGCCTCTATTGGGCTTTGTCATCAATCCGCTCACAATGGATAACGTCAAAATCAATATCAGAATCGTAGGGGTCGAAGTGCTCCATGGCGATTTCCCCAGCTTCTGCCTCATCCTCTGCCGAAACCTCAACGCTGTATCTGCCGGAAACCTCAATTTCAACCTGGAACGTCTTTTTCTCTTCTTCTTTTTCGAGCGTGCGCACCGCCAGTATTTGTTCCGGGTCTCCAAACACGAGCGGCTGCTTTAATATTTCTCTGGCCTGGAATGCTTGCATTTTTATCCCTCCTTTTCACTCTTCATCATCTTCGATGCCCTCAATGGGCCTGGCGTAGTTGTCAAAGGCTTTGCGGTTCTGGCCGAGCAGAAATGCGATCAGCTCGGGGGCTTTCTGCGGGTCGCCTTTGCAGAGTTTGATAATGCGGCCGGCGCTGCTGCGGGCGACGGCGTCGAAATAGTTTTTGAGGTTCTGTGCGCGCTCGGCGAGCTCGATTTCGACCTGGTTGCGGGGGATAAGTTCGCCGGTGGCTTCGCGATATTTGAGCTCGCGCTGGAGGCGGTCGGCACGGATGCGCAGGATCTCTTCCTGGGTTTTTTGCTCCTGGGGGGAGATGCCGGCGACGGTGCCGGGGGTGCCGTCTTTTTTGCGCAGGTAGTTGCGGGCATAGGTGGCGGCGGTGCTTGCGCTGATGGTGCCGTCGGGGTCGAGCTTGAGTTTTCCCTGGTCGCGATGCTCGTAGGCGGTGGAGTCGCTGAGCTTCCAGCCGTCGGCATCGAGGGCGGCGACCATCTCGCGGATGTTGCGGTAGATGGGCTCGCCGCTGTTTTGTGCGAGTTGCTGCTGGTATTCGCTGAGCTTTTTTTCAGCGGTTTTGAGGGCGCGACGGTTGACGACGGTGGGTTTGTGCCGGGCGGTCTGGTAGGCGTCGTCGTAGGCGGCTTGCAGCTGCTGCAGTTTTTGGTCTTGTTGTTCGGTCATGCGTAGTAGCCCCGTTCGTCGTTTTTGTCTCGGGTGGATTCGATGAGGTGGTCGACGTACTGCTGGGATTCGTAGCGTTCGAGAATCCGGAAGTATGTTTCGATGCTGTGGTGCAGATCGGCAATTTCGCCTTCGATCTCGAGGACGGTTGAGCTTTTATCCTTGAGGGCGTCTTTGACCTCTTTTGCTTCGCTGAGGACGTGTTCGAGCTGCTCATCGAGGGTGTTCTTCCTTGCGAATTTTGTTTCGGGCCAGTTGTATTGCATGGGGTTTATCCTCTCATGGGCATGATGATTTCGAGGCGTTCGCTCCAGGGGCCGTGATCGACGGGGAAGATCCTGACCGGGTAGCTGACGCCGCCGGCCCGGGCGGCCTTGATGAATACCTCGGTGCTGTCGAGCGACTTGAGGGCCTGGACGAGATACCGTGCATTGATGTGCATCTCTATGGGGCCGCCGACGCAGGAGATGGAGGCGGTGGCGTGGCCGTTGGGACCGAAGCCGATAACCGAGAGCTGGTCTTGCTCGTCTGCCCGCAGGGTGACGCAGCGACTTTCTTTGCTGCTGAATGCGGAGCATGATTCGACGGCGGCGATTAGTGATTCGGTTTCGATGGTGAGGGTTGAGGTTTCGTCTCTACCCTCACGGATGATGCGCTCGTATGCGGGAAATTTTTCGGTGGGCAGTGACGCGGTGACACTTTTTCCGGCGCTTTCGATCGCGACTTTTGTTGCGCCCAGGTGGATGTCGAGGACGCCGCCGAAGCCTTTGACGATTTTGCAGGCTTTTTCGGGGAGTATGAACGACCCGGTGTCCTGCGTTTCTTCACCCATAACGGCCAAGGAAAGCCGGTGGCCGTCTGTGGCGACACCGACCAGCTTGTCACCGTGCGCGGAGAGGTAGACGCCGTTCATGTTTGAAGTTGTTGGATGGACGGCGTGAGAGCATGCGCCGACGATGCGGGGCAGAATGCCGGGAGGCAGATCGTAGTTTGTTCCGGCGTCTTCACGATCGATAGCGGGGAACTCTTCTGCAGACAGGCCGGGGATCACAAATTTTCTTTCGTCCCCCTGGATTGTCAGGTGGTTATTGTCTTTATCGAGGGTGGCGCGGATCACGTCGCCATCCACACCGTTGATGGCGGCCTGCAGGCTTTCAGCTTGCACACACACTTCGCCACCTTCGCAACCCTCTAGCGGTATTTCAGCTTCTGCGAATATCTCCAGGTCGCCTGCGGCGAGGCCGAGCGCATTCCGCAGGTACGCGGACAGCTTGACATAACCGAGGATCTCCATGGCGTTGCTTTTGTCAACGGCACCCATGACTTGCTTTAGCGCCGCTTGCATCTCGTTTTTGTTTACGACAAACATAATCCCTCCACGTTTTTGATATTGAGCCCCGCCCCCTCGCGCCGCGCGCCCTTTTTATCCCTGGTCTGTACGGGCACAGCAGTGGATGGGCAGGCAAGCTCGAGGCGGTCGAGCATGTCGCGCACACAGGCGGTTGACTTGCCGACGAGGACCGCGATGTCGTTTGCCGCCATGCCTGCTTCGGAGAGGATCACCAGGCGCACGAACTGTTCTGGCTGCCAGCTGGTGGCGTGGATCGGCGTGCCGGCCGTGGCTGAGAATTCAGCCTGGCAGGCCCGGCAGTAGACATTGCGCATCTCGGAATACGCGAACAAGGCCCTGGTGCCAGTGATCAACTCGGAGCATTTCGGGCAGATCGGCCCGCCCGGGTGATACCGGCGCGCCATCCGCTTCCAGGCGGAGTTCCTGTCAATTGTCTCAAGCCAGTAAGTCAATTCCATGTCTTCGTAACTCCCCGTTTTATTTAAACTTCCAGATTTCCGGACCTCGAAAAACTCACTATTCGCGCGTTTTCTGCACGCTTGCTCGCCCGCAGTGGGTGCCCCCCTAGAAAGGACCCGCGATCACAGGAGCCCCGCCCGGTCGAGTCGCCAGCGCAGCTGGCCTTCGAACTCTCGCTCTAACTTATTCATCACCGCGTCGGTGAAACGGTCGTAGAGGTCGCCTTGCTCGAACATGCTGGCGGGGCTGATCACCGCTTTCATATCGATGGGGTAGCGGCCCTGCCCTTTTCTGTGCAGCACCATCACGTGGCCGCTGGGTGCCGCCTGCATGAAGGCATTGGGCAGCTTTGTCTTGCGGCCTTTCTTGACCTCGACCTGCACACCCTGAAACCTTGAGGCCCTTGACCTGACATAACCCTTTGACCTGGTCTGGACCCTGGCCCCTGAAAACTGCCTGGCCCCAAAATAGCTCAGGCTGATTGCCGTGCCCTTGATCGTCATCTCGAATGCCTCGTACTCGACCCCTCGGTTGCCGATCCGCACGCTGATGCGCTTATCGAGATCCTTTTTCTTGATGTTCCACTCTTTGCGGATCTCGCTGCTCAACCAGGTCACGGCATGGCGGCGCACTCGGGTGACCGTGGCGCGGATCGCCTGCTGGATGACCTTGATCGTCTCGTCCGTCGCTGCTTCCAGGGCCTGGTCGAATGCGTCAGCCTGAAAATAGATGAGTTCGTTTCCGCTACGCGCCATGGTCTTAACTTCCTTTCCGGTTGTTTCCGGTTGTTTCCGGCTGTTTCCGGCTGTTTGACTTTGCTTTTCTCATAGCAAAAACAGTCACTTACTTTACTTTTCCGGCTCTTTCCGGCTGTTTATCAACTCCAAAGGGAATATTTGATTTATGTCTTTTTCGCACATCTTTTTTTGCTTCGTGCGCGTGAGGCAATATATAAAGAGCCGGAAACAGCCGGAAAAATGGCGCAAACGCCTGAATATAAAAGGAAAACGGCGAACCTAAACAGCCGGAAACAGCCGGAAAGAGCCGGAAAGAGCCGGAAATTCTCATGGCAAATCCAAGCCCAAGTCTGAAATGATGCGCACTCCACGGTATCCCCAGGGCCTTCCATCCTTAGAACTTCGGCAGCGCACGACATCTGGAAAGCACTTCCTGAACTCAACGCAGAACTGCTGCCGGGTCACTCTGCGCTCAGAGCTTGCAATAAATGCCAGGTACGCCTGGTAAAGATGATCGATCGCGCACCACTCGTCACCGTCTACCTGGATGCACTGCACCGCAAAATGAAAGACGGTCATGTCAACAGCCTCACCATCGACGCCAGACCCAGGGAGACCAGAGATTATGTCGCCAAGGTCGACACCGGTCAGCCGCTCGATCACGCGCAATCCGTGCACGTTCGGTTTCATGCAGATTTTCGTGAGGTCCAGCGTGTATTTGATGTCAAGCCCGTTCTCGTTTCTGACATCTCGTTCATGCCGGTGGTTGATCTGGACGATTTTTTCCATCTTCGATCCTTTTTTTTTGCAACGTTACACCGAGGAAAGGGGTGGTGAGGGGGAAGGAGCATCATCGTCCTTCTCCTCGACCAGTCGAAAGCCCACATAGGCGTTTTTCATGTTGTTGGCGTCGTCATAAGCCTTGCCGTCCTTGATCTTCGCGTTTCTCTCACGTAGCAGCCGAAGGAACTCTAGCCTGAACTGCGGCTCCCCCAGCGGCATCAGGTTCCATGCACGGCAACGGCGGGCGTAATCCTCGTAAACATCCTTCTTGATGGCCCGGCCGACCTCGTCAATCTCCACATGCTGCTCGATGTAATACAGCACGTTGTTGTTGATCCGCTTGTAATCGCTCAGAGACTTCTGCATCGCGTCAGACTCGGTAAAGCCCTCCTCCCGCAGCATCACCAGCCCGGCCAGCGCCCAGGCGAATATGCCCGGCAGCTCCTCGATCAGCTTATCCATCAGGAAAATGTCCGCCTCGCCGCGCTTGACGAACTGACCCGAAAACTCGATCAGCAGGATCTTGCGGAAAAAGCCGTCGCTGTTATCCAGCATCTTTGGCAGGCGGTTGGTTGAATAGACCAGCTTGCAGAACGGGGTAAAATCGAAGGGATCCTGGTTCTTAAAAGCGGCAGAGATTGGATCGCCCGAGACGATGGCCTTGATCTCCATCGACTGCATGGCGCGCTGTTCGACCTCGGTGCTCATGTTGATCAGCTTGTCCACCAGGCGCGACAAGTAGAACTGCTCCTCGAGCTTTCCCATTGGCACATGGCTGCAGTTCTCCGGCCCGATCAGGGCGCGCAGCACGTTCATAAATGTGGACTTGCCGTCACCGCCCGGGCCGTAGAGGATCAGCATCTTTTCATAGCGCGTCTCACGGGTCAGGCAGTAGCCTGCGAACTTCTGAGCCTCGCGAATGGTTTCATCGTCGCCCATCCACTGTTCAAGGCAGCGCTTCCAGGTCGGGCAGTCCGCGATATTCTCCGGATCGAAATCGATCGGCAGCATGTGGGTCGCGAAAAAGTCACGGTCGTGCCGCCCCAGGTCTCCGCTGCTCAGATCGAACATGCCCGATTCGAGGCAGATCATATCCGTGCGGTCGTTCATCGCGCGCCCTGGCGGCAGCACAGACAGGTCGCGGATCATGTTCGCCACGTCCGCCGCCTTGCTGCTCGTGCCATCCTCTCCCAGCATCTGCAGCGCCCGCTGTCTGATATAGCTCAGATCGTACTGCGACCAGTAGCGCCCTTCCCAGCGGTAGATCAACCCCGTCTCAGGGTCGGCCACCACCTCCAGATCCTGCATGATCGCCTGAGCCAGCCGCGCCGGCAAAAACTTGCGGCCGCGCATGAAACGCTGCACGTTCGGCGAGATCTCCGGTTCTTTCGGCTTCTCAATCACCACGGCCCGCGCCAGCAGATCCCGCAGATCCGAGACAGAGCGCCCCGACGCGAAAAAGTCGGTCAGATCCGCGCCGTGATTGTCTGCATAATATTCAGGGCACTCAGTCACGCCGCCAAATCCTCCGGCCACATCAAAATCCGCACGCTCTTAGCGTGCATCACAATCGACTGCGCCGCCTTCTGCGCACCCTCAAAGCCGGGCTTGTCCGCGTCATAGCCGATCACGACGTCAAAGCCTTTCATCAGCGCACTGAATCTGTCCGGCCATGTGTTGGCACCTGCCGTCTGCGTCACCGCGTTGAGACCGTGGGAGAGCGCACAGATCAAATCCGGCTCCCCCTCCACCAGCCACAGCTCAGCGCCGCGCTTCCAGGCCGCTGGCGTGGGGAACAGCCGAGTCGTGCCGTAGCTGGTCGGCTCAGATCCGCAATCAACACACAGACGCTTTTTCGCTTTTTTCTGATATTTGAACGCCCCGCCGCACTGGCGGCACACCGGGTCAGACCAGCTGATCACCTTAAACTCTGGCGCCCCAGGCAGATACAGACGGATGTTGCGCAACCCGCCGTCGTCATCGCGCACCGGGATGGCGATGCGCTTATCGCCCTTGAAATCGATATGCTCACGCAGATCAAGCGCGCGGATCGTCTCCATCGACCACCGGCGGCGCTCGATCATCTGCCGGGCATACTCATCCGAGAGCGGCGGCAGAGCGTCCAGGTCCGATTCGGGTACAAAAATATCCGCCGGCGCACTCTCAGGCTTAGCCGCAGGCTTTTTGCTGCGCGGCTTTGCCGATGGCGCGGGCGGAGTATCCCCGACAAATTCTTTTTTAAAATCGATAAATTCTTTCCCCGTGATCTCGCACCACAGCTTGACCAGGTCGCCCTTGAATCCGCAGGCGCTGCAGGCGCAGGCGTCAAGCTCAGGGTTGTAGAAAAAACTCATGTTTCGGTCGCCATGCACCGGGCACAGGCCGTTGAGCTTTTGCCCGTACACCTTCTGCACGGTAAAAAGCCCCTCGGCAATCTCGGCACAGCGCTGCGGCCCCAGCTGATCGAGCGCGTAACCCATCAGGCATGCTCCTGCCGCATGGCAGCGTCACGGCGGCGGAATAGTTCGACCGTCAGGTGCTTCCATTCGCTTAGCGCCTGGGTGACCTCCTGCTCGGGGATCTGATGATCGCAGCAGCGCGCCGCGAGGTTTTCGGCTTTGACAAAGGCAGCATCGATCTGCCCACAAAGCTCCGCTTGGTTCTCACGGCCCCATGCGTATGTCTTGCCGTCGAGCGTGGCCGGGAATTGATCTTTAATCGTGCGGTCAATATCGAGCAACGCTTTCATGATCACCTCCGCGCGACGGTCGACAGATACCCTCTTTCGCCCACCCCTGTGTCGAGTAAGCCCCGGTATTTTCTGCGCCAGAACATTCATGATCTTTCCCCTTTTTTGATCGGCCTGATCTCGCCTATCTCGACCTCAAACGCCAGATCCTTGATATGCTCTCGGAACTGGTGCAGCGGAACATCCACTTTGAACGAGAGGTCAAGCGTCACCGTCTCGCGGGCGACGTTGACCAGGTACTGGTGCTTGCAGGCGCGCAGCGTCTTTGCCATTACTGCAGCGCCTGCATCCGTGTCGCCACACGCAGCAGAACCAGGTAGCCCAGCAGGTCAAGCTCCGCATCTTCACCGTCGGCCCGGCCCCGCATCAGCCGGCTGATCTTGTCGTCAATCCGAACGCGGATCTGCTCGACCGCATCAGCCCTGGAGAAAACCCGCACCGGCTCCATAGCGCTGTTGCCGTAAGCCTGGTTTTTCGAGATCAAAAACTCGCGGATATCCTGCAGCTCGTCATCGAGCACGTCGGCGAATGGTGGCGACTGGCGCGAGCGGACAGAAACCGAAACCGCAGCTTCACCGGTGGGGATCTCTTTCTGGTGGGCCTGGACGTTTTCTTTGACCTGGTCGTGCTTCTTGGTCTTTTCGTCAAGACCGTCCTTCTCAGCCTTCAAAACCTGCGCATAGCACTTGCCGCACAAGCCACGACCGTGAATTGACTTTTCCCTGCCGCACTCTTTGCACTCCCTGATCGGCTTGTTGCCCATGTCATCCTCTCTCGTCGCGGGCTTGCCCTTTTCGGCGCCGCCCGTTTTCTCTTTGGAAAAGTTGATCAAAGGATCAACAGGCTGCTGGTTGGCCGCCAGCACATCCATGTCCGTCGCCTGGCTGCAACCGCGGCATACGTCGTGTGTTTTGCGGTAGACCGCACAGAATGCTGCGGGGATGCGGGCGTGCAGACGCTCGCAAGTAGCCAGGCCATCCACGCTCATTTACCGGCCACCACTGTGATTGGTGCGCTCATCGCCTCCAGATCCCGACACTCCATCTCGCCAACGATCCCGTAAAGCGCCAGGATCATCAGTGCAACCAGCCACGCTTTTACTTTGTCACTCACTGCGCATCCCTCCTCTTTTTTCAACGCGCTCAGCAATAAAATGGCCCTCAGCCGCGCCAGCGAACCACGCATCCATCTGCGCGGACCCCTCCGGGTACGGGCAGCGCATATTCTCACTCTCTCCAAATCGAAACCGCAGCGCGGAAAACACTCCGCCCTTATACTCATCGCTGCGCAAAGTGCGCGGCACTGAGAATGCCTCCATAAAAAGCTCACTAGCCTTGCTCATTACGCAGCCTCCTTGCTTGGCGGTTCAGGCATCGGCATCCAGTGCGTCACCACACCTGTGTGTGGCTCTCCCTCGTAGTTGGTCCATTCGCCCTCCTCCAGGTACCCGACATCAACTGGATCCCAGTGATCCGGCATGGCAACGATCACCGTCTCGCCATCGTCCGGAAGGTTGTCGTCAACGCTGATCCAGCCACTGATCACCTGTGACAAAAAGCCCCCCGAGGGGTAGGAGGGAGACCCCTCGGGGGAACATGGCCGAGCAGCCCTGGCGAGGTCAGCGCGGGGATGGGGCGCGCTGCAGCCGTGCGGGTGGGCCAGCTCCGCACGGGTTAATTCGTCATCGACAGCATTGAGCCGATCGTTGACCGTGTCGCACGCTACCAGGCACAGTGCACGCTTGCCGCAACTGCTGCACTCACACATCTTTTTTGCCCTCCTGCATGGCCTTAATCGTCTCGTCGCACGATTCGCGTACCCGGCGGCACGGCTCAGCGATCCGGCGCGCGCGAGCCTTGGCTTTCAGCTCGCACAACAGCGGGAAGATGTTTGTGTTCAGGTGGTTGCGCTCACCCTGGGTCAACTTCTCGTCTTTAACCTGGTACGGCGTCGCCATGTTCACGCCTCCACGGGTTGGGGTTTGTGGTGGCCGTTTCGCTCAACTTTTGCTTGTTGACGAATTTTTACCTCGAGGTGTTCCTCCTCAGACAAAGCCCCGCAATCCTTGAAGCCGGCAAACATTTCCTCAACACCGCGCGAGACATCTAAAACCTGCTCAAGATTCGCAAGCAGCGTTTCCTTAAAAGCCGGGAAGCGTTCCGGGTCCTTCACACTGAAGATGCGAGAAAGTATGTTGCTCGCCTCGATCGCCTCTTCCAGCTCTTCACGCAGCTTTGCGATAATGGCAGATGGGTTGTCGTTGATATTATTCAAGGGGGTAAATGCCCTTGGGATGATCATCTGACAGATGGGATTTTCCATCAGGGCGTGAACGAGAATTGCCCTATCTTCCAGGGCCTCAGAAATCTTGATAAGAACCTCAGGCTCAGGGCCACCCTTAATAGAGTCTGTTTCGATTTTTGAAATATAGCTCTTAGACGCGCCGACCATGTTCCCAAGCTCGGCACCGCTAAGCCCTTTTCTTTTCCTTACTTCTTTTATTTTTTGCCCTATCGTCATGTCGAATCCCTCTTTCGTGGACTTTGAATGTAAGCCTAGTCCACAAAACGTGCTCTGTCAACACAAAAAACCACTAAATATGGACTTAAAGTAGAGTTCAGGGCGGGAATGTCAAAGGATAAGCAACTGATTTAAAAGAAGTTTCTTTTTTGTGGACAAAGTTTACAAAACAAAGAAAATGTTTTACTTTTTGAGCCATGGAAACTCTCAACCAAGAGATCGGACACAGGATCAGCGAAATAAGAAAATCCCTGGGCATGAACCAAACGGAGCTTGGTGAGATGCTTGGGATTGGCAAGACCACTGTGTCCAAATATGAAAAAGGCGGGACAAAGCGCGGCATCCCAACAGAAGATCTTGTTAAAATTGCAAAATTTGGAGGAAAATCGCTTGATTGGTTAATTACTGGAATCGAGCCTCGCCACAGCCCAGAAGAGGTTACGGTTGAAGATGCCATTATTAGGGCGCTGACAAGCAAGCCTGATGTTGCCGAAAAAATCAGACACAAATTGATCGGTGAAAAAGAAGATGATTACCAAAAGGCCGGAACAGAGTTCAGCCAAGAAGAAAAAGAGCTAATTGACAACTTTCGACACGCAAACCATATAACCAGAAAACACGTGAAAAGAATGCTTGAGGAAGATGCTCAGGAGTCGCGGAAAAACGAAGGAGGGGGCTCAAGCTCAGAGGGGATGAAATCCGCTTAGAGATGAGGCGGCTCGGATGGTACGTCACAAAATAGCTAAACAGAAAAGCATGGAGGGTATATGTTTAAAAAAGCCGTGATTTTTTCGCTACTTATTGCGTTAACACCGACAACAGTTCTCGCAGAATATGTGCCCCAAGAAGTGGTTGACTACATCAAAGAAAAGGCCGCAGAAAAATATCCAGATAATTATTCGACACAACTTTACGTCGTAAAAGCTGAAAAAAAGGCATACATTGAACTTCAAAAAGCAGAATTTGAAGGGTGCGACAACGTCCTTACTGAAATCATAAGGAAAGCCTCTGAAAAATACCCTGCAGCTTTTACAACGCAACTCTATGTCGTGAAGGCTGAATGCTCTGCCTATCAAGAACTTAATCAGTAGGGAGTCAGAATGAAAAAAATTATCATCCTCTTTCTTTTGATTGCATCACCCGCCCTGGCCATAAACATCAACGGCGAATACCCCATCTGCACCACCGAACAGCAGATCCGCGATTTCAGCCAGGCCAAAACCCTGCAGCAGAATGAAAAAATGATCCAGATGGTCGAGGATGGGCAGTGTGTTTTTGTCGAACCCGACATCAAGGCCACCGTGCTCGAAAACAACATTTATCCCAAGGTCGTTGTGTTCGTACCCTACAAAAAGCCGATCACCGGCTGGACGAACCAGGCCAACCTTGGCGGGTTTAACAGCGGCCGGTAATGCAGACCTGCGCAATCTACATCCGCAAGTCCCGCGAAGATCGCGACAAGCCCTCCCACCGGCTCACCGTCCAGCGCGAGCAGCTGCCCGCACATGCCAAGGCCCAAGGGTGGGCGGTCGAGGTCTATGACGACGGCCACGCATCCGCAGCGCGTGGAAAAACAGACGATCTCTCGGAGCGCGGGCGCCTGGAGCGTGACATCCGCGCCGGCCGCGTCCAAGTTGTGCTGTGCATCGAACTTTCGCGCCTGTCGCGTGATGACAGCATGCAGGATTACGTCGCCTGGTTGCACCTGTGCGGGCAGCATGGCGTCAAACTCGCCACCCCGGCCCGCATGCTCGACCCCGGTCAGCACAGCGACTGGATGTTGCTGCTGATGGAGGGTGGATTCTCAAGCGTGGAGATGCGCGTGCTGCAGGGGCGCATGAAAGACGGGCGCGACGAGGCGTTCCGCGCCGGTCGCTGGCTGGGCGGGCGCCCGCCATCCCCTTACATCTACGACGCAGCCCAAAGCAAGCCCGTCGTGGAACCTGCACAGCTAACGAAAATGCAAAAACTCTGGCAGATGGCCGAGACGATGAGCGCCCGCGCTATTGCCCAGCAGCTTAAAATGCCGGAGATCGCCGTGAGGCGCGCCATCTCTGACGACCGGCTGTTGATCTACCAGGCGCTGCGCCACGACCCCAAAACCGGCGAACCGATCCCCTGCGATTGGAACCCGGTCATGGATGCTGAGCAGGCCGAGCGCATCCGCAGCGCCAGGCGCACCCGCAAAACCAACGGCACCCGCCGCGAATTTGCCGCCCTGCTCTCCAACCTTGGTCTATTTTACTGCGGATACTGCGGCCGCACCGTCAAGACCTGGCACAACAGCCGCGTGAGCAAAGACGGCTACCGCATCAATTACTACGGCTGCCAGAAATCAAGCACATGCGAAAAATCGCGGATGGTGGCGCAGCCGATCGTTGACGAAAAGGTCATCACTCATCTTTTCGGCACCCTGACCCGCCTGGACGAGCTCAAAGCGGCATGGATTGCCGACCAGGCCCGCGACACCTCCACCGACCGGAGCGCAGAGCTGTCAAAGCAGGAAGCCCACCAGAAGAAGAAAAAGCAGAACCTGGTGGCGGCGATCTCTGAGGGGATCATCGAGTTTGCAGACGCAAAAGAGCAGATGCGCGACATCGATGCCGCCCTGACAGAGATCGCCCGGCAGCGCAAAGAGATTGCCGCAGCCCACATCGACCCGCCCGACTGGGACGCCATCGATCTGACCCCGGATGATTTCGAGGCCCTGGACGACACCGACAAGCGCGCCCTGATCACCGCCGTCGTCGCACGGATCGAGATGCACAAAAGCTACCTGCTGATCACCTACCAATTCCCCCGCGATAGCACCGGCAACCGCCAGGCGCGCATCCACCTGCCGCCTCCTCAAAGAGGCTACAAAGTGCGAACCGCTACAAAACGTAAACCCCCGAAAAACAAGTAAAAATCGTCAAAAAGCCAAAATCGCAAAAGTCCTAATGTAGCGCAAAATATGCAAAAAGCCCGCAAACTTCAATGATTTGCGGGCTTTCGTTCTTTTATCTGCGCTCAGTCGCTCTACCAACTGAGCTACCGGGGA
>NPIE01003878.1_pt1 | contig 37632 bp, 39 predicted proteins | sample 8637661 | NCBI WGS metagenome assembly NPIE01 (sample SAMN07420842, study PRJNA396082) | bioreactor metagenome | isolation source: sample BA12 brine-fed electro-methanogenic bioreactor BA | place: Japan: Kochi | collected 2016-12-09 | reverse complement strand
CTTGGTAAGCCATTACCCTACCAACAACCTAATCGGCCGCAGACCCATCCTTAGGCGCCGAAACATTTAAACGAAACACCATTACAGGAAGTTTCACCTATCCGGGATTATCCCCAGTTTCCCAGGGTTATACCGGTCCTAAGGGTAGGTTATCCACGTGTTACTGAGCCGTATGCCACGATTTAAGAAAAATCGTTCAACTTGCATGGCTTAATCGAACCCCAATAGCAGTAGCCTCTGCCAGGATCAAACAGATTTAATCCAACAGAAAAGAATAAAAACGCACATTAATATTGGGAAGTTTATAAGTAAATGGAATATTTTGGGAGTAATAAATACATATCTGGATGGAAAATAGCAACCAGATATCACCACACTCTACCATCAATTCTTTTTTTGACCAGCATCAAACCTAAACTTTTGCTATTTGCAAGGGTTTAAGTCCTCATTTAATAATTATGAATTTAATTTAGCCACGTTTGGAAAAAATCAGCTCTCACAGAATGAACATTCACACTCCAGCCGAACGCCTATATTTCGTGGCACATACTATACGCAGTACTACTATTCCCACAAACATAATAGAAAATATTGCAAAATAGATGTAAAAGGAAATATCATTATAATTATAAAAGGTGAGTTAAATTATTTGCATTAGATTAGATGCTGTAAAAATGAAAAAATATGATTTAAACGCCGGGGACGGGATTTGAACCCGCGAGATCCAAAGGATCATTGGCTTAGCAGGCCAACGCCGTACCAGACTGGGCCACCCCGGCATGAAATACTTATTCTTATTTTAAACTAAAAAAAGGGTAATTTAGACTTTTGAGTGTACTCAGTTATAAATGTTTCTTAAGTCCTGCTTTTTTAAAAATTAAAAGTTTTATTTACCATTAATTATAGGGAAAATTTTTTTTAAAAAAGGGCGTGTTCAAGAGTGGACATACCTTCCAGTTACCGGTGATCTAAAAATCCAACTCCGCCCCGTTGCTCCGCAAGCATCAGTTGTTCACAGTAGAGCTGCTCCTTTCCAGGCCTGACCCGTTCCCATGATTAAATCAGTTTATCTCCGCCCTCCAGCTGAGACCCTGATACCACTAATCCTGCAGGACGTGGTTTCTACATTGAATTTTCAGGCCGGCAATTAGTTGATATGCCGCCTCTTGAACTTCAACTGCACCATATAGGGGATATGTGCTTATAGAGGACCCCTAACCCTCCAGTCTAGCCCGCACTTATATTAATTTTAATAGTATTTAAGCTTACTGTTTTAAATAATGCTCCGGGTACAGGATAATTTAACATCATATCTACCTCATTTAATGAATATAGTAGCTTTAGTTAAGTATTTTAAAAAAAGGCATGATGTTAAATTTGTTTGATGATATGAAATAGGATTGAATCCACTATAACTTACTAAAAAGTAAAAAGTAATTTAAAAAAAAATAAATTAAAGGTAGATATTTAAAATGGAATAATTGGTTCAATAGAATCAGGAATCAGTTTTAAGAGCTTTTATTATATCTCCATCAGATAAAATTCCTTTTATTTCTCCATCCTCAATAACCACCAGTTGATTTACTATGCCGCCTTCTGAGCCATGTTCCTTCATTTTATTTACTGCTGAAGAAAGATCATCATCAGGGAGGACACAGGCCACATCCAGTACCATTGCTTTTTCTACCGTGGTTCCCAGTTCGTAGTTATCCAGAATCAGGTTATGACCTAAATCTGAAGCAGTGACAATACCCTGTAGTTTTTTATCCTGAACCACAGGTAAAGCACTAATTTTGTATTTCATTAATTTTTCAAAGGCGAATACCACGTCTTCTTCTGGTGAAACAGTAATAACATCATTGGTCATTATTTCTTTAACTTTTAGGTTTTTCAGCATTTTTTACACCCCCGTTAGTTTTTGTAAGAGATTTAATAATTGAATCAATGGTGGTGACCACATCAATATTTTCAATCACCGGTACATTGAACTTATTAGCTTGACTTTCAAAGTATTTGTGAGTTCTCCTTATGGCCCAATAATAACTCATGTATCTTTTTAATGGCCTTCTAGCCCACATTTGTCTGCATCGAGAGTAGAATCTTCCCTTATGCACATTTTCATCAGAAACAGTGAGTACAAACATGGCCACATTTTCCTTATTAACCAGATCTTCTCTAATAAAGCCCGGTACAATATGAACCCCTTCGATTACAATGCTGATACCTTCTTTGAGGGCTCTTTCAATTACTGCTTCTACACCGATACTAACCGTATCCACGTGATCTCTAAAACCAATGAGAACTTCATCAAATTCAGGAGGAGGAGGTATCCGTAAAGACCGGTAGGCAGTATAACTTGACTCATATATGGTGGGTACTAGCTCTTTACCTACTATTTTACGCATTACTTCCCGTATCATATCCGTACTAATCATATTCCGGATTCCCAGACGGTTGGCAACTTCAAATGCTATAGAAGAAGTACCTACCCCGGATGCTCCTCCAATAAGAATAATTAATGGTTCTTTGCATTTTCTTATTCTTCTCCAGGCCACATATTTTTCTGCAATTTCTTCATTTTCTTCTCTTAATTTTTCACAGACTATGCGTACCATTTCATCAATGGTGATGACTTCAACTTGTTCTGCTTTAAGGTGAGCCTCGATTTGAGAAGCAAAAGTATGGGCTTTGTTTGGATCCATTTCAGCCCGGGTTAAAGATCTGGCCAGAACACCCTTAGAAAAAGGTTCGGTATATTTTTTTCCACTTACTTCTCCTTGAACCATTATCATAGCTTTCACCTGAAAGACATTAACTGCAGATTAAAGATAGTATATACAGTATAATATAGTTTTCATAAAATATGAGAATTATATTAAATCCTCACCCCCGAATAAAACATGTCTGTTTGAAATTATAGCTTTATGAATTTAGAATCTATGGCATAAGTTCCATTTTCAAGTTCTTCATCCCCAATATTAATGAGGCATGCTGAACCATCAGATAACTGACCGGGATTAACCACTATGGTTTTAAGAATGGTATCCACTGACTGTGCTTCATGGATATGACCACATATATTTAAATCTGGTTTATATTTTTCTATAATTTCTCTAATGCTTTTGCTCCCTACATGTTCACCGGTGAATAGTTTATCTGCCTGGGTGTTGTAGGGTGGGGCATGGGTGATGAGGATTTTAACATCCTGGTCTTTCATCTCCAAAAGGAGTTTATCCAGTTCTTCATATATTTCCACTTCCCCGAATTCAATAGGTGTATCAAAAGGAGTGGGATTAGAACCTCCAAATCCGCAAATACCAATATTTTTTAGGGATAAGCTTTTAGCATGAACATTTAATGCCTTACAATTTTCCAAACAAACATGGATTCCCTGAGGATCACAGTTTCCAGGAATAGCTATTATGGGTATGTTATAGGACCCCATTTGATCCAGCAAATCCTGGGCCAGTTCAGGTGGCCCGAAATGAGTTATATCCCCGGAAATAACAATCAAATCAATTTTATTATTTTTTAGATAGTTATCCAATCCGGGATGGATCTTACCATGAAGGTCACTAATAGCCAGTATTTTCATAATAACACCAAAATTTAGCTTAAAATAATAAAAGTTAAGTTAATTAATAATCCTTAAAAAAAGAGCCTATTTTTTTAAGTCCGTTTTTAACATTATCCCCGTGCCCATAAATGGCGATAACATTATCTTCCACAAATTCTATGATGAGATTATTATCTTCTGCAATATCCTGGACTCTTTCTTCAGCAAGAGGTTCTTTTAAGGTAACTCGAGCTGCATTAAAACCAGGTGGGGCTCCTACCATAAATCGAGATTTTGTTTTACTGGTTTTATAGACTTCTTCCCCCAGGGAAACTTTTTTGAGTTTTTCCAGCCATTCATTATAGTATTTTTCAGAAACATCCTGGGCCAGATTTAATAATTGGTCCTGAATGGAATTTATAGAATCATTTATCCTCTTTAATTCCTTCATCATATCCGGATGGGTTGTATCTGCTTTATAAAAATTAATAGAGGTCCTTAAAAGTCTTATATCCTCATTTATAGAGGTGGGAACATCAATACCCTTATTTTTAAGATCAGTTAAAAGATCAACCAGAACCAGCCAGGTTTGTTCTACCACTAAGCTGCTCATAAATGTCCTTCCAGTATACTTAAACTAGTATGGTTAATTTTAGCATCAGCTAATTTTAATTCATCTTCAATTTCCCGGATATTGTTGTATGCTTTTAAAAATAATACATGATAGCTTTCAGTGCCCTGAATGGCCAGGATAGCAATTTCATCATTATCTTCAATATCTCTTTTCTCAAGAGAAGCTTTATATTGCACAAAAGAGCTGTATTCTTCAGGTAAATCTTTTAGATTAAATATACCTGCAAGAGTTGCTATAAACAAAGAAACACCCCTTATATGTTGGTTTTTTTAGAAAAAATTATTTAAAAAAATAAAAGGTAGGAGAATTATTCTCCTCCAGTGATTACATCTAACTCTGAGAAGTCCAGACATTTTTTGACTGCATCGTCAGTGCATATCTGATGTGAGTCCAGAGTTAATTCGTCACCAGCTAATCCCATGGCCAGACCTAATAGTTGAGCTAAATGGAAAACAGGTATGTCGAAATCATCACCTATTTTATTTTTAATCTCCATTTGTCCCACGTCAAATTGTAAGTGGCAGAAAGGACAAACATTTACTATTGCATCTACACCTGCTTCTTTCATGTTGGTTAGTTTTTCTCGGGTGAAATCCAGAGCAACATCCAGATCCCGGGATCTTACTCCCCCACCAGCACCGCAACACATCATTTTGTCCTTGTAGGGAACTGATTTGGCACCGGTTGCTTCTACTATTTCATCGAGAATGGTAGGTTTTTCCGGGTTGTCGATTTTGATTTCATCACTTGGCTTGAGGAAGTGGCAACCATAGTGTACTGCTACATTTAAGTTTAAAGGCTGGTCAACTAATTCTGAGAGTTTTTCCAATCCTACATCATTGTAGAGCACTTCTGCAAAGTGTCTTACATTAACATCACCTTTGAATTCCCTATCGGTTTCAGCCAGGATGGTGTTAATCTTTTCTTTCATTTCCTCGTCTTCTTTTAACATGTGGTTGGTTTCAAAGAGTGAACCAAAACAACCATTACATTCAGTCATGATGTCTGCACCCATGTCTTCTGCAATGGTTATGTTTCTAGCTGCAATAGCAGCCCAGGTAGTTTTATCAAAGGAACCAAATACACCAGGAGCAGGGCAGCAAGATGCGCCTTCCATGTCCTTTAAATCAATATCCAATTTATCAAATAAAATTCGAGTAGCTTTTTCAATACCAGGGTATCGGTTATTCATGATACATCCTAAGAAGTATGCGATTTCCATTTTTGATCCTCCTTAAGGTTATTTATTCTAGTTCTCCGGTTTCCCAATTGTATCCAATTAAGGAATCGAAGCCTGTTGCTTTTAAGATGGTTTGAACTTCTTCTAATGCTCCCGGGAACTGGTGAGTGGTTGGTGGTAATTCTCCCAGACCTACTCTTTTTCTTAATTCCATGGTGGCATCGTTGATAGGTACACCGTGTCCGGTTTTTATTACAAATGATCCGGTCATTTTGTGAGCAGGTGCCATAAATCCAGCCTGGGCCGCATGGTTACGGGCCAGCTTAACTACATCCACGATTTTAATTTTCCGGGGGCATCTTTCCTGACAGGCATAGCAGGTGGTACACATCCACAAGTTAGGGTCAGCCATTACTTCGTCTTTTAATCCCATGTTGGTTTTTCTAATAATTTGCCTGACACGGTAAGGAGTTCTCCTTCCGGAAGGACAGGAACCAGTACATGTACCACACTGGAAACAGTATTCTAAACTGTCTCCTCCAGCTTCTTTGATTTCCTGGGAAAATTCTTTATCGATATCTTCTCTTTTTAATAAGTTTTCATCTCGGTCAAGTAGAGTCATCTTCTCACTCCTTTCCAGTTTTGGTTTTTCATCAGTTACATTTTGGGGTTCGAGTTCATCTTCAGAGGTTTCTTCAGTTTCTTCCACACTTTCCACTTCATCTGCAGGTTTTTCAGCTGGTTCCTCTTTTAAAGAAGAACTATCCTCTGCAGTTTGAGTTTCAGTAGTTTCAGCTTTTACTTCCTCCACCTTATCAGGAACTTCATCCTTTTTAGTGGAAACTTCAGCAACTTTTACTTCCTCCACCTTATCAGGAACTTCATCCTTTTTAGTGGAAACTTCAGCAACTTCAGGAGTTTTATCCTTAGCAACCTGGGAAGTATTAGAAACTTTAGATTCAGGAGATTCTGTTTTTTTCTCCTCGGTTGACTCTTCTTTTTCCCCACTTAAGAAGTTTTTAAGGCGTTTTAATACAGACATTATTGTTCACACCTTGAAACATCACTGGTTTACATAAACCTCAGATTCTCTTATTAGACTGTACTTTAAGTAGGTATATAAAGGTTGTGAAAATTTCGCGTAGTGTAAGGTTTTAGGTTACACCTAGTGGTTTTAATCAAAAATATAGATATTATCCCCCCATATATACTCAAACTAAAATTAGATAAATTAAGAAATTTTAATAAGATTTATTATATAACTACCAAAGCCCATAATTTACCATGGAAGTAGAACTTATGAAAAAAAGTATGTTAGAAATAAAGATTCATGACGGGCCAGGTAGAGCAGGTATCTATGGTGAACTAACCACCCCTGCTGTTTTACCCCTGGAATCCATCTCACTTTGTGAAGATCAAGCCATGCCTTATGAGGTTCCCCGGGATCTGGCAAAATGGTCTGTGGAAGAAACATTAAAAAAGGCTGTAAATTGCGAAGAAGAATTTGCAGTGGTCCATGGATCAAAATATGTTGATTTGAGGATAGAATGTGCAGAAAAACTGGAAGAAATGGGGTTTAATGCACTTTTAGTGGCCAATTCTGATGAATTATTGCAAAGACCCTGGGATCTGGTAAAACTGGTGACCAGTTTAAGGGAAGCTGTTAGCCCTAACACCGCATTATGCCTGCCATTTGCAGATACTTCCTTTTTACCATTACTGGCATATATGGGTTTAGACCTGTTTTCAGATTCAGTATGTGAATTTTATGGTTATTTGAATATCATAATGACTCCCAGTGCCTCTTACAATCTTGAAAAGTATCCCTTAATGGAATTAAATACTGAAGAATTGATAGAATATAATAAAAAAAGCCTGGACCTGGTTATAAAAGAAATTTATGAAAATATTAAAAATGGGACCCTGCGTAATTTGGTGGAGCAGCGATCCTGTTCATCCCCGGCTATTATGTCCACCCTTAGAATTTTAGATAAGGAGTATATATCATTTTTAGAAAAATACACTCCTATTCATTGAACTATGTTTAAAATTAAATTAGACTAAATAAATTGAATGGCGCGTGCCCTGACTAATCATCTGCTTGATGCTAAAACCAGATAATGATAGGGTCCGGTGTCAATTATTTTTGGTTCTTGTAGTTGGCAGGAGAGGAGGGTTTCCACTATTTCCTCTGGTTCTAAACGTACCTCTAAAGGTGGGCCTGGTGTGTTTTTAACTTTTTTAAAATCAACTATGGCCAGCATACCACCTGGTTTTAATATTCTCAATGATTCTTTCATGGTATTTGTTACTTCATTATTGGACACCAGCCCATGGAACACATTGGCCATGAAATAGATATCCACACTATCATCTTCTAGAGGTAACTTACGGGTTATATCTGCCAAAAGCAGGGAAATATTACCTGACTTTTTGTTTTGGATTTCTTTTTCCAGGGATTCAAGGGACTTATCATGAATATCCACTGCATAAACCATTCCCTTTTCACCCACCATTTTAGATGCCTCTAAAGAGATGAAACCATCCCCACAACCGGCATCCACAAAAATATCTCCGGGTTTTATTCCCACATTTAAAAGAACCTGACCCGGGTCAAGTATATCCCGGGTGGATTTACCATGGTGTACATGTTTATTTTTTTCTTTTTTCATTATCTCATCACCAAGGGAGATTTGATTTAATTTTCTGCACTTAATCGGGTTCTGGAAAATATTCCCACACCTATAACAAACAGGATTAAAGTAAGGACTATCATCCAGCCTAAGGAATATGTAATATCATTTAAACCTTCTCCAAATGTTAATACTGCCCTTAAAGCAGTAAGGGTGTGGGTCCATGGAAGCAGATCATATATTTGCACCTGTTTGCCCAGGAAGTCCCCAATTACTACAGGAGGCAATGCAAAAAAAGCCCCTGATAAAAAACTAACCGGTACTGTAACCAGGGTCCCTAAGTTGGCCGCCTGACGATCATTTTTAGCAAAAGCAGCTATGATCATTCCCAATGCTACAGAAGCTATTCCTCCAATTACTGCAATAAAAATAGCCAGTATTAGAGAATTTAAGCCTCCCTGCCATTTGAAGCCCATTATAATGGCCACCACCAGCAAAATAACTATTTGAGCTGCAGCAACCAGTGACCAGGGAATTAAACCCCCGAATAATAGGTCAAAAGACCGCATCCGGGACATTTTTAAGCGGGCCAGGGTTCCAGTTTCCACTTCCCTGCTTAAAGCTGCAGCTACCGTGGTGGCTAAAAGAAGTATGGCAAATACCATCATTCCCGGGGCCAGAAAATCAAACATGGAAAACGATTCTGTACCTGGCACTGATTCAACAGAAGTGGTTATGGATTCTGCAGATGGGGCTGTGGAAGGGGAGATGGTTTCTGATATGGCACTAACCGTTTCCTCCTGAAATTGTTGGAGGGTGCCTACCAGTATAGCCTGAGAAACCCCAAAGTTGGAAAAACTGGTATCTCCCTTAATTATTACAGAGGTGAAATTATTAGAGGCGTTAGTTGTCCCCTCCGGGATTACCATGATATTTTGCTGGTTTAAATTCGAGATAATAAGTTCTACCATGGATTGGGAGAAATCTTCAGGAATGATGATGGCCGCATCAACCTCCCGGCTCTTTATAAGCCTATCAGCTTCAGATTCAGTGGTCACAGTGACATTGAATAGATTAACGTCACTATCCTCATATTTTGAATCCTGTAGAACTTCTGTAAAATTATTTCCAAAATTTACTTCTTCATTAGTTAAGGGAAAATTGGCCCCCTGGTCATAATTTACCACTGCCAGTAAATGTGGTTCATTTTCCTGGCCCATTCCACCAAATGCGAATCCAAAAACAAGCATGAAAAATAGTGGAAACCCTAAAATCATGAAAAGACCTCTCTGGTCTCTTATAAGTTCCTTAAAATCTTTAATAGCGATGCTGATAAATTTCATTATTCTCTCAATCCTGTGCCAGTTAATTCAATAAAAACGTCTTCTAATGTATTTTGCCTGATGGATAAATCTGCAACAGAAATTTTATTGTCTTCCATATATCTCATTATTTGAGGAAGTAAAGCCACTGCATTGAGGGCCCTTATATTGATATGGTTATCAATTACATGGGCAGATTCAATTAAATGCATATTTTCCAGATATTCAATTATCTCTTTATTTTTTTCAGGATCATTTAACTTCATTTCCACCACATCACCCTCTCCAATCTGTTTTTTCAAATTAGCAGGAGTATCCAGAAGAAGTAATTTGCCATGATCCATTATGGCTATCCGGTCACTCAATCTATCGGCTTCATCCATTAGATGGGTGGTAAGAATTACAGTTTTACCTTCATTGTCCCGTAATGATTTGATGAAGTTCCATAAAACCCTTCTTGATTGGGGGTCAAGGCCCTCAGAAGGTTCATCTAAAACAACTATATTTGGAGCGTGTATTAATGCTAAAGCAAGATTTAAACGTCTTTTCATCCCTCCAGATAATTTAGAAGCTACTGTATCTGCTTTATCCATCAGGAAAAGATCCTGGAGTAATTTTTCAGCTCTTTTTTTTAAAACGTCTCCTGGAACCTCGTACATATCTCCCATCAGTTTAAGGCTCTCCATACAGGTTAAATTTTCCCATAGAACCAGTTCCTGGGGACAGATACCTATGACTATTTTATCTACCTTTTCCACATTTACTCCATTTATCAGGACTTTTCCCTGGCTGGGTTGCAGTAGTCCTACCATCATACTAATGGATGTGGTTTTACCAGCACCATTAGGCCCTAAAAAACCAAAAACCTCTCCTTTTTTGATTTTAAGATTAAGGCCGTCTACCGCCTTAAATCCATTGTAATTTTTACTCAGATTTTGGGCTTCTATAACGTATTCTTCCATGTTATATCCTCTTGTACCATAATCACTAATTTTAAAAAATAATCTAATTCTGGCTATTCTAAATAAGAATAGTAAATAAATGTCAGTTATTTTAAGTTCTAAATATATTTTATTTACTATATTAATATTAATTTTTATTAAACCCCAATAAGGATTTGTAATATCATCCCGGAATCAATTAGTTTTTCTTTAAAATTCGTATAATATTTGAATTAGTAAAAACAATATTTTAACAGGGAGTTGAGTTTATGATTGAAAAAATTGAAGTTAGTATGACCAATGAAAATATCCACAATTTCAAAAAAGGGGAATTCGGGGTGGAAAGTATAAATATTGATGAATCCCGGGGATTTATTGAAGTGGTATATAGCCACCATGAAATAGGAACCCGTTATGTCCTGTTACCATTGCAAAATGTTGAAAAATGTGATTATCTGGTTAAAAATTCTCCAAAAGACATTGATATAGAAGAAAAATGAGTAAATTCAGGATAATTTATTCTAAATTAATGTCTTTTTTTAAAACCAGGGATATTTTTATCTAAAACGTACTCATTTTAACCCTATTCTTTTATAGAAAAATATTAAAATAATAATTATTTGATATTTAAGCCCCTTAAATTCGGTTAATTATATCTTCAGGGGCTCCTGCTACTGCCACCAGGTATTCTGCCTCTACAATATGCAGTGGGGCCGGAATGATCAGGGAGTGTAGGGGACCTCCGAAATCTTCTTTTATCAGTTTTTTTATAATATCTGCCCTTATTACTGGTTCATCTGATCCCGCTCTTGCTAAACCAATCGCCAGAGTATTTTTTGTAATTACACCTTCATTTAGAGTATCTTCCACCTTCAAAAGATAGTCTAAGCCTTGATTTACCGTCATGTACCGGTCTTCATGGGCCCTTATGTCCAGTAAAACCAGGGTATGGGCATTTTGTTCCAGATTATTTTTTATAAGTAAGTAGGGAGAATGAGGGAAGAAATTTTTCTCAGGGAAGGGAATAGTAGTTACTTTTCCAAATTTATAGGCCTGTAACCCGGATATTCCGGGAGCTGCAGATAGAATAGAAGAAGAATGAATTACCCGGGTTTTTATCCCTCTTTTTTTAGCTTCAATCATCATGTCGGCATGAGTAGTAGCAATGAGAGGATCACCCGCACTTAAAAAAGCAACTTTATTAGTTTCAGCATTTTTTAAGGGGATTTCCTCTTCTTCTACCTGTTCTCTACTTAATATTTCCACCTTACGATCCATTATTTTCTCCAAAGAAGATATGGTGGTTCCAAATAGGCGGGCAGTGTAAAATTCCACATATATCTTATCTGAATTTCTCAATGCCTCCAATCCTTTCAAAGACACATCTTTTTCATCATAAAGTCCTAAACCAATAAAATAAAGCATTTCATCACCATTTTAATAATAAAACTTAAATTTAAAAATATTCCTCAAAGAGGAGTTAGCATCTGCTATCATATAATAGTCCCTGCACTAATAATAATATATACTCCTAAAGTGAAAATGGAATTGCTAAAAAAAAAGAATTCCAGAATAAATTAATTTACTCAGTAAATATTTAATTTTAAAAGATTGAATTATAATCAGGGAATTAAATTAAAAATAAATTAATTGAGGAAGTTTATGCTTGCTTTTAAGGTACCTAAACAATCAGCCAATGATTTACGTAAATTCTTATTAATAAAAGAATGGATTGACCTGGATTTTAAAATTAAGACCGATGATAAATCTGTTTTTATTCCTTTAAATAGAAGGTTAGAGGATTATATTTTAGAAAATCTGCCCCTTAGCAAGTGGGGTAATATTGAAATTGTAAATATGGAATTTGAATCATTAAAGCGATCCCCTAAAAGTATTAAAGAATATCTGCAGGGAAAACTGGATGATGAGAAAATAGAAGATCTCAAAAAATCTTTTGATATAATAGGGGATGTGGTTATCCTGGAGATTCCTGCTGAGTTGGAAGATGATAAATATTCTATTGGGGAAGCTGCCTTAAAATTCACCCGTAGAAAAGCAGTATATCGCAAAAGCAGTGAAATTAAAGGAGTTATTAGAACCAGGCAATTGGAGCATTTAGCTGGTGAAGATGATTCACTCACCATCCATCAAGAATATGGATCAAGATTGGCACTGGATATTAAAAAAGTATACTTCAGTCCTCGTTTGGCTACGGAGAGAAATAGAATTGCATCACAGGTACAGGAGGGAGAAAAAATACTGGATATGTTTGCGGGAGTAGGGCCCTTTTCGATTTTAATTGCCCGAAAAAAAACTGTGAACATCTATGCCGTGGATATCAATCCTGATGCAGTAGGCTTCATGAAAAAAAATATCCAGTTAAATAAGCTTAAAGGAAAGATAGTGCCCTTAGAGGGAGATGTAAGGGAAATTGTATCTGTAAAAAAAATAAAAGTAGACCGGACCATTATGAATCTTCCCGGGTTTGCCTGGGAGTTTTTAGATACTGCTGTGGATTCCCTGGTAGAAGGAGGAGTGTTGCATTATTATGAGTTCGCAGCAGATTATAAAAGGGCTATTTCACGGATAAAAAAGGCAGCTTATCCCCGTGATGTGGAAATTTTAGGATTAAAGAAGGTCAAATCCAGCAGTCCCGGTGAATGGCAAGTGGTAGTGGATGCCCGAATTTCTTAAGAAAGGCTAAATAGTATATCCTTCCCCTGAAGACTCACTTAAAAAGAAAACTAAATGGGATCAAGAATGCCTTTTTCAGTAATTATCCCACTTATTAAATCATCAGGAACTATATCAAATGCTGGATTTAGTACTTCGGTATTTTCCGGAGCTATGCGGCAGTTACCATATAGCAGTACTTCTTCAGGTCCTCGCTCTTCAATCTCTATTTCCCCAATGGATTTATCATAGTCAAAGGTGCTCAAAGGTGCAGCCACATAAAAAGGCACTCCATATCTTTTAGCCGATAGTGCTACCATTAAAGATCCTATTTTATTTGCTACACCTCCTTTAAAAACCCGGTCGGCGCCAATTAGCACTTTATCTATTTTGCCCTGTTGCATGAGATATCCCGCTGCACTATCCACTATTAATTTTACAGGTATGTTTTCCTGCTGCATTTCCCATACACTGAGCCGGGCTCCCTGGCCCAGAGGACGGGTCTCATCACATATAACATTAATTTTTTTACCCTGGGCAAATGCTGCCCTTATAACACCTAAAGCAGTACCATAATCCACACAGGCTAATGCACCGGCATTGCAATGGGTGAGGATGGTGTCCCCATCATCAATGACCTGGGAACCATGTTTTCCAATCAGTTGATTGGTTTTAATATCTTCCTGATACATTTTTAGTGCTTCATCCCGGGGGGAGGGTGATGCTAAAATTCTATCAACTGCCCAGAATAAATTAACCGCTGTGGGGCGGGAATTTTTAATTTCTGATGCTGCTTTTTCCAAATCTTCGCCAGCTAAATCAGCTAAAACCATTCCAAAAGCAGCTGAAACTCCAATTGCAGGAGCTCCCCTTACAACCATGGTTTTAATGGCCTTAATAACATCTTGATATGTTTTACAGGTAAAATATACTATTTCATCCGGTAATTTAGTCTGATCAATCAGTAATAGTTGGTTATCTTCCCAGAGCATGGTTTTCATAGAATCATTCCTTTATGGTAAATATACTTAAAAAAAAAAATTAAAAAATAAAAAATTGAAATACTGCAAATTAGCAATTAAAATTCCTTTAATTAAAAAACCGTTAATTTAGTAGTGGCTGGCAGGAGTCATGTCCAGGTGCTTGTCTTCACCGTGTTTACCGGGAATTCCATATGCATCGGCACGGCACTGAGTACAGGCCCTGAATACTGGAATTATCTCTTCTACCGCATCCCTAACTTCACTTATTTGGGCACAATCCGGTTTGGGATAGTCTTTCATTTTGTTTAAGGGAATTAGTGGTATTATATTCATTAAGGAGGCTCCTCTTTTTTTTACCTCCCGGGCAATATCCACAATGTGCTTGTCATTTAATCCGGGTATGAGCACACTGTTCACCTTCACAATTACTCCCAGATTGGAAATTTTTTCAATACCATCCAGCTGGTTTTTAGATAAAATTTTAAATCCTTCTTCCCCTTTATATACCTGGTCTTTATAAACCACGTGAGAATAAATTTCTTTACCAATTTCAGGGTCAATAGCATTTACCGTAACGGTTATGGTACTTATATTCAGCCGGGCTAATTCTTCAGCTTTATCTTTTAAAAGAAGACCATTGGTACTCATACATTTAATTAGATCCGGAAATTTTTCATGGATTTTTTTGAAAAATTCAAAAGTCTCTTCATTGGCCAGGGCATCACCAGGTCCAGCTACTCCTACAACAGAAATAGGCATATCTTCGGTTACTTTTTCCACATGATCTACTGCTTGATCCACATCCATTATCCGAGAAGCTACTCCCGGTCTTTGTTCACATTTATTTATATCTCTGGTACAGAAGTTACAGTAAATATTACAACGGGGGGCCAGGGGTAAATGAACCCTTCCCACTTTATCATGCATTTTTTCATTAAAACAGGGGTGCGCCCGGGTAATATGGGCAAATTTTGATTCTTTAGTTTTTTCATCCATATGATGACCTCATAAAATATTTATCCTGCCAGTTAGTGATTGTATTAATTAGATTTAAATCCACCAGATAAGTTCCATTTATAATATATTCCTGATAGTTAATATAGTTAGTATCTATAAAAACTAATAATAAGTTGTTTATTAATTAATTTTCCAGCTCTTTTATCATGGCCTTGCATTTATCAATCCATTCTTCTTTAAGCAATTCATCAGTGCAAACCATGGCAATAATTTGACCTTCAGACAAATCCCGTATTACCCGGAACCCCTCGGGAAGTATGCGAAATATAGCATCATATATCTTACGTTTTAATTTTTCCGCCGGATTATAAACCATCAAGCCATTTAATTCCACTGAAGGTCCATCAATGATTAATTCAAATCTGCTGGGTTGTTGGATTTTTTCCCTTCCTTTCAATTCCCATAATTTCTCCATTAAATCTGGAAGATAGGTCTCATCTTTTATTCGAATAGAAGTTTTATCAAGCTCAGGATCATATTCAAAAGTGGCTAAATCTTCAATTAAAACAGGATTGGTAGTTCTATCGGCTTTTATGGCAATTATGAATACTGGGTCTCTAGGATCCACATAAATACGCATATCTTTAACTGATCGGGATAGCTGGAGGTCCTGAAAAACCTGTTTTACAATCATTTCATAAACTTCTGCACCTTTAGAATCATAGCAATCTACTAACATTTCCTGTCCCCTGATATCCTTGCCTTAAAATATTTAAGCCTATAGTTTTTCCTGTCGACTGCCCATTCCAGAAACCAGAAGAGCAGACCCCACTGCACCGATGTGCTGGGAATTTTCTGGGACAATTACATCCATACCCCCCAGTATATCACTAACGGCTGCCACCAACCCTTCAATAAGGGAAGTTCCTCCAACCTGTATAACTGGTTCACGCACATCAATTTCCTGTAGTTGTTGTTCATAGACCTGTTCTGCAACAGAATGACATGCTGCTGCAGCTACATCTTCCGGTTTACCCCCGGCAGCCAGTGAAGTCACCAGATCCTGTATACCAAATACTATACAGTAACTATTTAGAAGTCCTTTTTTATAATCACCTTTAAGTGCCATAGGGCCAAGTTCACTAACATCTATGCCTAAACGGCGGGAAGTTATTTCTAAGAAACGTCCCGATGCCCCGGCACAGATACCTCCCATGGTGAAGTTATCAGGTATACCATCATTAACAGTGATTACCTTATTATCCATTCCCCCAATATCCAGAACAGTGGCCTCGCCTTTTTGGCGATCAGCCAGATATACTGCCCCTTTAGAATTAACACTTAATTCTTCCTGTATTAAATCTGCTTTTAAATGTTTACCAATGGTGATACGACCATAACCAGTTACTCCAATTCCATCCAGATCTTCAAATTTGTATCCACTATCGGCCATGGCCTGGTCAGTCCCTTCCTGGGCAGAAGCTATTACATCAGTGGTGGGAACCCATCCTGTGCCTAAAATTTTATTATTCTCCATTAAAACCACCTTGGTGGTGGTAGATCCAGAGTCTATGCCTAAAGTTAAACCATCCTGTTTTTCACGGGCCAGAATACTTTTACGTGCCACAATAGTAGATAAAGCCTCCATACGGATAAATAATTCATCTGCTTTAGTTCTCTCTGTAAAAGAGTAAGTTACTACCGGTAAGCGAGTATTATCCTGGATAAACCTTCTTATTTCATTTCTTACCAGTGCCCCTTCAGCACATCTAAAACAGGTGGCAATGAATATAGCGTCTGCATCACTTTTACCTTCTACAATAGACATGGCCCGGGCAATCATTAGTCTAATTCCCGAACTAGCACAGTTAAATCCAAATTTTTTATAAGCTTCGTCAATGTAATCGATTTCTGTTTCAGGGATTACTATCTCTGCACCAAAAGTAGCAGCGGCTTTTTCAATCTCTTTTTGAATACCACTGTACTCAGTTCCACAGGATATTTGGGCTATTTTAACCATTTTTCTCCTCCAATTGATCTAAGAATGTGTTAATTTTATTTACCAGTTCCATGGTCTCTTCACGGGTGGTGGGATAAGTTAACTCCAGGGTGGGTATTCCTCTTTTTCTCAAATAATAAACCGAAAGTTCATTGGTTCGGGCACAACCTATGCATCCAAAACCAAAGGGTGCTTCATCCATAATTATGGCTGCCTCGGCTTCATCAATTAAAGGCCCGAAAATAGACATTCTACCCCTAACTCCAGATGGGACTTCAATAGCAGCATATTTAAGTCCTTTTATAGGGTCTTCTTCGGTGATATTCATGGGGGGTGAATCAATCTCCGCATCTTTTACCTTTTTTCTGATTTCTTTCATTATAGCCAGGGGTTCATGTCCTCTTCTTTCAATCAAATCAGCTAAAATTAAAGAATTAGGAGGAAAAATAGCCACTTTCAATAAAATTCCCCCCGGGTATCATCTTTTTTAACATCTTCCGGGCGTCTTGAGATTTCAACCATATCCGAAAATAATCCTTTAGTTACATCTACCAAACCTATGGCACAGATTATCTGACCTTCATCTTTAAGGGGAACCACCACCACAGGTGTGCCGGCATATGGGCCCACATCAGGAGTTCCTTTAAAAATTTCGCCGGTGCTGAGAACTTCTTCCAATGCTGGCCCGGTATAATTATAATCCAGTACTTTTCCATCCTCAATTCTTACGCCCTTAGCTTCTTTACTTCTCATGGTTAATGGCAGCTTATCTACAAGCTGATGAATAGCCAGCCCTATTTCAGCTAATTCCTTACCTGTAGAAGATAGAGTAATATTCATTTTTCACCCTCATCTATAATTTTTGAAGAATTTTCATTGACAATTTTTTTAAATTCATCAACACTAACCTTCTCTGGTTTTTCAATTTTAACTTTTTCTGGCTTTTTTAAGGCCTCTCCAACATAACATAATAAATTGAATTCTTTTTCTAACTGATGATAACCCTCTCTAGCAGCTCCCCTATGGCCTCTGCATCTTCTAGGATCGCCTGGAGGAAATCCCCGGTCTTTAGTAAATATATGGAAGGGGTCCCATTTACGAGATTTTTCTATAGCCTGATCCACAGCTTCTTTAGAGCCATGCACCATGGCCCCATAGCAGGTGGATTTTATGGTAAGGGGAAGCTCCAGCATGTGAAGTTTCTGCACCAGTTCACTTTGAGAAATGTTGGCTGAAGGGCTCAGAATAATCATCCGGGTTACTATGTCATCTTCTATTTCACATTGAGGTTCTTTCTGAACTTTATTCTGATTTTGCTTCTTTGACATAGACTACATCCCCTTCTTTAAATTTCTCCAGATTAGATAATCCTTCCACTATGTGGCCAATAATATTGGTACCATTAAATGGTTCTCCTGTAGGCCCATACTCATCATTATCTTCAAACCGTATACCTATCATTCCAATATGCCGGCGTGACATGTTGGTTATTCCCAGTTCACCGGCTTTTACACATTTCTCAGGAGTATTTTCCGGGATTAGTCCTTTTGCTTCCCGTGAGTCCCCTTCAAACATCATAACCTTCATTCCCTGAAATGCAAAGTGAATTTTAATAGATCCTATAGGAGCATCTATAAGCCCGGTGATCTTTTTGAAATACCAGGAAGATCGGGGAGAATTTTTAGAAAATTCAATTCCTATGAGATTGTCTTTACTTATCCCGAAGGTTTTTACTTCTTTTTCTTTTAAAATTTCAATGGTATAGAGGGGTTCCTGTTTAACCACAATAGCATCATCATCAGTTAATCCTTCCCTGATTTGTTTGATGCCGTATTTTTTCAGGGCAGACTCTACTTCTTTTTGAGATTTTGATAAAGTCATAATACGGCCCGGTTCACTAATTACAGTTATGGAATTGCCTTTTTTAGCAATATCTAACAGTTCCATTCCCTGCTGAACATGACCCACCACATTATGTGCCGGGTTTGAGACTCTATCTTCCCGGTAGATATATACCTTACCGGTTCCCTTTCCAGAATTTCTTAAAGTCACCGTGCCTCTTTTCCGTTGATCAATATGTTCTGCATCTTTTTTAATACCCTGCAGTCCAAAAAAACCTGCAAAAGAATTAGAATCATAGTCAAGGACCAGTTCATTTTCTATAAGTGAAAAAAAGTGTTCTACTGATTTTGGAGATTTTTCTGAAGGGGAAACCTTAACATAGCTGAAAATTTGATTACCCTCTTCAATTTCAGTATCCAGATTGGTAACAGCAGCACTATTAATTATACTTTTTCGCTCAATTAATGGTTCCACTGACTTTATGGTGTCCCTATCCACCAGATTAAACAGGGTACGTCTACCTCCGGATATCCTGGCAAAAACCCCTTTATTAATATCTGGAACGCCATACACAGCTGAATGATCTTCTTTACTTAAAATAATATGGGTAGAATCGGCACTAAAACCAGACAGACTTAATATTACATCTCCCTCTTTGTAATCAAATTCTGATTTGATAGGTTTTAAATTAGTTTTAATGGGGCCTATGGCCACTTCACTGGAAGTTTCCCACCTTATATGGAGATTTTCGAATTTTTTGTAGTTTTCTTTCCAGATTTTAACCAGTTCTGCTGCATTTTCATCAGGAAGCATTTCCAGTATTATGCTTCCTTTATCAGTCCGAATTTTGTATTTATTAATATTTTTTTCAAATTCTTCCTTGCCCTTTATTACCCCTAAAACACTACCCTCTCTATAAGGAGCATTGGAAATTTTTATTGCGTCCCTGATAGTTGACCCTTCAGGGAGCTCCACTTTTTTGCCATTGACATTTACCCACATTTAATCTCCTCACATCCTGGAAAGAAATTTTAGCCCATTATAAGGTTTTTATCCTGATCAAAAACAATTTTTTCCTGGTTTTTGTAGGTTAATATAAGTTTTTTAGCAGTAATTATATCCCCCACCACCTTTGCAGTTATATTGACCTCTTCTAAAAGTTCAATACATCTATTTACCCTGGAATCGGGAGCTGTAAGAACAAAACCAGATCCAGGATAGGATTTTAGCCAATCTTCCCAATTTACTGAAGGGTTGCGAGGGATTTTTTCCAGTTCCACCCGGGCGCCCTTTTGTGATGATTCCAGTAACATTCCTAAAGTGCCCAGTATTCCCGGATTACTGATATCTTTTCCTGAAGTAACCAGATTTTCTAGGGCAATTTTATGCATTACTTCTATCTGAGATTGGACCAGTTTTTTATCCTTATGGGTGGTGGTATCCCAATTAAGGGCAAATTTAGGGTGCTGTTTCCCATCTAAGTCAATGGCTACTATCACCTTATCCCCTACCTGAGCATCAAAGCTATTAATTAGTGCATCCCTGGTGGTAATCCCGGCTATAGAAACGTCAAGGGCATCATAGGGAGTATCAGGGTGAACATGCCCCCCTACCATGGGAACTCCAAATTTTTCTGCACCGTCTTTTATGCCTCTCATAATTTCATTACAGGTATCCTTATTTGCAATGGAGAGAATATTGACCATTCCCACCGGTTTACCGCCCATGGCCGCAATATCATTTACATTTACCAGTACAGAACAATAACCCGCCCAGTAAGGATCAGCAGCCATAAGTTTCCCCCACATCCCATCGGCAGCTAAAAGAAGTAAATTTTCATTGCCAATGTCTATGGCAGAAGCATCATCCCCAAAGCCCAGTAAGGTATTACCGGCCACATTATATGCATCATGAAGGATAGTGGTAAGTTCCTTTATCGGTTTTTTGCGTGTTACCCCTTCGTAATTTATAATAGAATTAACAAGATGGTCTAAATCCAATTCTACACCTCAACTGTCTAAAGTTTGTTTTATATAATATTTAGCTGCTGTATTATTAATAATGTGTAATATTTCCCTTTTAAAATTTTCGATATCATCGATTTCCAGCGTCTGCTTACCTTTAAAAAGCTCAAAAAATATTTTTTCTCCTACTATATCATCCCAACCACTTTCAAGCTCAATAATCATTGATCCCGAAGTTTTAAATCCATTTTCAACTACCTGGTCAAGATCCCCATCAGTAATACCAATAATAGGTACATTAAATCGGTAAAGTATATCGGCCGCTACCAGGGTGGTATCATCCCCTACCGTTACCACATAATCTGCATTTTTTAATAGATAAACATCTTCTGCTGCATGGTTTAAAAAAGAAATATTCATTTTAGAGTTATTAGAGGATGATTCAATAATCCGGGGAATTACATTGGATCTCCTTAACAGTCCAGTTTTAACTACTGCTTCATTAAGATCAATATTTCCCAATTTTTCTACTCCATGGGGCTTTATTTCACCTCCAATTATTCCAGTTAGCGTTCCATTTTCACTAACCAGGATAACCTCATCTGAGGTTGATTTACCCACCACAATACCATTTAAAAATATATTTTCATCAGGAGCAACACCCACCAGCTTTCGATATGTTTTAGATCCCTGTTGATGCCCGCAATCAGTTCCCTCATGAAATATTTCTTTTATTATCCGGGAGGGAAGGACCAGTTTTAGTTCCATTTTAGAGGCAATTTCTCTGGCCAGAGGCCTTAATGATTTTCTCCAGGGAATAACACTACCGTCAGCTTCACCTGGTCTTTCTATCTGAATTAAAGCAGTTTTTGTCCGGGACCTTTTAAAAACTTTATATCCGAATCCATGGCCGGTTATGCTGGATTTCCCATAATTAATCAAAAACAGAACATCATAACCCTCATCATGAAATTTATCCACCGATGCGCTGGGAAGCCTCTTAGAAGATATATCAATTATATTTTCCAGATGGGCGTCATGTACAGCAGTCCTTCCCATGGTACCTCCCAGCCTGGCTTTCACCTCACCATAGCCCTGCAGTAACTTGATGATTTTCAATGCATACCCGGAGTCTACAATATGAGGGCCATGAACCACAACACCAATTCTCATAAATAATCGTTAGATGGATTAATAGTTTATAATTTGTTGTTATCCTGAAGGCCCTTTTTTATGATTTAATAATTAAGGATGGGAAAATTCCATTTTAAAAAAGATGTAAAAAAAATCATGACTTTTTTTTCATTTTAGGGGATTTGAATCTTTTTTTATGGATGGGTGAGCCACATATATCACATTCATCTTCAAGATAATCCTCAGAGAATTTCTTTTTACATCCTCTGCAAATTTTTTTCCAGTTATAAACCTCGCTAATTCCAGGAGTTAATATGCTTCTAAAGGGTATTCCTAAAATTTTCAGTGCATTTTGAATGGAGTAGTCATCAGTTATGACATTCACATTACCTTTTCTTTTTTTAATGGATAATGCCAGAGCTAAAATTTTTTTATCTGGATTAGAGAGTCTTAAATTATCTCCTGAGTTTTTTATAGAAGATTCTACCTTTAGTACATCTTCCTCATCAGGTTGATCGATAATGAGATTACCTTCCTTAATTGCTCTTTCCATTATCATTAAAGATTTCAGGTCTTTAACTTCATCTGTAATTTCAGATACAGTAAAGTTGCATTCTTTTTCAGGAACATATCCTCCAATAAATGCAGAGGCATCAAGTACCAGATTTTTTTTAAACATCACATCACTTCTTTTGTATCCCTGGTTTTTCAGTAATATTATCAGCTTGATTTTATTAAAGATAATTTATAAGGTTTTTTTCGCATTTTTAAAGCTCCTTAATCATCATATAAAAATTTGAAAAACTATTTAAGGATTAAATTACATATAATTTAAATGAGGTAGGGTGCTAAATTATTATAATTATAGCTTTGGCTTAAATTGGAAAAGGAACCGCCTCCCATCCAATTTTGCTCCCTACCTTGTGGGTTTTCATGATTATTAAGATTCGTTTTTGTAAATCCATATATTAAAATTAGTCATTAATAATTGGATATTTTTTTATAGCCCTATTAAATATATATTTATAACTTAAAATAAAACACCCCTTAACTTCAAAGGGGTTAAGGGCCGGTTAGTATAAGTATTTTTTTGAGGTCATGATATGAAGAGTAGAAGTATGGAAGAGCACAGGCAAAGTAGTCCCTCCAATATTAAATGTGGAGTTATAACTTTAAGTGATTCCCGCTACCAGGAATCCTTACAAAAGAAAAGTCATGATATTTCTGGTGAGTTTCTGGTGGATAAATTGAATGAAAAGTATAAGGTTGTTGCCTATGAAATAATACCCGATGACTCTAAAATACTTTTAGAAACACTGGAAGTTATGATATCAGATTTCAATACCAGAATAATTATCACCACTGGAGGTACCGGTATTGGAAGTAGGGATATAACTGTTGAAACCCTGCAGGGTTTATTTGAAAAAGAACTTACTGGTTTTGGGGAAATTTTCCGTTATGAAACCTATAAGGAGTTAGGTGCCGGTGCAATTCTTAGCCGGGCCACTGCAGGTATCTATAAACGTTGTTTAATTATAGCATTGCCTGGTTCTCCAAATGCAGTTAAAATGGGAATGAAAATCATTGGTAATGAATTAGGGCATCTGGTGAAACATCTGAAGGAATAAGAATCTTTAGATGCGGAAAATAAAACTATTATCAGTAATACTAAAAAGGAAATCATTTATCTAAAAATTCACTAACCAGCAGTAATGGCTCCAATTCAATATCATGATTTTTTAAATTATTTTTAGCACCCTCTAACCTATCAACAACCACAAATGCTCTTTTGACGATTCCTCCATTTTCATGGATGGCGTTTATGGCCTTTAATAATGAATTGCCAGTAGTGGTAACATCTTCCACTACCACCACCTGATCCCCTTTTTTTAATTCCCCTTCAATTAATTTTGATGTGCCGTAACCTTTTTTTTCTTTACGTATCATTAATAATGGTTTTTTAGATTCCAGGGCTAAAGCAGTTGCAATAGGAATAGCACCTAAAGCTGGACCGGCAATTTTATTTATATTATCCTTATGAATTGTTTCAGAGATGATTTCAGCAATAGTTTTCAGGATTTCTGGTTCGGTGATGGCCTTTTTCATATCCACGTAGTAATCACTTTCTTTTCCAGAAGCTAAAACAAATTTACCAGATTTTACTACTTCATTTTTTTTTAGTAAATCAATCAAAATTTTTTTTTTAGTTTCAATCGTTTTTTGCATATAACACATACTCCGGAATCTAAGTAGTAACATTGAGAGCAAACATAAGTTCCACAGATAGAACAGGTATGCATTTTTGCGGCATTGCCGCAAATATTACATATTCCTGTTAGCTCCATAAAAAACCCCATCTATACTTGTTTTTTGAATACGAATAATGATATTTTTTGCAGTAATTGATTATTCCCCACCACTTTTTAGTAAAATTTTATCCCCTATTTTTTTTACCATATCATAAGGGACAATGGTTTCACCTTTTGAAAGACCTAAGCCTTCAGATATTCCTCCTTTACCTAATACTAATGCTTCTATGGTTTTTGTTTCCAGGTCCATTTCCACATCCTTAACTTTCCCTATAATGGTAGCTGAATTATCCAGAACTTCTTTACCTACGATTTCTTCCACAATCCTCATTTTATCACCTAAATTTATTTTGTACTGCAAAATATTTATATTTTTTATTAAAATCCAAAAAAAATAAATAGATATTTTGAAGATCAGGTGCCTTCAAAACACTTTTCCAGATGTTCTTCGCTTGGTGGTTGAGTAATTAAGCTCACCACAATAGTTAAAATTGCAGCTACAGGTAATCCTATAACAATAGGATCCACCGCAGGCCATGGAGCTGAACTAATTAATGTAGGGGTTCCAAAAAGTAATTGGGAAATCCCTAACGCCTCAGATGATTTTTTGAAAACAAATAACAACCAGAAGGAACTAACCAGTGTTCCCACCACCATACCGGCAATAGCACCCCAGCGGGTGGAACGTTTCCAAAAGAGAGCCACCACATACATGGATAGAAATGCTGCTGCAGTTAAACTGAACCATAAAGCAGTGCCCACCGCAATTATATTGCCCGGAAGTATGAAACCTAAAATAACTGCAATTATAACTGCTAGAGCAATGGCTCCCCGGGCAATGAGTACTGTAGAGCCACCTTTAACCCTGAAGATCGTTTCATAGACATCTCTTCCAATTGCAGTTCCCTGCACATGAAACTGAGAACTCAAAGTGGACATGGCCGCAGACAGCAGGGTGACCATGAAAATGTAGGCAAACCACAAAGGCATGGCCGTGGTAATAAATAAGGGAATTATTTTATCAGCATTTCCACCTGCAGCTTGAATAGCAATTTGCCCCGCGCTTTGGAGGAAATAAACATTGGAAAGTGCCCCAACAATAAAAGCAGTTCCGGTCATTAAAAATATGAACAAACCTCCCACCAGTACTGCTCGATTTAATTCCCGGTTGGATTTAACTGTCATGAACCGCACTGCCAGTTGTGGTTGGGATAATACTCCAATACCAACTCCCAGTATTAAGGTTGATACCAGTGTCCACCAGAAAGGGCTTCCTAAAGAAGGCATGCTGGTCCATCCAGTGGCCCCGGTTTGAACTGCTTCAGCAGGCATTAAAGGTGCCATATTGGTTAGGGCCTGATGGGCCTCGGTAACTCCTCCCAGCAAATAATATATTCCAAATAGAAGGAAGATCATACCAAAAAACATGATGGTTCCCTGCAGGGCATCCGTATACATTACCCCCTTAATTCCTCCAAATATAACATATACAGCCACTATTAGAGCCATTGCCAGTAAAGCAATAGTATAATCAATATTTAATGTAGTTTCTACAAAACGGGCCATTCCGATAAGTACCACCGAGGCATAGAGAGGCATCCCCAGGAAGATCACCAGCCCGGAAAAATACTGAATAAATTTACTATTATAACGTCGGGAAAGGAACTCCGGGAAGGTAAGGGCACTTAAATTATGTCCCATTTTCCGGGTCCTTTTACCAAATAAAACAAAGGCGATGAAAATTCCTACCAGTATATTCAAAACCGTTAGCCATAAAAGGCCCATTCCGTAAATTCCAGCTACTCCTCCAAAACCAACAATAGCGGCGGTACTGATAAAAGTAGCCCCATAGCTCATGGCCATTATATAGGGATGGGTGGTTCGACCAGCCACCATATAGTCTTCTGCGGACTTAGTACGTTTCCAGGCAACATAGCCAGTATAAGCCACTAAAATAAGATAAATCAATGTAATTATCGTTAAAAGCATTACATTCATATAATCACAACCAACACCTTCAGGGATTAATTATTTAGTAACAAATTAGAATCCAAGTTCCTCTTCTTCCATTTCCCTTTCTTTTTTTTCCCATTCTAATTCTTCTTTTATTTGTTCTTCTTCATCTTCTCCGCCTTTATTCCAGTTTAAAATTCCATAGATTACACATATAATTACAGCCAGAATGCATAAAATATAAGCACCCCACACCCAGGGATCCGGTATTCCTAAAACTTCCACTTAAAACACCTCCATATTTCTCAGAAAGCCATCTTAACCCTATTAATAAGGATAAAAAGGATTTTTTTTTGTAAGTATTTTTAATATTTAATCATTAATAATATATTTAGTTAACTAATTTTTTTTGCCAAAACCGTTTTATGTATAGTGGTCCTGGTGGTAAGTTTGTAAAAATAGATTCCTGAAAAATTTGAAGTTTAATCCCCGAGGGAATTAAACCCCCTCAAAACATTTATCCAGATATTTTGGTTCAGGTGGTTTGCTAAGTAGGCTAACCACTATGGTTACCACAAATGCCAGGGGCACTGCAACCACAATAGGATCAACCACCGGCCAGGGCATGTTAGTTAAGAGTATGTCCTGTCCAGTAAGGGCTTGGGATATTCCCAGAGAAGCAGCTGTTTTTTTGTAAATAAAAAATAACCAGAAAAGACTGGTTATGGTTCCTGCCAACATTCCCGCAATGGCTCCTGCCCGGGTGGTTCTTTTCCAGAACAATCCACATACAAAGACTGATAAAAATGCGGCAGCACATATGCCAAAAAATAGGGAGGTTCCCAATGCGATAATACTTCCCGGGAGCAGGTATCCTAAAACCAGGGCAATTATTACTGAAAATAGAATTCCTATTCTGGTTATTAATATGGATCTATCTCCGGTTTTGCTTAATATGGTCTCATAAACATCACGGCCGATGGAAGTTCCCTGGACATGAAACTGAGAACTCAAAGTGGACATGGCTGCAGAAAGCAGGGTCAGCATGAAAATATAGGTGAACCATTCCGGCATGGCCTGATTAATAAATATTGGAATTATACGGTCGATGTTGCCTTCTACCACCTGGACAGCTATTTGTCCTGTTTGCTGGAAGAAATAGACATTGGATAGGGATCCTACAATATAAGCCGTACCGGTCATGATAAATATAAATAAACCACCTACCAGAACAGCCCGGTTTAATTCCCGATTCGATTTAACCGTCATGAATCTTACAGCCAGTTGTGGTTGGGCCAGGACCCCTATTCCCACCCCCAGTATGATGGTGGATACCAGGGTCCACCACCAGGGACTTCCCAGCACTGGAAAAGACGTCCACCCGGTTCCCCCCACTGCACTTACCTGGGCCGGTACCAATGGTGCCAGGTTAGTTAAAGACTGGTTGGCAGTGTTTACTCCCCCTAATAGATAATAAGTAGTCACCAGCAAAAATAACATGCCTAAAAACATTATGGAACCCTGCAGGGCATCGGTATACATTACTCCTTTAATTCCTCCTAAAACCACATAGGCAGCAACTATAATGGCCATGATTAAAAGAGCAAGATTAAAATCTATCTTTATAGTTGTTTCAATGAATCTAGCCGCCCCAATCAGAACCACCGACGCATATAAGGGCATGGCAAAAAATATTATCAACCCGGCAAAGTACTGAATAAATTTACTATTAAATCTACGTCCCAGAAACTCAGGAAATGTAAGGGAACCCATATTATGCCCCATTTTTCTGGTTCTTTTACCAAAAAGAACAAAAGCGATGAAAATACCCACGATGATATTTAAAAATACCAGCCATAAAATCCCCATACCAAACTGGCCTGCAATTCCACCAAATCCTACAATGGCAGCCGTACTTATAAAAGTAGCTCCGTAACTTAAAGCCATAATATAAGGATGTGTTTTACGTCCAGCTACCATATAGTCTTCCGAAGTTTTAGTTCCTCTCCAGGCCACATAGCCCACATAGCCTATAATTAAAAAATATAATAATATCACAATACTGAGAATCAATATATCCATTTCATACCACCCAATTATAATTTAACTTTAAAAAATCCCTGATTTATTAATAAATCCTATTAGCAGGAACAGAGACCTCATTATAATTATTAAATTTAAGTAATTATCCCCTTATATTATAAATTGTGGTATGAAGCCCAACCACAACCTATTAATAATATAAACCAGTATCCTGCCAGAAGGTAGGATTATAAGATTGAAGATAAAAAGATTTAATCCATCTAAATCCCTGGGAAATTTATACATTTAGATGAATCGCTTAGCAAATTTTTTTTTATCAGGCACATGCTACTTTTTATTGTTCAAAGATAAATAAGAAAATATCAAAAATGATTTGGAATACTATATGTGTACCACTAAAAGGAAGATAACATGATTTGGAATAAAGAAGCCGAATGCATGTCTAAAGAAGACAAAGAAAGGTTACAGCTAGAGCGACTAAAAGAAATTGTCAGCACTGCCTATGAAAAGGTGCCCTTCTACCAGGAAAGATTCAAAAAGGCAGGTATAAGACCAGAAGATATTCAAAGTTTAGGTGATCTGGAAAAATTGCCATTTACTACCAAAACAGATTTAAGAGATGCTTATCCCTTTGGCATGTTTGCTGTGCCTGAGGAAGATATAGTGGAAGTGCATACCTCCTCTGGTACAACTGGAAAGCCTACTGTTTCTGGTTATACCAGAAAAGATCTTGAAATATGGGGAGAAGTGATGGCCAGAGCTTTAAATATGGCACTAGCTGAAAAATCAGACCGCATACAAAATTGCTATGGTTACGGACTTTTCACGGGAGGTTTAGGAGTACACTATGGTGCCCAGCAGGTAGGTGCAACAGTAATTCCTATTTCAGCCGGCAATACCCAGAGACAGGTTGAAATCCTGCAGGACTTTAAAACCAGTGTAATAACCTGCACCCCATCTTATGCCCTATACCTGGGAGAGGTGCTGGAAAAGCAAGGTGTGGATATTAAGGATTTGAATCTGAAATCCGGCGTTTTTGGTGCGGAAATGTGGACTGAAGAGATGAGGGATGAAATAGAAAAAAGACTGGGTCTAATTGCCCTGAATATTTATGGGCTTACCGAAATCATTGGTCCGGGAGTAGCCCAGGAGTGTCCTGAAAAAAGCGGGCTTCATATCTTTGAAGACCATTTCTACCCGGAGATTATCGACCCCAAAACCCGGGAAGTTTTAGGGGAAGGAAAAAAAGGAGAGCTGGTTTTAACCACCCTTACCCGGGAGGGAATGCCCATAATTCGTTTTAGAACTAAAGATATTACTGCACTGCGCTATGAAAAATGTGGCTGTGGAAGAACCATGGTTAGAATGGATAGGATAACCGGCCGTACCGATGATATGTTAAAAATACGAGGGGTTATTGTATTCCCCTCCCAGATTGAAAGAGCTCTATTAAAAATTGAAGGCCTGGATCCCCACTACCAGATAATTGTAACCCGCCCCCATCACCTGGATGAATTAGAAGTGCAGGTAGAAGCTTCTCCTATTTTGTTTTCTGATGAAGTAAAGCATGTGGAAGAAGTTAAAAAAATGATTGAAAAACGTATACACAGCGAAATAGGGTTGAGGGTTAATGTTACTCTGGTAGAACCAGAAAGCCTTCCTCGAAGTGAAGGAAAAGCAGTGAGAGTTATAGACAAACGTAATTTTGATTGAGTTGTATGATTGTGGAGAGGATACTATGAAATTGAAGCAAATATCCATATTTCTGGAAAACAAAAAAGGAAGATTAAAAAAAGCTATAAATGTTCTATCCCAATCGAAGATAAATATCAGAGCACTTTCCATTGCTGATACTTCTGAATTTGGGATTTTAAGATTAATAGTTCCAGAAGTAGATAAAGCTCGTACTATTCTGGTAAAAAATCAGTTTGTAGTGAAAGTGAATGATGTAATTGCCGTGGAAGTACCGGATAAACCAGGAGGTTTGGATGGTATTCTGGATATTCTTCATCAGGCAGATATTAATGTGGAATACATCTACGCTTTTGTTGAAAAAAAAACAGACAATGCAATCGTAGTTATTAGAACTGAAAATATTGATGAAGGGTTAAAAACGCTTAAAAAAGCTAATGCAACTGTTTTATCTTCAGAAGAAGTCTATAATCTTTAATTGTGAAAAAAATAGAATTTTTTAATTAAAAAAAATATTTTCGTCCTGGACTAAAGTTCAGGATGAAAAAAAATAATATGTTTTCTTTTATTTCCGGGATTTAACCTGCTTATATCCCATTTCAAAGGCTTTATGGTTAATGTCCAGAGAATTAGGAGGTAAATTTTCATCCATAGCTTTTATTAAGCTTTCTTTTTTTATAGGAAACCCTTCAATGGCAGCTGCTGCTCCCAGCATTACCATGTTCATGGCTAGAATATTCCCGGATTCTTCTGCAATCTTTTCAGCATTAAAGGCAAATAAAGAATTTGAATTAGATTTCAATTCTGTTAAGATATCTTCCAGCTTAGGATAAGGAAATTCACTGTTAGATATATTAAAAGGCATGATGGGGGCAGTGTTTACAACAAAATTAGTTTCTTTACTGGACTTGTTCATTACCCTAACTGCTTCCATTGGTTCAAATGATATTAAAAGGTCTGCCTGTCCTTCTTCTATTATGGAACTTTGGGCATTCCCCAGTTTTAGTTCGGTGAAAACTACACCTCCCCTTTGTGCCATTCCATGTATTTCACTCATCACCACATTTAAACCACTCTCTATGGCTGCTTCTCCCAGAATAATGGAGGATTTGATTATCCCCTGTCCACCCACCCCTGATATATAAATTTTATAAGAATCCTGACTGCTTTTTAACGTCACCAAATCACCTCTTTCCCCGGATTGCTTTTTGAGGACACATTTGTAAACATATGGTACACCCTCTACACTGGAAATTATCTATTTTTATAGAACCATCTTCCGTCTTGAATATAGCTGGGCAGCTTAGCTGACTAACACATTCCAGACAATCATCGCACTTTTCGGTATCAATGGTTAAAAATAGTTTTTTAGGCTTTTTTATGCCTTTAATTAACATGCAGGGATACTTAGAAATTACTACACTAACACCCTGATTTTGAATAGCTTTTTCAAAAATAGGAATACTATTTTTAAGATTTAGAGGATTAATAGTTTCCACCAGGTCGGCACCGGCAGCAGCAGCTATTTTTTCTATAGAAATTTCCGGGGCCACTTCTCCCATCCCATCAACTGGCAGTCCCGGGTGGGGTTGTCCGCCGGTCATGGCCGTGGTACGATTGTCCAGTACTGTTAAAACAAAGTTATGCTTATTATGAACTGCGTTTACAAGAGGAGGGATTCCGGCATGGAAGAAAGTAGAATCACCAATAAAGCTCACTATTTTTTGATCAGTTGCCCGGGAAAAACCGCAGCTGGCCCCTATGCCCGAACCCATAGACAGTAAATAGTCCCCTGCATTATAGGGTGACTCTATTCCCAGGGTATAACATCCGATATCAGTAGGGAATATCATATCATCTTCCTCTATGCCCAGATTTTCCCGGGCTTTTATAATGGCATAATATGCTGCACGATGGGGGCAGCCGGCACATAGAGTAGGTGGGCGATTAGGTAGCTGCATAGTTGAGGATAAATTATCCTTGTTTTCTGATTTAAGAGGATAGTCCCCCGGTTTTTTTAAGGATCCCGCCACAATATCTGGATTGAATTCATAAATAAGAGGCAATGTTTTGTCCAGTTTACCATGAACCGTTTTTTTGATTCCTCTTTGGCCCAGGATGGAAAGTATTTCTTTTTCCATAATGGGATCAACTTCTTCCACCACCAGAATAGCATCCAGATTTTCCATAAATTCCAGAACCTTTTCTTCAGGGAAGGGATAACTGAATCCCAGTTTTAAAACCGGGATATCAAGATTGTTGCCATTTATGACATCCATGACATAGTTAAAAGCACTCCCACTGGAGATTATCCCCATAGGGGAGGTTTTTTTATTGTTGTAAATTCTATTAAGGTCAGAGGAATTTACCTCATCTTTTATGGTATCCATTTTTTCAACCAGTTTTTGGTGCATTACCCTGGCGGTGGAAGGTACTGGTACAAATTGAGAAGGGTTTTTAATAAAATATCCTTTTTTAGAAGGTTTGGATAAATGCCCCAGTTCCACAATTCCCCTCATATGAGAAGTTCGGGTAGTGGTACGAATTAGAACCGGTATCTGGAATTTTTCTGATAATTCAAAACCATATTTAATGAATTCTTTAATTTCATGGGGATTGGAAGGTTCCAGTAATGGGAAATTAGCCAGTCGATTATAATGACGAGTATCCTGTTCATTCTGGGAAGAGAACATGGATGGTTCATCTGCCACTAGAATTACCATCCCTCCTCTTACTCCCGTATAAACTGCACTCATCAGTGAATCCGATGCTACATTAACTCCCACATGTTTCATGAAAGTGAAGGATCGTACTCCTGATGCAGCAGCAGCAGCAGCAACTTCTAAAGCTACTTTTTCATTTATAGAAAATTCAAAATACAATCCTGCTTCTTTAGCTATTTTTGATAATTCATTCCCGATTTCTGAAGATGGGGTTCCCGGATAAGTAGCAGCAATTGAAACACCAGATTCCAGTGCACCTCTAACTGCGGCTTCATTACCCAGTAGAAAAAGTTTTTCTCCATTTTTTCCATTGACAAGTTGTTTAGGGTCCATTTGAGTTCACCAACTATTAATAAATTAAAATAGACATGTTCACCATAACTGCCTCATATTTCTAGATTCGTAGTTATTTCAGTTAATTAAAATATTTGAATTCTAGTACACACTTCATATTCCTTAATTGAAATATTTGAATTCCATTCTGACTCCATACTCCCCCTAACCTGGCCTGAATAAATTCTAAAATATCAACTGATTTTATTCTTTTTTAGGATTTAGTTTTAGTCTAATTAAATCTTTTTGTTATTTGTATTTATTAATTATTATAAATATTACTATTTTTAAAAAAAGTAAGAAATTTAGATTAGAATTTATGTATTTACAGAGGGCATTTAATATTTAAAGTTTCCTGCCATCCCCACAGGCTTAATATTTCAAATATAATACGTTTATGTCCTTCTGGATTAAAAATATCATGTTTTGAAATAATTCTGGTAATTTTATTGGCTAATTTATAATCATGGGCAAAGCTTTTCTGGAATGCCCTTAAAAATTCATTCAATATTTCCTGGTGGTGATTTTCCAGATTATAATACTCTAAAAATGCCCAGGCAATAACATAGCGTGAAATCATTAAAATCTGGTCAAAAACTACATCCCGGGAATAATTAAGATATATGTTCTCACCATTAAGTGCTGCTTTTATTTCTCTTTTAACCGAGGGAATGTATTCTGAACCAAAGGGAGAAAATCCATTATCCTGAATAATCTTATTAACCACAATATCATCCAGCATGGTAAAAAGTAGCCGGGCGTTTTTTATGATTTGGTCGGGAACTTCTTGTTTAAAATCCAGGCGACAGTACCCCATTTTGAAAATTAAAACTCCATGGGTAGCTTCATGAGCAATAGATCTAATCAGGTCTTTTTTGGATCTATCTGCCCCTGCTTTAATAATTATTATGATAGAATCAGGATTATATCTAAAAGCAGATAGCATGCCTTCTATTCCAAGGTCTCTACTTTCAACGATTTTTACCTCTTTTGATGTTTCATCTTCTACTTTTTTTAAGTAGGATTCCAGGCGTCCATATGAATCATAAGCTGACATTTTCACCAGTCTAAAAATTTGAAAATCCAGAGAAGGGGTTAATCTTTATATTATATCAGCCCCTAATAATAATTAAATTTAAACTTATTCTAAATTATTTTAATACTCAAACTAATACCTTTAGAGCTTAAAATAAATCCGTAAAATAAGTAATCATTGATTTAAATAATTAATGAATAATTAAAATTAAATTTCCGTATAATTAAAATATTAAGAATATAATTAATTGATTTGTAGAGAATATTAATTTTTTTTAGGAAACTTGCCAGATGGAGATAAAAATGATTAAAATCAAGGTTTTGAGATTTGACTCTGGAGATGACCAGGACCCCTATATTGAAACATATGAAATTGATAAAAAAGAAAAAATGAAGGTCCTGGATGCTTTAAATCAAATTAATGAAAAATATGAGGCGAATATCGCATTCAGGAGTTCTTGTAGGGCAGGTCAATGTGGTTCTTGTGCAATAAAAATGAATAAAAATGTGGTGCTGGCCTGTAAAGCCGAAATTGAAGATGATGCCTTGCTGGAACCATTGGATTTTCCAGTTATTAAAGATCTGATTATAGATCGAAGTGAAGTAGAAGAAAAAGTTCATAAAATGAGTTTGTTCTTAGATCGAGGTTGTGATGGAACTTCTTGTCCGGAATTAATTTCCCCTGCAGATTCAGCCGATAGTAAAAAGTTAAGAGGTTGTATTGAATGCTTTTCCTGCTTATCTGCCTGTCCCATTATAAAGGAGAGTGAAGAATATGCCGGGCCTTATTTCATGCGTTATCTATCTAAATTTGCCTTAGACCCTCGTGATTATGATAATAGGGAAAATATAGCCTTAATGGAAGGATTGTATGATTGTACCACTTGTGGTAAGTGTGCCGAAGTTTGTCCCAAGGAAGTCAGCATACCCGGAGATGCTATTGAAAAATTGAGGGCACTGGCCTACCAGAAAAAAATTGGACCTCTGGATGCTCACCAGGCAGTTAAAAAACTAGTGGATGAAACCGGACGATCAATTGATCCTCCTGTGGAAGGCTTTATAGAAGCTGTGAATAAATTTAAAGAAGATGATGAATCTGAATCTAAAGTAGCATTTTTCACCGGTTGCATGGTGGATTACCGGATTCCGGAAGTTGGTTTTGCATTATTAAATGTTCTAAAAGAGAATAATATTGATATAATTGTTCCAGAAGAGCAGGTGTGCTGTGGATCTCCATTAATTAGAACTGGACAATTAGATGTGGTGGAAAAGCTGGTAAAGCATAACCAGGAAGTTTTCCTGGACTACGACACTATTATAACTGTTTGTGCCGGCTGTGGTGCCACCCTCAAAAAGGATTATCCTCGATATGGGGTAAACTTTAATGTGGTGGATATCAGTGAATTTCTCATTGAAAATCTGGATACTGAGAAGATGCATCCCGTGGCGATGCGTGTTACCTATCACGACCCTTGCCACCTTTCACGTAGCCAGGGAATAACCAGAGAACCACGGGAAATTTTGAAAAAAATTAAAGGATTAGAATTTGTTGAAATGGAAGAGCCAAATCAGTGCTGCGGTGCTGGGGGAGGAGTTAAATCCGGCCGTCCGGAACTTGCCTATAAATTAGGTAAAAAAAAGGCAGAAATGATTAAAAAATTAAATGTGGATGCAGTGATAAGTATCTGTCCGTTCTGCCAGTATCATATTCAGGATACCCTTCAAAAAGAGGGTTTAGGACATATAAAAGTTATGAATATCCTGGAATTATTGGATATGGCTTATAATGGCCCCCAGGATGACTGAAAATTAATATTTTAAAAAAAAATTAATTTTAGATAAAATGGAATACCAGACATTTTTAGATAATATCTATGTGGTATTTGTGGAAGCAGAAACCCCGGGAAATATTGGATTTTTAGCCAGAGCCATGAAAAATTTTGCCTTGCAAAATCTTATATTAATAAATCCCTGCAAATTAGCCAATGAAGCCTACTTCCAGGCCAGCCACGGCCGTGATATTGTAAATAATTCCCTTAAATTTGATTCATTAGGGGAATTTTTAGAGGAAGTTCCCATTGATTTTGTGGTCGGCACCACTGGAATGCCTGGTGGAAGTTACCGGTTATCCAGAATACCTCTTAAACCTGAAAAAATGGTGCAGAGTATTAATTCCAAAGGCAAAATTGCATTTTTATTTGGAAGAGAAGGTAATGGTTTATCCAATGAGGAGCTGGAACTATGTGATATTACAGTGAGCATACCTGCCCATCCCTCCTATCCGGTGATGAATATATCCCATGCTGCTGCCATAATTTTTTATGAGTTATTTAAAAACCTCTATGAATTTGATGTGGAAGGATTGGAGGAAGCTTCCCTAGTGGAAAAAAATTACCTCCTGGGTGAAATGGATAAAATTGTTAAAAACGTTGATTTACCTCCCCATAAAATAAAAACCGCGAATAGGGCATTTAAAAATATTATAGGTAGGTCCTTCATTACCGCAAGGGAAGCACACACCTTAACCGGGCTTTTAAGAAGAATAAAAATTAAGATGGGTCAGAGATAAAATGATTTTCGGAGATACCACCTTAAATATACTGGCCATCATGGGTTTGGTTCTACTAATTCTAATTTTTCCCTGGTTAATGAGAATACGTATGATTTCTTCAGTTAGCAAAATAGTCCGGGAACTGGAGGAAATGGTTACTCAATCTAAAAAAATTTTAATAAATACCTCCCAGAAAGAAGGTAATCCCCCTCTAGATCCTCAAGAATCAGTGGAAAATTTTATACAATTCTTCATAATCCCCCCCGCAGGTATGGATCCGGCAGGTATAGTGAAAAAATTTGACCAGATTTTAGAATTGGGAGAAGAACGTTTTCATGAAATGGTCAACATAATAGCTCCTGAAGCTGATTTGGAAATAAAATCCAATATTATAATGGCTTTAAAAGCTACTATTGGTCTTAATAGCGTTTTTAAGTTGGTGCGCCATAATTTAGAACTATCCCGTAAAACAGGTAATTTGCAACTACTTTTAAGCCTTCAAATGAACCTTCCTATAATTTTAAGGCTGGTTAAATCACAGTATGAAAGTGTGAAAAGTTTTTCAGAAGGTAAACCTATTGGAGATGGATTAGGGCCTTTAGTGGCCAGTTTAATGATGCAAGGCCATGAAAATAAAAATTTAAAAGAAATTGACGACATGATAATGTTTCAAGGAGATTTTCAAGGCAGGAATTTAACTATAATAAGGGCTAGAGGGCCTGGTGCCCGGATTGGTAAAGTGGGAAAAATTTCATCCAGGATAATAGATAAAAACAAAATTGATAGAATCATATCTATTGATGCTGCTATAAAAATGGAAGGCGAAAAAACAGGTACAGTTGCGGAAGGTATAGGAGTGGTAATAGGAGGACCTGGCACAGATAAGTGGTTTATTGAAGAAAAATCTATTTCCAGAGGGCTTAAAATGGATGCTATTATCGTTAAAATGAGCCCAGAAGAGGCCATAAGTCCTATGACCAAAAAAATCAGAGATAGTGCAGCAAAAGCCTTAAAAACTTTAGAAAATTCCATTAAAAGATCTCCTGAAGGTTCTCGTATCTTAATAATCGGGGTGGGGAACAGTTGTGGTATACCTCACCATGTCAGTCACCTTTCCCAGATAGAAATAAAAAAAGAAGAGATGGTAATAAATGGCGATTCTTAGTGACATAGAT
>NPIE01002611.1_pt1 | contig 37638 bp, 42 predicted proteins | sample 8637661 | NCBI WGS metagenome assembly NPIE01 (sample SAMN07420842, study PRJNA396082) | bioreactor metagenome | isolation source: sample BA12 brine-fed electro-methanogenic bioreactor BA | place: Japan: Kochi | collected 2016-12-09 | reverse complement strand
AACGCCATCGTCTTCGGCTCGGGCTATGTGACCATCCCGCAGATGGCCAAGAGCGGCTTCGGCCTGAACATTCTCGGCATCATCATCACCGTGGTGGTGACCTACGCCCTGGTCATCCCCACCTTCGACGTGGTCATCGACCAGTTGCCGGTCTGGGCCAATGCGTTGCCCAAGTAATTTTGAATCCCCAAAGTTTTGGGCCCTATCCCCTTAGGGCTGTCTGGCCCCGCTCCCACCTCCTCCGGAGCGGGGCATTTTTTCCTTTTTTTGTGCCTCCTCGGTCTCCCGCGGCTTCTGGATCTGACGCAAAACTCCTCGTTTCGAAGGCAAAAAATCCTCGGAAACTTCTCCACAAACGCTCGGCACACGTGGTCAATTCGGATCATCCGCAAAGCTTAGCTAAACTAATTAACCATTGACAACTCAGCTTTCAATCGGGCAAACTCGATCCACTATGCAAACGACCTTCGGTGTACATTGTAAACGCGCTGCCCGCCAACTGCCTTTCGCAGTATGGCCCGCGTCGATCTGTGCCCGAGGAACTGGAGATAATCAGAACTAGGTATCTCCAGCAAAGCAGCACCATTCCAAACGGCCACAGACCAAGCGCTCTGTGGCCGTTTTTCTATTCTGGGAGAGCTAAAAGGAGGCAAACCATGTCTGTGCCGGCGGCCTACATCGGCGTTATCCTGATCTGGACGACGACTCCCCTTGCCATCAAATGGAGCGGGGAGGGGAGCCATTTCCTGTTCGGCATCACTGCGCGGATGGCGATCGGGGCGGTCCTTGGCCTGATTCTGCTTCGGCTGCTGCGGATCCCGCTCCCATGGCACCGCAAGGCGCGGCGCACCTATCTGGCCAGTGGCCTCGGCATCTACGGGGCCATGACCTGCACCTACTGGGGGGCGCAATATATCCCTTCAGGGTGGATTTCGGTGATCTTCGGTCTGTCGCCGATCATGACCGGAATCATGGCCAGCATCTGGTTGGAAGAGCGGGGTTTGACCTGGCCCAAGCTCGGCGGAATGGCTCTTGGAATGTTCGGTCTGCTGATTGTTTTCGGCAAAGGGATGGCCCTCGGACCGCAGGCCGCATCCGGCATCGGAGCGCTGCTTCTGGCAACTCTGATCCACTCTTCCACCGCCGTTTGGGTGAAGCGCATCAAAGCCGAAATACCGGCCATGGCGACCACGGCCGGCGGGTTGGTGGTGGCGGTCTTTCTGTTGGAAAGTACTTGGATTCTGCTCGGTACCCAATGGCCGGCCCAGGTCACTCTGAGGGCCGGTCTGTCCATCGTCTACCTCGGGGTGGTTGGTTCAATTCTCGGTTTTGCTTCCTACTATTACCTGCTCAAACGCCTGGAAGCGACCAAGGTGGCCCTGATTCCCCTGATCACACCGGTGAGCGCCCTGCTGCTCGGCAACCTGGCCAACGGCGAACCGATTACCGCCTCCGTCTGGCTGGGAACGGCCGCCATCTTGTCCGGACTGCTCTGCTATGAATTCGGTGACCGCAAGGAATGGATTTTCAGGAAGGTGCTGGGCAGGGTTTGAGGGAGAGAGCGGCGGGTAATTCCGCTCTGTTTGCCTTCGAGGCTTCATTGGTGGTAAAAGTAAAGCCTGAAGAAGTCATCAAACCGTCCAGGTGAACCATTTGCAGCGAAAAAGAGTCATCATCGAAGGGATCGTCCAGGGGGTGGGCTTCCGCCCCTTTGTTTATCAGGCGGCTGAGAGGATCGGCGTTTCCGGCTGGGTGCTCAACGACAGCCGGGGAGTGATCGTCGAGGCGGAAGGGGAGGCCGGGAAACTGGCTGAATTTCTCCGGGTTCTCCGGGAGGAGCATCCGCCGCTGGCCTCGATCAGCCGCTTCGAGGAGGAAGAGATCCCCCCGGTCGGCGAGCGCGGCTTCGTTATCCGCCAGAGCCGGGCGCTTGCAACCCGCAGTGCGCAGATCTCGCCCGATACCTTTGTCTGCGACGACTGCCTGCGCGAGCTGTTCGATCCCGCCGACCGCCGCCACCGCTATCCCTTTATCAACTGCACCAACTGCGGGCCCCGCTACACCATCGTCACCGATATCCCTTACGACCGGCCCAAAACCACCATGGCCGCGTTCCCCATGTGCCCGCAGTGCCAGACCGAGTATGATGATCCGTCCTCGCGCCGCTTCCATGCCCAGCCCAACGCCTGCCCGGACTGTGGGCCCCGCCTGACCCTGCTGGACGCCCGGGGCGAGCTGGTGCCTGCCGAGGATCCGGTCGCACGCACCGCAGAGCTGCTTCGGCAGGGAAAGATCGTGGCGGTCAAGGGCCTGGGCGGCTACCATCTGGCCGTCGATGCCTGCAACGATGCGGCGGTGGCGGAGCTGCGACGGCGCAAGGCGCGGGATGAAAAACCCTTTGCCCTGATGTCGTACGGGCTCGACCAGGTGGAACCATATGCCCGGGTCGACGAAACCGAAAGCCGGCTGCTGCAGGGGGTGGAACGTCCCATCGTGCTGCTGCGCCACCGGGTTCCCAGCCCCATCTCCACCCTGGTGGCGCCGCGCAACCGCTATTTCGGCGTCATGCTCCCCTATACTCCACTGCACTACCTGCTGCTCAAGGACCAGTTCCTGGCGCTGGTCATGACCAGCGCCAATCTCAGCGATGAGCCCATCGCCTTCGAAGACGGCGAAGCCCGGCAGCGGCTGTCGAAGATCGCCGATTATTTTCTGGTTCACAATCGGCGGATCCATACCCGCACCGACGATTCCATTGCCCGGGTGATGGCCGGACGCGCCCTGCTTCTGCGCCGCTCCCGGGGCTACGTTCCGCGCGGCGTGTTTCTGCCCGGCGCCCAGCCTTCGGTACTGGCGCTGGGGGCCGAGCTGAAAAGCACCATCTGTTTCACCCAGGACGACCGGGCTTTTTTGAGCCAGCACATCGGGGATTTGAAAAATCTCGAGGTATTCAAATCCTTTGAACGGACCATCGGGCATTGCGAGGCGATCCTCGAGCTCAAACCCTCGATCGTCGCCCACGACCTGCATCCCGACTATTACTCCAGCCGCTACGCCGAACAGCTTTCCGGGGTGCGTAAGGCGGCAGTGCAGCATCACCATGCCCACCTGGCCAGCTGTCTGGCCGAAAACGGTGTCGAGGACGAAGTCATCGGGGTGATTTTCGACGGCATCGGGTTTGGTGCCGACGGGCATATCTGGGGAGGCGAGTTTCTGGTCGGCGGCTTTAGCGGTTATCGCCGGGTCGGGCATTTTCAGTACCTGCCGATGCCGGGGGGCGATGCCGCCACCAAGGAGCCGTTCCGCATGGCGCTGAGCTTGCTTTATCATGCCTACGGCAAGGATCTGCCCGCGGTGCCGCTGGTTGAGGCGATCGGGGCCAGGGATCTCGGGCTTTATCTGCAGATGATCGAAAAACGGATCAACTCGCCGCTGACCTCCAGCTGCGGTCGCCTGTTCGACGCCGTGGCGGCCCTGGCCGGGCTGCGCGAACGGGTGAGCTACGAGGGGCAGGCCGCTCTCGAACTGGAGATGGCCATTACCGGGGAGGGGGGGGAACACAGTTATCCTTTTGCGATCCGCCGGGAGGAGGGGGGGTGGATCGTTGATCCCGCTCCGCTGATTCGGGCGGTGGTCGAGGATCTGCAGCGCGGTACAACAGCGGCGCGACTCAGTTCCGGTTTCCACAACGCCCTGGCCGAAATGATAGTCGATGTCTGTGCGCGGGTCCGCGAGGATGCCGGCCTGAACGCCGTGGCCCTTTCCGGCGGCGTGTTCCAGAACCGGTATCTGACCGAAAGGGCCCTGGCACTCCTTGAAAAGGCCGGGTTCGCCGTTTATACCCACTCGCTGGTTCCGTCCAACGACGGCGGCCTCGCCCTCGGCCAGGCGGTCATTGCCGGGCGCATGTTCCCTGCTGAGTAGTTGGTGGTGCAATGAATTAAGGAGGGATTTTCTGACCCGCCGCCAAACCGGAAATTCCCTCCCAAAAAAAATACGTATCTTCACTGACCCGGGCCTTTCCGCCCCAATCCCGCCACCCCTGATCCAATCCCCGGTATTTTCTTCCCTTACATAGCCATCCCGGTCGGTGTATCTGTCTGTTTCCCTGTGGCGTCCTACCATGGAAAAGATTGAAAACGATTTTCAACTTTTTCTTGACGAACTGGCCTGCCTTGATTAAATTGAAAGCCGTTTTCAAATTCGTGCCATCCGAAGGAGGGTCCCCCATGTGTTTGAGTGAACTGCGCCGCGGCCAGAAAGCTGTAATCGACAACATTCCCGATGATCAGCTGCGTGTCCAGCTGATGCGCTTCGGCATCACCGCCGGAAGCCAGGTCGTTTGCCATGCCAAAATCCTTCTGGGTCCGGTGGTTTTGCGCTTCGGCGGCCAAGAGATCGCGCTTGGACGGGAAATCGCCCAGCAGATCAAGGTCAGGAATTGAGAGTCGCGGTTGTCAAGGAGTTGAGTCGATGAGCCATTCATGCTGTGCGCCCGTGCTGGAAGAGGTTGCTGGAAAAAGAAAAATCGTTCTGGTGGGTAATCCCAATGTGGGTAAGTCGATCTTTTTCGGCTCCTGGAGCGGAGTATATGTCGATGTCTCCAACTTTCCCGGGACCACGGTGGAGATCGCCCGCGGCAAGGTGGGGGAGGATGCCCTGTTCGACACCCCCGGGGTTTACGGCGTTTCGTCCTTCAACGACGAGGAGCGGGTGGCACGCGACGTGATCCTTTCGGCCGACCTCGTGGTCAACGTGGTCGACGCCACCCATCTGGAGCGCGATCTGTTTCTGACCCAGCAGGTCATCGACATGGGTTTGCCGATGGTGGTCGCCCTCAATTTCTGCGACGAAGCCAAGGACCAGGGAATCGAGGTCGATGCCAAGGCGCTTGAGGATGAACTTGGCGTTCCGGTGGTGGAAACCGCGGCGGTCAAGGGGCAGGGCGTCAAGGACGTCTACAATGCGCTGCCGCTGGCTCGTCCCGGCAAGGCCCTGCCGGAGGTCGCGGAAGCGGTTCACAACCTTCTGGACCGCATCGATTCACGGCCCGAAGCGCTGATGGTGCTGGAGGGAGACTGGACTGTGGCCAAGCGCCACGGCGTGGAACCGATGGCTGAGCGGGAAAGGGTCTACCTGCTGCGACGCCAGAGGGCCAACGAAATCGTCGAACGGGTGGTTTTCCGGCCCGAAAAGACCGGCCGCCTTCGCGACCTGCTGGGGCGCTTGTGTCTCGACCCGATCACCGGCGTTCCGATCCTGCTGGCGGTGCTCTGGGGGTGTTACCAGTTGATCGGCGTCTGGGTGGCCGGCGATGTCGTCGGTCTTACCGAGGAGACGCTGCTGCAGGGGTATTACGAGCCCTGGATCCGCGGTCTGGTCGGCGCCTATGTGCCTGAAGCCTCGGTGGTCGGGCAGTTGCTGATCGGCGAATTCGGTGTGCTGACCATGACCGTAACCTACCTGCTCGGCCTGCTGCTGCCCCTGGTCATCGGCTTTTACGCCGCCCTGTCGATTCTCGAGGATTCGGGCTATCTGCCACGCCTTGCGACCCTGGTTGATCGCCTGATGACCGCCATCGGTCTTAACGGCCGGGCGGTGATTCCGGTGATTCTCGGTTTCGGCTGCGTGCAGCTGGGGACCATCACCACCCGGATTCTCGGCAGCAAGCGCGAGCGCACCATCGCGACGTCCATTCTCAATTTCGTCATCCCCTGCAGCGCCCAGCTCGGGGTCATTATCGGTATGCTGGCGGCGGTAGGGCTGAAGCTGACTCTGACCTACGTGCTGGTGATCTTCGCCTGCCTGGCCGTGCTCGGCACCGTGCTGAACCGGATGATTCCGGGCAAAAGCACGCCCCTGCTGATCGATCTGCCGCCGATGCGCCTGCCGCGGCCCACCAACGTGCTGCGCAAGACCGCGGTCCGGTCCTGGTATTTCATGAAGGAAGCCTACGTGTGGTTCATTGTGGGCGCTCTGGGGGTGTCCATTCTGCAGGTCACGGGCGGTCTGGTGGCCTGGCAGAATCTGCTGGCTCCGCTGACCGAGGGCTGGCTCTCGCTGCCCAAGGAAGCCGCGACCGCTTTCGTTATGGGGATGGTGCGGCGCGATTTCGGAGCTGCTGGTCTCACCGACCTGGCCCTGGCCCCCTGGCAGGTGGTGGTCTCCCTGGTGGTGATCACCCTGTTTGTCCCCTGCATCGCCAGCCTGATGATCCTGTTCAAGGAACGCGGCGTCAAGGAAGCCGCCGCCATCTGGGCCGGAGCCTGGGTGTTTGCCTTTGCCGTGGGAGGCACTCTGGCCCAGGTTATCGGCTAAGAGGAGGATGCCATGTGGAAAATCTTCTCTGGAACCAAGGCTCCCAGGCGTCGCGCTCAACATCCGAAAAGTTGTTCGAACTGTGGTTGCGCCCTGACTGATCCCCACTGGCGCAACTGCCCCCGTTGCCAGCAGGAAATTCCTGCCGGTTCCGGCTGCGGCGGGTGCGGAGCCTGCGGCTGCGGTAAGTAGCCCGCTGACCGTCCGTCGTCACCGCGCTGCCGATCCGGGTTTTTCTGGTCGGTGGTACGAATTTTCGAAACGTGTCATGGTTTCTTCTTGACAAGGACCCGTTGAGGGGCGGTATAGTTGGTAACACGATTGGGTTTGTCGTGTTACGACCGGCCGAGCTGTCAGGAGGTACTTGTCATGCACATGGCTGATGCGCTTCTTTCCCCTGCGGTGGGGGGAGCAATGTGGGCGGTAACCGGGGGGACCATCTATTGCTGCGCGCGAAAGATCAAGACCGATGCCAGCGACAGCATCGTGCCGCTGATGGGCGTTCTGGGCGCCTTTATTTTTGCGGCCCAGATGATCAACTTTACGATACCGGGCACGGGGTCGAGTGGACACCTCGGCGGCGGGATGATTCTCGCCATTCTGCTTGGGCCCTATGCGGGCTTTCTCACCATGGCCTCGGTCCTGATGGTGCAGGCCCTGTTTTTTGCCGATGGCGGTCTGCTGGCTCTGGGCTGTAACATTTTCAATCTGGGTTTTTTCTCCTGTTTTATCGCCTATCCGCTGATCTATAAAAAAATTGCCGGCAAGGACCCGACCCAAGGGCGAATCTCCGCTGGCGCCCTGGTGTCGGCGGTGGCGGCGCTGCAGCTCGGGGCCTTTGCGGTGGTGATGGAAACCGTGGCCTCGGGAATCTCCGAACTGCCCTTTGGTGGTTTTGTCCTGCTCATGCAGCCGATCCATCTGGCGATCGGGGTTGTGGAGGGCCTGGTGACCACCGCCATGGTGAGCTTTATCTGGAAAACCCGCCCGGAAATTCTCGAACAAAGTACCGGCCAGGCTGCCGCGGGTTTCGCCAGGCTGCAAAATGTGCTGCTAGGCCTGTTAATTGCGGCGGTGTTTACCGGCGGCTTTCTTTCCTGGTTCGCCTCGGCTGACCCCGACGGCCTGGAATGGTCGATTGCGGCGGTGACCGGCAAGGAAGAACTTGCAGAGCCGGATGGCGGTGTGCACGGGGCGCTGGCCGGGCTCCAGGAGAAGACCGCGGTTTTCCCGGATTACGGGTTCAAAAAAACCGAGGCAAACCGGTCTCCCGGCTCTGTTGATGAGCCAGGCGACCCGGCTTGGCCAGTGGCCGATTCCAGCACGTCGGTTTCAGGGCTGGTCGGCGGACTGCTGACCCTGACGGTCGCCTTGGGGATCGGACTGTTTTTGAAAAGGAAAAATCCATTGTCCTGAGTCGAGTGACTTCGGGCCGCAATAATGCAAATTCTTTCCAAGGCGACGGCCAGGGCCATGGTCGCCCGCACCAGCATCGCGACCTTCAGGCGGACCGCCGCTACCTGATGCCTTACCAAGAGCCCAACCAACGGCCACCACGCATCCAGACCTCCTTCGGACCTTCACCGTCCAGGGGGGGGCGCTGAGTTTGCTTCCAGGCCATTCCCCACCGGCTTCGGCGCCGGCGAATAGATCCCCAACCTGACCGTTGCCTACCGGCTGGAGAACGCGGGCAGCGTCCGCCCCTGCTGCGCCGTCCACCGGAAGGGATAAGTCATGTTCGTCCGGATGCCCAGACAGTCTTTTCTGCGCGGCCGCAAGCGCAAGGCGCTGGCGGTGGCGACCATTGACGTCTCCGCCAGCCTGATTGCGGCCCTGATGACCATCTACGATCCATGTCGGGGACAAGATGTCCCGCGAACTCAAGTCCTGCGGCGCCAATATCAACCTGGTGCCGAAGAGCGAAAGCATCCCCCTGGAGATCGGCGGGATCGACTACAACCCGCTGCGCGGTCAAGGTTTTCTGGTCGAGACGGACCTGTCCGCCATCAAGGAAATCTTCTGGCGCAACAACATCGTCGGCTTCGCCCCCTTCCTGAAGACCCCGGTGCAGGTATCCGGGCGGGAGCAGCCGGTCCAGCTGATCGGCACCTGGTTCGACCGGCACCAACCGGTGGCCAACGAGCCCGACTACCGCACCGGCGTGCGGGAGATCAATCCCTTCTGGGAGGTCACCGGCAGATGGCCGGAGGACCAGGCCATCGACGCCCTCAATAGCGAAGAGTACGACCGCTGGTACTGCGCCGCCTACGTCTCCACCAGCGCCCACCAGGTCGCGGAGGTGGTTCCCAACTCCACGGCCCGCCCCTTCTGGCAGGTGGAGGGGCGCTGGATCAACGTCGTCTTCGACGAGGAGAATTGTCTGGTCGGCCGATTTCTGGCCCGGAACATGCAGGTGGAGGACCGAGTCACTACGCTCAGTCGGGAGACCGGCTTCAACAAGAGCCTGGCCGCCATCACGCGCGGTGCGCATCGCCCCGGCCGCGGTGCTCAAAGGAGAATGATCATGAAGAAGGTTCTGGAAATGTCGAGGTTGACCAAGCGCTTTGGCAATGTGGCCGCCGTCGACGGCATCCCCTCGACGACCGGGAACGGACCGTGGTGCGGCGGGAGAAGATCGGCCCGGTCTTTCAGCCGTGCCATCTGGTGCCCTGCCTGAGCGCCCAGGAGAACCTGATGCTGGCCCAGTATTTCCACAGCATGACCGATGAGGACGAGGCCGCCCGGGCGCTCATCGACCAGCCGGCGATCATCCCGGCCGACGGGCCGACCGGCAATCTCAACGAGCAGAACGAAGAGATCGTTCTCGACAGCTTCCGCGACCTGCACCGCCAGGGGCGCGCCATCATCACGGTGCCCCACAATCCGAAGATGGGGGAGAAGGCGCAGCGCATGCTCAGATTGCAGCACGGCCGGGTTGAGGTTCCTGCGAGGCCAAGGAGCTCTTCACCACGGCGTGCAATCTCTGGCAAACGACTGCTTCGGTTTGGCTAAAACGCATTTTGGGGTTGAAAACGATTACCAATTTCTCTATGTTCAGAAAAACCGTCCCGGGAGCTGATGGATATTTCAGGAGGAGCACCGTGAAGAAGATTCTCATCGCCATATTGATACTGTTCACCCCGACCCTGGCCGCCGCCGGCCACGACCTTGAACCTGGCCAAATCGCCCAGGCCTACCCCCGGGAAAAGGTTCTCGAGAAACGGCTTGAGACCCTGGAGCAGAAACAGACCGAAATTTACCATACCCTGGCCGAGAAGAAAACCGCAGGTCTGGCAGAGAAGATCACCGAGAAAATCACCATCTCCGGTTTGATCGAAGTCGAGGCCGCCGCCGAGGACGTGGAATTTTCTGACAACACCACCGATGCCGGCAGCGACCTGATTCTGGCCACCGCCCAAATAGGCCTCGGCCTGAAAGCCACGGAGCATATCAGCGGCGATGTGATCTTCCTCTTTGAAGAGGACGAAACCGATCTCGAGGTGGACGAGGCCGCCATCAATCTGACCAACGACGTTCTTTTCGGGCGTTTCGGCCGCCAGTATCTTCCCTTCGGCGTTTTCAACAGCCACTTCATCAGCGATCCCCTGACCCTGGAACTGGGCGAGACCCGTGAGACTGCCCTGCTGGCCGGCTACCAGCGTGACCACTTCAATCTCTCCGCCTTCCTCTTTAACGGCGATGCCGAGAAGGTCGGGGAAGAGGACCACCTCCGCGACTGGGGAGCAAGCCTCACCGTAACCCTTCTGGAAGACCTGGAGTTCGGAGCCAGCTACCTCTCCGATCTGGCCGACACGGACGTCGAACTGCTTCTGCTGAGCAAGGCGGACAACCAGTACGAGCACCGCGTGCCGGGCTGGAGTGCCTACGCGATCATAGGATTCGGACCCTTTGAGTTGGCAGGGGAATTCCTCGGAGCGACCAAGTCCTTTAAGGCGACCGATCTCGACGAGAACGGCGACGGCTCCGGGGATAAGCCGGTGGCCTGGAACTTCGAGCTGGCCTTTTATCCGGCGACCAATGTGGAGCTGGCCCTGCGCTACGAGGGGAGCAACGAGTTCGCCGACCAGCCCGAAAACCAGTACGGGGCGGCCGCTTCCTGGGGTCCCTGGGAGCACATCACCCTTTCTGTGGAATATCTCCGGGGCCGGTTCGACAGCGATTTCGCAGTGGAGGCGGTCAATGGCGACGGCAGCCCGGCGGACGAGCGCGACCTCGTTACCGCCCAGGTGGCTTTCGAGTTCTGATCCCTGACCTAAGCGAACCCTGCTTCATTGCTTTTTCGTTGCTGACGGCTTTTTGGGCGACCGCTCTCTGGAGCTGCGTGGCCCGAAGGGTACCGTCAGAAAACGTCTGAAGCAACTCGCTTCCCAAGGGAAAGAATTGGGCTTTCCCAATTGATAATTGGTCAACCTCCGCATCTCAGCCCATTCAACCTCAGCCGTCGCGGCTGCAGGCGCCGTCCGAAGAGGTCTTACGATGGTCAAAAAATCCATTAATCTCAAGGTTTTTGAGATTGCCATAAAAAAGAAGGATTTCAACTTCTTGGCCAGACATCTGGTCGGTCACCTGCGTGATAACGGCTGGAGCCACGGCGATATCTCCGAACTCGCCCAAAGGCTTGAACGCTCCAATAGCGTTGCCGATTGAGCTGGTTAAGGCCGCTCCCTTGCCGTTTGCCTGAAACGAAAAATGCCGCGATGGTATCGCGGCATTCTTCGTTTCAGGCTTTCTCCGGCGAACATCTATTCCCGAGGTATGCGCAAAGGCTTGAGGGCCCTCAAGCCGGTGGCGATTGTGCTCAGATTGTGGAGGGCCGCCGAAAGGATCGGTGGCAGGGTTCCGGTGATCGCCATGGCCATGGCCAGTGAATTGATAATGATGATCTGGCGGGAGTTCTCCCGAATCAGCGACATGGCTTCCTGGGCGATCTGGCGGCCTGTGATCAAGTCGGTCAGGGTTCCGTCCATGAGCAGGACGTCGCAGGCCTCCTGGGCGATCTCGGCCCCATGTTTCATCGAGATACCCACGTCGGCATGAGCCAGGGCCGGCGAATCGTTGATCCCGTCGCCGACCATGGCCACCGTATAGCCTTCGTTCCGCAGAGCCTTGATCGCTGCTACCTTCGCTTCGGGAAACGCCTGGGCTTGGAAATCATCGATGTCGAGACGTTCGGCCACGGTGCGGGCGGTTGCCTCGTTGTCCCCGGTCAGCATCACCACCCGTTCTACGCCGGAATCTTTCAGCGCGCCGATGAAAGACCGTGCCTCTTCCCGCAACGGGTCGTGGATGGAAACCAGCCCGGCCAACTCTTTGCCGATGGCCACATACAGAACCGATTCCCCCCGGGCGGCGAACGCTTCGATATGCGGTTCGGCCACTGAGACGTCCACCCTCTCGTCCTCGTTGATGAAGTGCCGGCTGCCGACCAGGATGCGATTGCCGTGGAGCCGGGAGACGATCCCGTGGGCCAGAATATATTCCACCTCGGCATGCTCCTCGGGATGAACCAGTCCCCGGGCTTCCGCGTGTCTGACCACCGCTTTTGCAACGGGATGGGGAAAATGTTCCTCGACGCAGGCCGCCTGCTGCAGGATGTAATCGCTGTCGAAGCCGTTAAAGGCTTTGACGGTGACCACCTTGGGGGTGGCATGAGTGAGCGTCCCGGTTTTATCGAGGATGAAGGCGTCGACCTTTGACAGGGCCTCCAGGTATTTGCCCCCTTTGATCAGCACCCGGTTCCGGGCCGCTCTGGCCAGCGATGAAAGGATCACCAGGGGGGTGGAGAGCTTGATGGCGCAGGAATAGTCGACCAGAAGAACCGCAGCCGCCCGGTTGGCTCTGCCGGTCAGGGCGTAAGTCAGTCCGCTGAGCAGGAAGGAGTAGGGGACGACCTTGTCCGCCAGTTGCTCGCTCTGGCTCTGGGTTTGCGCCTTGAGGGATTCGGCCTCCTCGATGACCTTCACCACCCGGGCGGCCCGGGTCTGGTCACCGACCCGGGTGGCGGTAACCCGCAACGCCCCTTCTTCTACCGCCGTCCCGGCATAGACCGGAGCGCCTTTGCGCTTCAGAACCGGCTGGCTTTCCCCGGTCAGGCTGCTCTGGTTCACCAAGGCTTCGCCCCTCTGCACCAGCCCATCCACCGGGACCAGGCTCCCCATGCGCACGACCAGCGTTTCCCCCGGGGCGACCTCGGCGACCGGAACCCGGACCTCGGAACCATCGCGCTCGACCCAGGCCCACTCCTCGCCGATGTGGAACATGTCCGAAAGTAGTTTCCGGCTATGGCCCCTGGCCCACTCTTCCAGATACTCGCTAAGCTTCAACAGGAAGCTGATGACCGAGGCGGTGGCGAAGTCGCGGGTGGTCATGGCGGCGCCAATGGCGGCCGAGTCAAGGACGTCGACATCGAGGCGGCGGTTGCCAAGGGATGTCATCCCTTTCTTGAAAATGGGCAGGGCTCCCCAGAAGGCCAGAAAGGGCCTCACCGGCGGGGGGATGAGGGGGCGGGCCAGCAGCAAGCCGCCGGAACGGATGACAACGGCCTTTTTTTTGTCGAGTCCGGTTTTGGTGCGGGGGCGCCGCCGCCCGGGATCAGGGGCGGCAGCCAGCCTCTTCAGAATGGTGCTTCTGGTCTCCGTCCGACCGTCGTAGCCAAGCAGCAGACTTCTGGTTCTGGGGCTGAAGCGGATCTGCTTGATGCCGCTGAGATCGTGGAAGTGGGCTTCCACCTCCTCGCGGTCGGCAACCGGAGCCGCCGGAAGGGCCAGGCGCATCCGCAGGCGCTTCGGCAGCTCGTGGACGATGTCGAATTCCATTCAGACTACTTGGATTCGGGCTTTGCCGCTGGCTTTGCCTTAGGTCTCGGCGCTCGTTTGGGTGGAGCCTTTTTCGGTGCCGGCTTCTTGTCCGTCTCGGTCAGTTGTTGCACCATCTGTTCGATACGGTCGAGGCGGCTTTCCATCTCCTGGCGGTCCTTGAGCTTGGAGATCAGGTAGGATCCGCCGAGCGCCGCGCTTCCCCCCGCGGCAATGGTCAGGGCGGAGCGCAACAGCGCCATCCCGGTCAAATGCAGGCCCATCGCTTATTCTCCTTTTTCGTCCTGTTTCATTTTAGATAGTTTCGCCTCGATCATCTGCTCGATTTTTTCCAGCAGTTCCGCTTCCCTGGTGCGAAGGTCGCTGTCGGCCGCAGCTTCGGCCTCATGTTCGTAAACCCCCTCGGCGACGATATCTTCCATGTCCTCCTTCACTTTTTCGAATTTTGCCGCCAGCCATTCCTTGAAGGCGACCCCCTCCTTGACCGCCCCGACCGCGGCCGGGCGCATTTTGTTCGCCGATTTGCCCAGTGCCATCAGGCCCAGAACGCCGAGCGCACCACTGGCCATCAGCAAAAGAGTATTCCTGTTAACAAAAATGCCAGCACCCATGTCGTGATCTCCTTTCTCCCCCTTCGATTCCCGAGCGTTCTCATTGGTTTTTTTCTCTTGGTCCATAAATAATCCCTTCCTGGTAAGTGACATTAAAATAACTTAAATGCTATCAGACCATGCCGGATCTGCAATGGAACAACTCTGAATCTGGAGGGCGAAATGACCGAAGGCGCGGAGGCTATCTCCGCAACGCCGCCAAGGCGGTCGGCACAAGAAGATCCAGCGGCGCGGGAAGGATGGCATGCGCAACCATGTCGCGCAGCAGGTGGCGGGTCAGATGACCGGAGCGAACCGGCCTCGCCGGTTGGTCTTGGGACAAAGCGGAGGTGGCGGGTTCGGGGGCTTGGCGAAAGCACTTTCCGGTAGCAAGCAGCTCACTGATCTCCTTGGTCAGATCTTCCCGGCTGATGGCCTCTTCGTCGAATCTGACCAGCACCCTTCCGGTCCGGTGGTTGGCCAAAACATCCTGCACCTCAGACCAGGACCTCAGGAGTTGCTCAAGCTGCAGGCATTGCTCATGTTTTCCGATGAGTGAGCGGCTTTCAAAGCGGATTCTGCCTGGTAGAATACTTAACGGTGCCATGGGGGATCCTCTTTAGACCAGCAGGGTACGTCGTTTGTCGAAAAGGTGCTGAACGGCAAGGGCGACGAACAACACTCCCAGTTGAATGTGGATGGTCTTGGCGTCAACAAATAGCGCCGCCATGCTGCCGATGAAGGAGACGAGCAGGCTGAGGTTGACCACCCGCCTTCTGCTCATCGAGATTCGTGGCATCTTGCGCGCACTTGGCCGCTTTGGAAGGGACGGCGCCTTTTGGGGGAAAGGTGTGTCTTTGAGGTAGGCGCGCAGGACATCCAGAATCTCCTCAAGCGTGGTGACCGCCCTGTCGTAACATACCAGCAGGCTGCCGACCTTGCGGTTAGGCGCAACCTGCTCGATGCCCGCGCGGGTTTCGAGCTCTCTGGTAACCCTGTCAACGATTGATGTTTTCTGCAGTCCCGAGTGGCGCAGCCGCACCCGGCCCTCTACGAAGCTTGCAACCATAGCTGATATGTCGTGCCTTCCCTTTTGATTTTGATGGGAAAATGATTTTCAAAATTATTAGACACGCCCGCCGACGCTGTCAATAAAAAAATGAAAATCGTTTTCAATCTGTCGGTGGTCCGGGGCTCCTGATGGGGCCGACGAGGCGAAGTCCCCGGTTGCTTGTGGCGCCTAAACTAATGACGGTCCAGTCGTTTGCCTGTCAAACGACTGGACCGTCATTAATTACCGCCGCAGTCGGCCCGCTGCTCTCTTTTCTTTATTCACTTGTACCGCAGGCCCGACCGGGTAGACTGTTCGGTAAACCGGAAAGCGAAGGGAGACGGGGGCAATAAGTCGGGAAAATACAGACCCCATGGCCTTAACCGGTTGAAGGACAGCAAAAGGAGAACCCTCATGGATTTCGCACTTCTGTGGACCCGCATCCTGCGGGCCGCCCGCCTCGACGTTCACCTGTACGAGGAAGTGGAGGCCGACCGCGACGCCCTCGGCCATGCCGGCCTGGTGGTCGTCCTGTCGAGCGTCGCGGCCGGCATCGGCGGCCTCACCGAAGGCGGCATCGGCGGCCTGTTGGCCATCACCATCGCCGCCCTGATCAGCTGGGGCGTCTGGGCCTACCTGACCTACGTTATCGGCACCCGGCTGCTCCCGGAGCCGCAGACCAGATCCGATCCGGGGGAGCTGCTGCGCACCATCGGCTTCGCCAGTTCCCCCGGGCTGATCCGCATCGTCGGGGTGATCCCGGGGCTGGCAACGCCGGTCAACCTGGTGGCAGGGATCTGGATGCTGGTGGCCATGGTCATCGCCGTACGCCAGGCTCTTGATTACCAGAGCACCTGGCGGGCGGTCGGCGTCTGCCTGATCGGCTGGATCATCCAGATTGCATTGCTGTTGCTGGTGTTCTGGCTGTTCGATATCGGGGCGCGCGGTTGATGGCCGGGCTGATGCCCCTGGCGGGGTGGTATAATGAGACGGTGACCCGCTCCCGAAAAAAACGGAGAGAGAGGAGGCAAAACCGATGAAGGGCAGTAGAAGCGATCTGGCGGTACGGCACTGCGTCCCCTGCGAGGGGGGAGCACCGCCGCTTGGAGCCGAGGAGGCCGACCGCCTGCTGGAGAAGCTGGATGGCTGGGAACGGCAAGCAGGCACGATCGGCCGGACCTTCCGGTTCAAGAGTTACGATCAGACCCTGGCCTTCGTCAACGCCGTGGCCTGGATCGCCCGCCGGGAGAACCATCACCCCGACCTTCAGGTCGGCTACAACACCTGCCGGGTAAGCTATACCACCCATGCCGTCGGCGGCCTCTCCGAAAACGACTTCATCTGCGCCGCCAAGGTTCAGCAACTGCTGGATTAACCGGGGAGCCGGCTGGCATTATCCCGGCCGCGTCGACAGCCCCTTGGATGCCGGGAAAGAGAGCCCGTGAATGTCCCTGCTGATCTTTTATATTAGCGTCGCCCTGGTTTTTTCCTTTTTTTGTTCCATCGCCGAGGCCGTGCTGCTGAGCGTGACTCCCGCCTACATTGCCGCCCTGGAGGGGACCGGGCAGCGCTCGGGAACCTTGCTGCGGCACCTGAAGGAAAACGTGGACCGGCCGCTGGCCGCCATCCTCTCCCTCAACACCATCGCGCATACCGTCGGCGCCGCCGGTGCCGGTGCCCAGGCCGCGGCGGTCTTCGGCAACCAGTGGGTGGGGGCGGCCTCGGTCATCCTTACGCTGCTGATCCTTTATCTTTCGGAAATTATCCCCAAGACCCTGGGGGCGGTATTCTGGCGCACCCTGGCCCCTGCGGTGGCACGATCCATCAAGTGGCTGATCCGCCTGCTCCTGCCTCTGGTCGTGATCGGAGAGTGGCTCACCCGTCTGCTCGCCAGAAAAAAGCGCGCCGCGACCTTTCGCCGTGAGGAGCTGAGTGCCATGGCGGATCTTGGCCATCAGCTCGGGGAACTGGGGCGGGAGGAATCGCAGATCCTGAAAAACCTGATGCGGTTTCATTCCCTGAGTCTGGCGGATGTCATGACGCCAAGAACGGTCATTTTTGCCCTGCCGGAGACGATGAGCGTCGGTGAGGCCGTGGAAAAGCACGCGGCGACCCCCTTCTCGCGGATCCCGATTTTCCTCCGCGACCTGGACGACGCCACCAGCTTCGTTCTCAAGTCCGACATTTTGCTGGCTCAGGCTCAGGGGAGGGCCGAAGCGCCTCTTGCCGCCCTTCGCAGGGACATCGTTGTCGCTCCCGCGATGCTTGCCCTGCGCAAGGCCCTCGATCTTCTTCTCAGCCACCGCCAGCACATCCTGCTGGTCCTCGATGAGTACGGGGGGACCGCCGGGGTGGCGACCCTTGAGGATGTGGTGGAGACCCTTCTCGGACTGGAGATCGTGGATGAAGCGGATACGGCGGTCGATATGCGGGCCGTGGCCCGGGCGCACTGGGAGAAAAGAGCCCGGCTTCTGGGCCTTTTGCCCGAAAACGATACGGCCGGAAAGTAGCTTGCCGGCGGAATTCTACTCGCCGGCGAGGTAAGGAATGACCGCCGCCGTCTCCAGGATCCGGAAAGTGAACGATTCGGTGAAGTAGAGCTTCACCTTTTCGGCGTTGTGGGTTTCATAGCCCACCGCCAGGTCCTGCCCGATGATGAGCTCAAAATCGCCGCCCCGGGTGGAGACCATGAACGCTTCGTCGCCATAATCTTCACTGAGGTAGGGACTGAGCACGACCGTGCCGCCGAGGATGTTTTCCGCCTGCATCTTGACCGGGTAGCCCTGCACATGGGCGGACATGCGGCTCCACAGTTTCGGGCCGACCACGAAGGAATACGGCCCCTCGATGGAGCGCTCGGTAAAGGTGGTGACCCCCTGGGCGATGGCTTCCAGCAGCTGCTCCGGCTGGGAACCGATGGTGAGGCACCGCTCGCCCTTGCAGATTTTCAGCCCCTTGATGTTCGCCTCCGGCATCCCGTGATAGACGACTTTTTCCTCAAACAGGGCAATTTTCCTTGCGGCGTCTTCCAGGCTGGCCAGATCGAGGTCCTTGGCTCCCCGAACCACGTTATCCATCTCCCGGATGTCCAGCTCGAACGGAATCCGGGTCTCCACCAGGTGGTGGATCTTGTGAATGCCGTAGGTCAGGCCGCTCTTCGCCTGGTTCTTCGGGTAGTCGAGGCGGCCCTCGGGAACGCCCGGAAAATCCGTGCCCATGGGACCGCTGAGATCCACGACCTTACGGGCCGAAAGCATGGCCGTGAGGGTGCGGGTTGCCTGCTGATCGATTGCCGCCCAGGCTTCAGCGGGGATCGGGGCCAGTTCTCGCTTCAGGATGTCCATATTAACTCCTTTTTCTGGAGGTAGATCCGCATTCAACTAGCGGGCATTACTTCTGAAGACTGCCGATGCCCAGACCGCGTGCCGCCGATTTTGGGGCCGGGGTCCCCGAGGTATCGATGTTGCCGGGCGCCTCGGGCAGCTCGACACCCAGAAGTTTGTCCTTGGCCTCGCGAAACAACGTCCCGAGTTCGGCCAGGTCCGCCCCGCCGAGCACCTGGCGCGCCATGGGAAAGATGTCCAACTCTTCCTCATCGAGATGGTGAGCGGTGTACTCGCCCAGACCCTCGACCTTGATGGGGTAGCGCTCGTGGTCCCGGGGAAAATCTTCCGCATCCTTCAGGATCAGCTCGATGATATGGTGTTCGTTGACCGCCTCGAGGGAGACTTTTCGGGCTGCCGCCACCTGCTCCAGAAAATCGTAGAAATATTTTTCCTCCATGGTGTGATGAACGACCAGATGGCGGATAAATTCATCAAAGGCGGCCGGGTCTTGTTCCGCCTGCCGGGAGAGCTGCCTCAGGACGCCGTGGTGCTCGACCAGTGCATCGACAATATCCATCGTATCTCCTTCGATTTATGGCTTGCAGTCGGTCTTCAATCCGAATCATGGAGGCCGCAAGATCGCGAACCCCGACCTGCCCAGGCGCCATCGCGGTACGCCCGGGTCTTTCATGGGAGATCAAGATTGAGTTTACCGTAAATGGTGAAGAAGAAAAGCCGGCGGGAATCAAGGGAAGGAAACAGGCCGGTGACCGGCAGCCAAAGAAAAAATGTGTCCATCCTGATACGCAGATGCACCACCCGGGTTAGCGTCGCCCGAAGTTGCCTCGATGAGGGCGGCCAATCCGGCGCGAATGCCGGAAGTCTGGATCTGCGAGTAATTAATCCTCCTTTCTTGCTTGCATAACCGTGATTGTGAATGTTAGCATAACAATGTTTTATAAAGGTCTTCATCCTTTCGTTTTCTGATCTTGTGAAATTGTGCTCTAATGTCGAATATTTGTTGCGGAGATTAGGCAGGGTGACGGTGCCGAGGCCCAGCCGGACCACATGGTCTTGCTTTAGGGTAGGTGCTTATAATAACAGTGTATTATCAAGGAGTCGGGCACCGCGGGCAATCTTTTGATCAGGAAGAAGGGGCGACCATGACCAAGCGCCGCAGCATCGGGAGAACGACCTGGGATGTGGCCAGTGACGATCTGCGTACACAGGTGCATTTCTGCGCCGAAACCGGGCAGATTTGGTTGCACGAGCACCGCATGCTTCTGGTCCACGCCGAAGCACAGGCTACCCTGCGTGAGGAGTTGATCGAGACGCTCGGCATGGACCGCGCACGGGGTCTTCTCACCCGCATGGGCTACGCGGCCGGCGTGCGCGATGCGGAGCTCATCCGCACGCGCGCCCCGAGCGCGAGTGATATGGAAGTCTTCATGACCGGTCCGAAGCTCCACATGCTGGAAGGGAAAGTCAAAGTCACCCCGGTAAAGGTGGAATTCGACCGTTTCGCAGGCACGTTCTTCGGCGAGTTCCTATGGGAAAACTCCTGGGAAGGCCAATGGCACCTGCGCCACTACGGGGTCCAGTCCGAACCGGTGTGCTGGAGCCAGATCGGCTATGCCTGCGGCTACACCTCGGCCTTCATGGGGCGGCCGATTCTTTATAAGGAAACCGAATGCTCCGGGATCGGCGACGAGAACTGCCGCATCGTCGGTAAGCCCATCGAAGAATGGGAGGACGCGGCAGAGCACGCACGCTTCTTCAACCGCGAATCGATTGCCGAACAACTCATCGACTTGCAAACCCAGGTCGTGCAGTTGCGATCAGCCATCGGCAAGAAGGAAAAACTGCCTGCTGACATCGTGGGCAATTCCCCGGCCTTCCGCGCCGCCTATGATCTGCTCAATAAGGCGGCCGACAGCCAGATCACGGTACTACTGCTGGGTGAGACAGGCGTGGGCAAGGAAGTGTTCGCGCGCTCCTTGCACGACATGGGGGCCCGCCGCGGCAAATCGTTCATCGCCATAAATTGCGCCGCCATTCCTCACGACCTGGTGGAATCCGAGCTGTTCGGCGTCGAAAAGGGGGCTTACACCGGCGCACTCGCCTCTCGCCCCGGGCGCTTCGAGCGGGCCAATGGTGGTACCTTGTTTCTCGACGAGATCGGCGATCTTCCTCTTTCGGCGCAGGCCAAACTGCTGCGTGTACTGCAGGAGGGCGAGATCGAGCGGCTCGGCGACGAGAGTATCCGCAAAATAGACGTGCGGCTGGTCGCCGCGACCAACATTGATCTGCGACTGCTGGTCAAAGAAGGAAAGTTCCGCTCGGATTTGTATTACCGGCTCAACGCCTACCAGATCAACATCCCGCCACTCAGGGAGCGCAAGGAAGACATTTCGCTCCTCGCCAAGAGCTTCCTGGGGAAATTCTCCGCGATTCACGGCAAGAAGCTGCGCGGGTTTACCGACAAGGCCAAGCGGGCGCTGCTCGCCTACCCATGGCCGGGCAACATCCGTGAATTGCAGAACATGATCGATCGCGGTGTGCTTCTCGCTCCAAGCGGCAGTCGCATCGAAATCAACCACATGTTTTCGTCGTACAGCGACGATCCCCCCCTGGAATTCGGCATCGACATCAACGGCGGTCTCGACATCACCCCCTGGGAAGCCGGGGAAGATCTTTGCGAGGCCGTCTTTAACGGCGTCATGACGCTGGGCCAGGTCGAGGCCATGCTGATCGAAACCGCCGTCGACAAGGCCCGCGGCAACCTTTCCGCCGCATCCAGGATGCTCGGTCTGACCCGGCCGCAACTCGCCTATCGCCTGAGGCGCCTGCACGATAACGACCCAATGAGGTCCGACGCTGCCTCGCCGCCTTCCAGCGGACCGACGATCAATCCGACCCGATGAAAAAGAGACTGCGCAGCCGCGTGAAGAGTTACCTGCGGGATCGTCAGGTCGCCACCCTGGCCACCAGCGGCAGCGAAGGTCTTTGGGCCGCGGCGGTTTTTTATGTCAGCGACGGCTATACCCTCTATTTCCTGTCATCGCCAACGACCCGGCATTGCCTGAACCTGGCGAAAAACCCACGGGTCGCCGTGACAATCCATGAGGACTACGCCGACTGGTTGGACATCAAGGGCGTGCAGATCGAAGGACTGGCCAGCGAGATCTCAGGCCTGGAGGAAAAGCGGGCCCGCAGCCTATACGGAAAGAAGTTCCCCTTGGTCGGCAAGCTGGCGCAGGCCCCGGCGGCCATCGTCAGGGCCCTGGCCAAAGTGCGCTGGTACAAGGTTGTCCCTCAGCGCCTCTATTTCATCGACAACTCGGTCGGCTTGGGCCACCGCGACGAGGTCGACCTAAGCCTGCCTTCCTCGAAGTAATTTACAGATTTACCAGCAGATGTCCCATCTTCTCCTGCTTGGTCCTGAGGTACCTGACATTGTTCCCGGTCGCCTGAATCTCTAGGGGAACCCTTTCAACGAGCTCAAGACCGTAACCTTCGAGGCCGACAATCTTCTTGGGGTTGTTGGTCATCAGGCGGATCTGGCGAATACCGAGGGATGCCAGGATCTGAGCCCCGATGCCGTAGTCGCGCAGGTCGGCCTTGAAGCCGAGAGCCTCGTTGGCCTCCACGGTGTCATGCCCCCGGTCCTGAAGGGCATAAGCCTTGAGCTTGTTACTCAGGCCGATCCCTCGCCCCTCCTGGCGCGCAGGGGAAAGACGTGACCGGGACGGGACAGGTCGGAGGCGCCGGTTTCATCGGCAATGGCCACCCGGATGGTCGTCGCCCGGTCGACGGCGGAAATACCGGTGGTCACTCCCCGGCGCGCCTCGATGGAGACGGTAAAAGCGGTACCGAAGGAAGAGGTGTTCTCCCTGACCATCAGGGGCAGGTCAAGATGATCGGCCCGCTCCTCGATGAGGGTGAGGCAGATGAGCCCGCACCCTTCCCTGGCCATGAAGTTAACGGCCCCGGGGGTAACGAACTCGGCGGCCATGGCCAGATCCCCTTGGTTCTCCCTGTTTTCGTCGTCAACCAGGATCACCATTTTCCCCCGGCGAATATCCTCCAGCGCCGCTTCGATTTTTTCAATAGGCATCTTGTCGCCCTTTCGTAATATCGAAATAGCCATATCGGTTTGTGTATAGAAACCGGTGCGTTCCTTACGATCGAGGCCGGCTTGGAGCGGTCTCGTCGCGGTGGCAGGACCCATCGAATTGTCGATGGAACAAAGGGGAGAGCTATCGCTTACATAGAACACCACAGGGCCCCAACAGATCCTTTCTGGTGCAATACGGCAGGGATGCGCTCGAATACTGGGCTCAGGGCGACACCACCAAGGCGGGCAGCCTGGCGTGGGATGAAACAAGTCGGTCAGGCCCATGCGCCGACAGCATGGCGCTGTCGCCCGCCCCCGTGAGCAGGCTCACCGCACGCACGCCGGCGGCACGGCTGGCCTGGATATCCACAGGGGTGTCGCCCACGTAGACGGTCTCATCGGGCGAGACGTTGAGCTGGCTCAAGCATTTGAAAATGCCCTCCGGATCGGGCTTGCTCTTTGATACGTCGCGACCGAGAAGGACGGCTTCAAACCGGTCCAAGAGACCCTCTGCGCGAAGCAGATCCAGCACCTCCGGCCGGGCGCCACTGACGATGCCGAGGCTGATCCCGAGAGCCTTCAGCGCGTCCAGCGTTTGCGCAAGCCCTTCGAACACCTTTCCGTGCTCTCTCAACACCCGCGGCCATTCTCGGGCGGCGTGCACCGACAACGCTTTTGCGACAGCATCTCCATCGCGCCGATCCGGTGGCACCACGCCGTTCCAAAAGGAGCTTCCCGTGGCGAGAGCTTGGCGCACCTGTTCCTTGGTTACTTCGAGCCCGAACGACTCGGCTGTGCATCTTGCCACCTCGAAATAGGCGCCTACCGTATCGACCAGCGTACCATCGATATCGAACAGCACTGCCCTTGCGGCCAGCGGCCGACACAAACTCACCCTGATCCGCGCATTTTCGCCAAGCGACAGATGTTTGCGTATCGGCAGCGCAGCGATGAGCTCGACCATCTCCTCGGGATAATCCCTGGCTTCCGGCAGAAGCACCGCCGCCGGGAGGCGCCCGGCGATATGCACGGGATAGCAGCGCGCGCGGCAGAAGGCGCCATTCACAGGCTCAATGCTGTGGCCAGGCATACGACGCCAACCCCTCCAGCGCGCCCGGTTTACGTCGTCTCCCAGCGCCAGAATGACCGTGCCCGGATGTGGATCGATCCCGGCAAGTTCGATGAGCTGGCGACGCACCCTGTCGATCTGCGTCAGTTTCGCAGCTCGACCCCGGCCGCGAACCAGCTGCCCCTCAATTACCGTCATGGCCCCAGTCTGCGTTGCGTTTCAGGTGCTCCAATAAAGCCGGGAATATCTTCGGCAACCAAGGTGCATAATGCTCTGCATTATCGTTAATATCCTGTGCAAGCGCTGAGATATGGACCCATTTGTAGTCCTCGATTTCGTACGGATTCGGCGCAACGGCTCCGCTGTACCAGCCGAGAAAGAGATGATCGAACTCCCGCTCGGTAAGGCCGTTATCCAGGGTCAAATTGTATTGGACGGTTCCTATTTTGTGCAGTGAGGTCGAAAATCCGAATTCAACATGAAGTCGGCTCTGTGCACACTCAAGCAGCGACATCCCGGGTTGAGGGTGACTGCAGCAGGTATTCGCCCATAGGCCCGGACAGTGGTATTTGCTTTTTGCACGGCGCTGAAGAAGGACGCGATCCATTTCGTCGATGACGAAGATGGAAAATGCTCTATGCAATTGGCCGCCCCCCTGATGCACCCTGAGTTTTTCTTGAGTCCCGAGGCAATTGTCATGCTCGTCTACAAGGATGACCAAGGGCCAGTCGCTGGAATTTTTGAATTTCATGTGACTCTCCCTGCCAAGAGGTGAAGCGTTGATTTGCTTATGCTGCCGCAAGCCGTCAATTCTATTAAGATAAATAACTGGCTAAAGCCATCGAACGCAGCTTGGTGTCAATGGAGTCCGCTCTGGACAACATGACGATGGGGGCCCCTGCGCCCATGACCGAGGCGGCAATTTTGCGGTTGGCAAAAAACGTCAACGCCTTATGAATCGGGTTGCCGACCTGCAGATTGGGCACGAGGATGATGTCTGCACGACCGGCAACCTCGCCGCCGATTTTTTTCTGTTTTGCAGCCGCAGCCGATATCGCGTTGTCCAGGGCAAACGGTCCATCGACAATTGCATGTTTTATTTGACCCCTGTCGGACATTTTGCTGAGGATGGCCGCATCCAGGGTGTCGGGAATCGCCGGGTTGATCACCTCAACGGCCGACAAAACGGCCACCCTGGGTTTTTCGTAGCCGAGCTTCAATGCCAGCTCGACGGCGTTCTCGATGATCTGTTTCTTTTCTTCCAGGCCCGGCGAGATGTTCATCGCGCAATCGGTGATCAATTGCAGCCCCTCCTCTTCGATCTTCTCGCAAACGGTGATCTGGCTGATCAGGTTTCCGGTCCTCAGCCCCTTGTCCTTATCAAGGATGGCTTTGAGGAAAGTCGAGGTGTGAAGCTCGCCTTTCATGACCACGTCGGCTTGGCGCTCAACCACTAAAGAGACGGCCTTCTCAGCCGCCTCCCCGTGGTCGGGTTGGTCGTGGATTTCAAAATGGACGTGAGCAAGGCCTTCCCTGGCGAGGAGTTCTCTGATTTGTCCCCGATCGCCTACGAGGATGAATTGCCCAAGGCCCTGGTCCATGGACTGTTTGACCAGTTGGATGATGCCGATCTCTTCGGGGGCGGCGATGGCGATCTTCTGGGCGGGCCTTTGGCGAACGGCATTCAATAAGTCATCAAAGTGCTTGATCATTTCCTTGCTCCTTCAGCTATAAACCGCAAGCCTCTCTTCCCCGCTGAAATAGCGCCTCACCCCTTCGGCCAGGGCCAGCATTTCATTTTCGCCGGGGTTGAGGTAGATGGGGGCGATGAAGGAGATCTTTCTCTTCAGGCTCTCCATCAGCACCTCCGAGTAGACCAGGCTGCCGGTCAGGGCGATGGCGTCGACCTGTCCTTCGAGCACCGCGGCACAGGCGCCGACCTCCTTGGCCACCTGGTAGGCCATGGCCTCATAGACCTCTTCGGCCTTCTTGTCTCCGGCGGCAATGCGCTGCTCGATCTCGATCGCATTGGTAGTTCCCAGGAAAGCCACCAGCCCGCCGCCTCCGGTGAGGAGCTTCAGAATCTCCTCCTCGGTGTATTTGCCGCTGAAGCACAGCTTGACCAGGTCACCGGCGGGCAAAGACCCGGCGCGCTCGGGGGAAAAGGGCCCGTCGCCATCGAGGGCGTTGTTGACATCGATGATCTTGCCCCTCCTGTGGGCGCCGACCGAGATCCCACCGCCCAGATGGACCACGATCATGTTGAGCTCGTCGTAGCTTTTGCCGAGTTCCGCCGCGATCTTTCGGGCGGTGGCCTTCTGGTTCAGGGCGTGAAAGCTGCTCTGCCTTTCGAGTTGAGGGATTCCCGAATATCTGGCCGAGGTGCACAGTTCGTCTGTCATCGGCGGATCAAGAGTGAATACGGGAATATCGAACTGCCTGCCGAGGTCATAGGCAACCAGTCCACCGACGTTTGTCGGGTGTTTACCGAATATCCCGCTTTTCATATCCTCGATCATCCCGTCGCAGATTTGGTAAACGCCGCCTGGGATTGGCCTGACATTGCCGCCCCTGCAGGCAATCGCATCAATGGCCTCTATGGAGATGTTGTGGTCTTCCAGAGCCTTGAAAATTGCGGTTTTCCGCAAGTCATATTGCTCCCATATCGTCTTGAATTCCTTCAAATCCTCTGCAGAGTGTTTGGCCGATTCATTGATAACCATTTCTCCGGAATCGTACAGACCGATTTTTGTAGACGTGGATCCAGGGTTAATAATCAGGATTTTCTTATCCTTGGTCATTTTTTCTCCCTTATTTACTTGCAGTGTCTTCATGGAGGATTTGTGATCTGGATTGCAGGAATCATAAACTGTGCCCTATTGTGTCTGCCCGGGACCTGGGGCTAAAACTTATAGGCGATTTTGAACTGGGTCTGAGGGCCGGTGGCGATGTTGCGGGCGCCGTACTCCCAGTACTGTTTGAGGGTCATGCTGAACCGTCCCTGGTTCGGCCAGTACTTGAGCCCGACCCCGATTCCTCCGACGCGGCTCCGCTCGTCCTTGACCTCCACCCCGTCGACTTCGTCATCGGTGGTCTGCCAGTAGTTGTAGCCGACCAGGCCGCCGCGCAGGCCGCTTTGGGCGGCGTAGCCGAGGGCCCAGTCGAAGTGGAACTCCTGACCGGGGTCGAGATCCACTTCGTTTCCGGCGGCATTGACGAACTCGTCGTTGGTGGTGTTGAAGTCGTACATGAACTTGCCGGAGAAGTCGAACCCCTTCCAGAGGTAGGTGACGGCGAGGACGGGCTCGATGGTCCAGTGGTTGCGGGAAAGGATCTGGGTGGCGGGCCGGTCCTTGTCGTAGTCACCGGTGGGCGCCCAGATATCCAGAGCCGCAACCACATGGAAATTGGGGCTGAAGTGCCAGCCCAGGATCAGAGGGCTGAAGATGATGTCGCCGATTCCCGCCTCGTCGGAATCGACTATGCTTTTGGAATTGGTGCTGGATGTGCCAATTTCCAGGTCGGCGCTGTAGTAGGGAATGAAGACATGGGTCGCCCAGCTGGCACCGAGCAGCGTATAAGGGCTGACGTAGATAAAGCGGGGCACCTCGACCAGCACGTCAGCCGAGAACTCGACGGGGGCGTTGTCCCCCGAATTGTCTTTCAGCCGATCTTTCTGGGCGAAGATCAGGTAGTTTACCAGGTAGGTTCCCGGAGGGGGAAGGGCCCCGACGACAAAGTCTTCTGCACCGTTTGGATAATGCTGCCCTCCTCCCGCCCAGCCTTGGGCGACGCTCAGAATGGAAAAGAACGCGACAATCCGAAGGATGCGAAAAGCTCGATAAAATAAAAAAACTTTCATTTTGATGCTCCTATTGGTGTCCGGTAAGTTTCTGCCGAGAGGTGGGGCCCCGTTCGCAGACCGTCGGAAGGCACCCCGGTGCAAACCCTCCCGGCTCATGTCGCGACACGCAGCGACTCCTTTATCTGCTCCTTACGGTCGTGGCCGCTCCAGCGCTTGAACAGATTGTGCTCGATGCCGACCTGGTCGAGTGCCTTGCCGATGCTCTGGTGGAGGATGTCCATGATCGACTTGGGCTTATGGTAGAAGGCCGGCATCGGCGGCAGGAGCAACGCACCGCAATCGGCGGCGCGTGACATAAGATCGAGGTGTCCTTTGTGCAAAGGGGTTTCGCGCACCATCAGCACCAGCTTCCGCTGTTCTTTGAGCGTTACGTCGGCGGCGCGCACCACCAGGTTGTAGGTGAACGAGTTGGCGATGGCAGAGAGCGTTTTCACGGTGCAGGGCGCGACAATCATGCCGCGGGTGCGGAACGAGCCGCTGGCGACGGAGGCACCGATATCCTTGTTGTCGTAAACCACGTCCGCCAATGCCTTGACCTCGTCGAGGGCGTAATCGGTCTCGATCGAGATATTCAGGCACGCAGCTTCGCTCAGAATGAGGTGGGTTTCCTGGCCCAGCTCCTTCAGCACCCGCAGCATCTCCACCCCATAGTTCACGCCCGTCGCGCCGGTAATTGCTACCACCAATGGAAGGTTCATATCCTTGCTCCTCTCGTTCATGTCGCTTGGCTGGTTCCCATCCGAATACCGGATGGGAACCGCGTCAGTTTCTGATTTGGAAACGAGCAATTTTTTGCTATTTCTAAACCTAGACGGCCAGCCGCATCCTCGGCATCGCGATGGGCTCGCTGACCGGGATGCCCGCTGCCTCCATGGCGGAAACAATGTCCGTCGCTGCCTCGGCATCAAAGCGAAAGATGACCGGTTTCTCGGGGCCGCCCTCATCCGGCTGTCTCTTGTGCCGCCCAAGCGGATAGATCGCTTGTAGCCTGGCGTCTGCGGCTTCAACCACATCGGCGATCTTACCCAGCACGCCGGGGCCAAGTCTGAGCGGCGTCAGTGTCAGGTCGCCGCGTCGCTCCCAGGCACCCAGGCTGTGAGCGGCGAGCTGGATCATCTCGGCGGCCGAGATGACCCCCACCATCTGCTTCCCTACCATGACGGGAAACTGGGTCACTCCCAGTTCCTGCCCACTGAGCAGGCCAGGCCCCATGGTTTCCTCGCCCCGCACCGTGCCGACATAGATCGCGCCCGTCGCACCGCTCATCGCCACCACCAATGGAAGGCTCATGTTTCTACGCCTTTCGCTAATGTCGCGTCATTGATGTTTGTTACGCGTTTAAGCAGCCTGCGTCTGCTTCAGAGCCCCAATCTCGCTGACCGGAAAGCCCGCCGCCTCCAGGGCGGAAACAACATCACCCACCACCTGGGCCTGAAAGCGGAGGATGACCTTTTTCTCCGGGTAGCCATCATGCGGCTCTTTATCGTGGCGCCTGAGAGGATAGATCGCCTGCAGCACGGCGCCTGCCCCTTCCACCACATCGGCGATTCTGCCCAACACGCCAGGGCCGAGCTTGACCGGCGCCAGGGTCACGCCGGTACGGCGCTCCCAGGCGCCCAGGAGGTGGGCGGCGAGCGAGAGAATCTCCGCCGCCGAGATAATGCCCACCACCTGCTCCCCATCCATGACCGGAAACTGGCCCACCTGAAGCTCATGACCCTTCTGAAGGCAATGCTCCACCGGATCGTCCACCTTCACCGTGGCGGGGTTGCGTACCATGACATCCCGTACCTTGAGTCGATTGACGAAGAAGCTGAACTCATCCGGATTCTGGGTGCGCAGGACGAAGTGCCCCATGCGCAGCATATTGGCCCGCGTCACCAGGCCGCGCAACCGCCCGTTGTCGACCACGGCCAGAGCATGCAGATTTTTCTCGCTGAGTAGGCGCTTGGCCTCCGAAACCAGCGTATCGCTTGGAATCGTCATCGGATTGGTTTTCATCCAGTTGCGTACGATCATGGCCCATTCTCCTTCCCTGGTGACCGTCGGAGCTCGCCGGCGTCCAGATACCCGCCCAGGTGAGCCAGCGAAAGGGCGGCGACGGTCATTGCGTTGTTGATTTCGCCACTGGCGATGCGGACCGGAATTTCGTGCGGTTCAATCAGGACCACCTCGATATCCTCGCCCGGATCGAGTTCTGGCCTGTCGATCGGACGCAGGCTCCTGGCCAGATAAATCCAGGCGCGATTCGAGAGCAGCGCCGGTTGCGGGCGCAGTACGCCTAAAAAGTCCAGTGCCTCGCCGCCGTTGCCATAGCCCGTCTCCTCCGTCACTTCCCGCACCGCACCCTGCTCGGGGCCCTCGCCATCGCGGTCATGCAGGCCCCCCGGCACTTCGAGACCGGCTTCGCGCGAGCCGTGGCGGTATTGTCTGACCAGAACCAGCTGGCCTTCCCGGGTGAGGGGGACCACCATCAGCCAGTCGACCATGTGGATAAGGTGAAAGTCGCACTCGCCGCCGGTGCGCGGAGAACGGGCGCGATCCCGCGTCACGCGGAAAAACCCCGTATCGAACACGGGCTGCGAGGCGATCAAGGGCCAGGGGCGGATCATCAGGCCACCGCCGCCTTCGATCCCTGATGCAGCCGCGTGAATTCGTCGACGGCGACCCGGGCGAATTCCGGCGTGTACAGGTGCAGGTCGACCTCTTTGATCCGACGGGGATTGGCCACCTTTTCTTTCAGCCGGGCCACGAAGGCCGCGTCGGCAACCGGGTCGTAGATGAGTCCCCCCTCTTTGTCGAGGGACGACCAGCCTTGCAGCGGGATCAGAAAGGTCCACTCCCCCTTGGCCCGGTTGAGGCGATCGGCGATCACCTCGGCGGCCTGGCGCAACTCCTCGGCGGTGGTGCGGACCTGGACGCGCAGGGCGTCCTGCACGTACTGCGGGCGGTCATTGGTTTTCTCCAGCATGTCGGGGCGGCCGCCGTAGGAGAGGATATCGAGGCCGCAGGGGGCCAGCACCATGGGGATGCCGGATTCCACGGCAGCCATCAGCCGCTCCGGTCCCGGGTCGCGGTTCCCCTTGAAGAGGTTTTCCATGATGCCGCCGGTACAGATATCGACGACTCCGTGGAAGGCGCCGGAGCGGATCATTTCCTCCATCGCCTTGTCCCCCTTGCCCTGCGCGTGGCAGATGATGGGAGTGAACCCGGCCTCCTCGAGCATGCCGAGGGCGGTCTGCACCGCCATTTCGCCGAAGCCGAAGGAGGAAATGGCGACGCATGGCTTGTCGAAGGTGATATCGGTGCCCTGGGTCATTTCGACCATGCCGCAGATGGCGCCGACCGCATTGGTGATCTGCGCTTTGAGCAGCGGATTCATTTTCACGATATCGAGCACCGTGTGGTGCATGGTGATGTCATGGGTGCCGACGTATTTGTCGATGTAGGCCGGGTGGGCCGCCATCGGCGAGGCCATCACCTTGGGCATGCCGAAGGGGAGCCGCTTCATGATCGAGGTGGAGACCAGCGTAGAGGTGCCCCCGCCGATGCCGATGATGCCGTGCACGCGCCCTTCACGGGCCAGGTCGTCGACGATGGCTGCGGCGCCCTGGATCTGATTGTTGGTGGCGGTATCCCGGTCGGAGCGGTATTTCTCGCGCACCACTTCAATAGGAAGGCCGCCGCGGGCGGCAACGTCCTCGGTGCGGATATCGCCGGGGAAGGGGGGAGGCTCCTCCATGCTGAAGTCGAGCAGGATGGCCTGGTGGCCCCGGTCCTCAATGAGCTGCTTGGCAAAGACGATGTCTTCGCCGCGGGTGTCCAGGTTGCAGACGATGACGATGCCCTTCTGGGTGGTCATTTTACGCTTCTCCCTTCCGTTACGGCCGCAGTATTCCCAGCTCCGGTCCCCCATCCGCGGGGTCGGGGAACCGGAGCTGGATCCGGTGTTGATCCCTGGGTTATTGGTCCGTTTTCTTAACCTCGGGTCGGGTCAGGCGGTCGATCATTTCGGCTACGGGGCTGGCGCCGCTGAAGCCGTATTCATTCCACCGATCGGAGACTTTGTTCAGGACGTTGCGGTCCATGAAGATTTCGATCGGCTTTTTCTTCCACTCATAGGGCGTGCAGGCATCGAGAATGATGCGGCTGGTGATCTCACGCGCCTCGATGGGGAGCCCCGGATCGAGAGGGGTGGAGCGGCCGCGATCGATGATCTGGGCCGAGCGCTTCGGGTCGAAGCGGGTGGAGAGTGCCCACCAGACGCGGTCCCAGTCGTCGGCGGCGATGTCGTGGTCCACCACGATGACCCCTTTAAGGCCGTAATGGCCAGTGGTGGTGGCGATGACCGCGTTGCCGACGTGATTGGAATGCCCGGGATACATCTGCTTGACCGACACCACGGCCCAGAAGCGGCCGCAAGACTCGGGCGGGATGTAGACGCTCTGGATGCCCGGCACCTTCATGGTCTCCAGGTCGTGCCAGAGGGTGGCCGTGCGGTTGAGGGACTGGATCATATGAACGTCGTTGATCGGTTTGCCCACGGTGGTGGACCACATGACCGGTTTGTTGCGGTACAGGATGCGCTCCACCCGCAGGACCGGCTTGGGATAATCCTTCATCTTGTTGCCCGAGTAGTACCCGGTGTATTCGCCGAACGGACCCTCTTCCATCAGCTCGTTCGGGTCGATCCATCCCTCGCAGATGATCTCGGCGTTGGCCGGCAGCGTCAGTCCCGTGAGGTCGGATTTGAACACCTCGACCGGGCGGCCACGGAGTGCTCCGGCTACTTCGTATTCGTCCACCTGGGCACTGACCAGCGTGGAGCCGGCCAGAAACAGCACCGGATCGCAGCCGACCACCGCCGCCGCAGGCATCTTTTCGCCGCGGGCCTGATACTTCTTCATGTGCATGTCGCCGTGCTTGCCGCTGATGATCTGCGAGCCGAGGATGTTCTTGCCCAGTACCTGCGAGCGGTAGGTCCCCAGGTTGGTCCAGCCGGTATCCGGGTCCTGGGTCACCAGATAGCCGGAGGTGACGAAGAAGCGACCGCCATCATCGGGATAGAACCAGGGCGAAGGGAACCTCTCGATGTCGATATCGTCCCCCGTGATCATGTTCTCCTTCACCGCCGGGTTGTCCACGAACTGCGGCTTGATCATCTGCTTGGTGGTCAGCTCCATCCATTTTTTGGCCAGCTGGGTCATGGTCAGAGACGGGTCCTGTTCCAGGGCAATCGCCAGGCGCTGAACGGTGGAGAAGGCGCTGGTGAAGACCGGGATATCGTATCCCTTGACGTTTTCGTACAGCAGTCCCGGCCCTTTCTTCTCTTCGTTCACCTTGGAAATGTGGCTCAGTTCGTACTTCCAGTCCACCTCCGCTTTGATGCGGTGCAACTGACCATGGGCTTCGAGGGCCTCGATGTAGCTGCGAATGTCGTTGATGGGTTGGACGGCCGAAACTTCGATCGGTTTTACTTGGGTCGCTCCGTTCATGACGTCTCCTTTTGGTTGGGGGGTGTGAATAACCCGGTCTTCTTACCCGCTGTGGCTCAATTCAATCGCTTTCCCTGCAACATGCCGGAGAGGATGTAATCCATCGCCGAAGCCCCCGCGTTGGCGGTGGTCGTCTTCTGCTTGCCGCTCCACACCGTCTCGGGACGCGCCTGGAGAATGAAAATATTGCCGCCGAACGGCAGGTCCTTGTCCACCGACCACTCGATATCCATGGGGCGGCCGTAATGCTTCTCGATCTGCTTGCCCATCCAGGCCAGGGCGGTGATTTCGTCGTCCATCAGCGACTGCACCTTCTGCCGCTCGGAAGGGACCTCGATGGCCCGATTGATCTGCGTCTTGGTATCGACCGTGTAATAGATGTCCTTGTGAGAGATCGTCCGTTCGAGGATGTCCAGCGTCACTTTGTTCACCACGAAATTGTCGGGGGTCACCTCGCCCGAAACCACCGACTCGCCGAAGCCGTAGTTGGAGTCGATGACAATCACCGAGCGGTCGCCGTTGCCCGGATGAAGGGTGAACATCACCCCAGCGGTAAAGGAGTTGGCCATTTTCTGCACGCCGACGCTGATCGCCATCTGCTCGTCGTCGAAGCGCTGGTTGGCCCGGTAGGCAATCGCCCGCCCCGTGTACAGACTGGAGATGCAGCGGCGGATGTGGTGCAGCACCTCGTCTGCGCCGCGGATCCACAGGTAGGTATCCTGCTGGCCGGCGAAGCTCGCGCCGGGAAGGTCCTCGGCCGTGGCGCTGGAGCGCACCGCCACCGGAGCTGCCGGCAGACAGCAGCGCACCGAAAGTTTGCGGTAGTACTCGGCGATCTGATCCTCCATTTCCGTTGAGAAGGCGTGGGTCTCGATCATCTCGCGAATCGTCTGGCTGACCTTCTCCAGGGCATCCATGTCCTGGGTATCGAGATCCGCCAGCAGAGACTGAATTTCCCGGCCGATCCCCGCCTCGGCCATGTAGCGCCGATAGCCTTCGGTGGTCAGCGCGAAGCCGGGAGGCACCCGGACTCCGGCGTTGATCAATTCGCCAAGCGAAGAGCACTTCCCTCCGACCAGCGGAATCGAATCCTTCCGGCAGTCTTCCAGCCAGCAGACCAAAGGCAAATCAGAGATTGCCGATCCGGTTGCACACGTCGTCATGGTCATCTCCTCTCTGGTCATCGCTCAGCGCTCGATGGAAACGACGCCGGATGAGCCGTCGATGCGCAGCATCATGCCGGTTTTGATGATCTTGGTCGCGTGTCCGGTGCCGACCACCGCCGGCATGCCGTATTCGCGGCAGACGATCGCCGCATGGCTCATGATGCCGCCCACATCGGTCACGCAGGCCTTGATCTTGGCAAAGGCGGGGGCCCAGGACGGCGAGGTGGTGGGCGAAACCAGAATCTCCCCCTCCTGCAACTCACGGATCTCCTCCGCGCTGCGGCAGACCCGGGCTTTGCCCTCGACGATGCCGGGGCTGCCGGCGAAGCCCTTCAGTTCACTGATGCTGTCGGGGTCCGTGACCTCCTGAACGGCCGACCAGTCGGCCAGCGAGCTGTTGGTCACCCCCCACAGCACGATAGTGAAGGGTTCCTGGATCACCTCCGGCGCGGTTCCTATGGCCGGCGGCGCACTCCAGTCGCGGAATTTTTCCATGACCCCCTTGCGCCAGGCGATCTCGGGCGGCCAAAGCGCCGTACCACGCGGCTTGACCCCGGTGGCCCAGGCCGTGACGATGTCCCACAGCCCCTGCTTGATCTCGTCGCGGCGCAGATACCAGATGTCCTCGATGTCCTCGATCAGGCCATGGTCCTCCATAATCGCCGCCACCTCGCGGATCTTGCCCCAGAAGACCGAGTGGAACCAGTGCTCGACGTAGAACAGGTGGTTTTCCACATAGGGGAAGACGGTCTTGGCCGTGCCCAGCAGTTCGTCGAAGGTCTTGCGGTCTTCTTCCAACTCGATCAGAGAGCGATATTCCTGAGTGATGCGGTCGCGGTCGGCGCGAACCTGTTCGAGCGGACGCTCGATATTTGCGCCCTCCTTGATTTTCTGAATGTAGGTGGCGATTCCCATCAGCGGAATGTTCAGGTCGTCGTTCCAGCTACGGTCGTTGTGCGACCAGCCGGTGCCGGAAGAAATGAAGAACCACGGATAGCGGGCCTCTTCGAGGGCAGCGAGCCACTGCTGGCCCTTGGGCAGCTCCTTGAGTGCCATCTCAACCCGGGTCCACTCCTGACTTGAGGCGATGGCCTGATCGACCCTCAGGTCGATGGCCTTTCGCGCCAGTTTCTTCAATTCCTCGTCGGAGCGGAACATGATCACGTCGATTCCCGAGATCATCTGCGTCACCCGCTGCACGGGAATGCTCGGGAACTGCTTCTGGGCGAAATCGAGAAAAAAGACGTAGGCGGCGTACCCGAGGTTGAGGAATTCGAAGTGGTACTGCCAGCACTTGATGCCCAGGTTGATCAGGTCGTCATACGCCTTGATCAGGTGATAGCCCTTGGACTCGCCGACCGCGTCGGTCACCACGCTAAGGTCCTCGAGCTCGGGCAGGCGAGGTATCTGCAACGCCTCAAGTTCCTTGATGGTGGCCTCCGTCTTCACTTTCCATTTGGCTTCCAGCTCATCCCAGTTCTTGTAGTAATAGCCTGCGCGCTCCATGAAATTGGGGATGCGGCGGCCGATCTCCTCAGGGTCCTTCACCGGCACCGGGGAAATATAGACGTAACCGTTGATGATGCGATGGTCCACGCCGCGAACCGGCGGCACCTGGAAAATACGGTTGTTGTACTGAGACAGGGCCAGATACCAGGCTTCGTCCCAGATCGTGTCGAAGGGGTAGAGCGGCTCGGGATAATGAAGGCCATCGTAGAACCAGAACGTCTGCTCTTCGTATTCCTTGCGCTCCTGATCGTCGGTGGTGAACTGGTACTGGTAGGGATACATCCGCTCCCAACCTTCGGTTCCGGGAATGTCTTTGACGTCGTGCGGGTTTGGAAATTTCATCTGATTTTCCCTTCTGCGTTGTGGATGCGACTGGTTACAAGCAGGATGCTCTTTTCACCGGGCTGCGCTAGAATCGCTTATCAAAATTCCAAAACATTGTTATATAAAATAGTGAAGTTAAGGTCCCTGATTTGATATTCAATGACGCTATGTGGCTTAGGAAGAGCACCATGTGTGCCAAACGGTGTTATTGATTTTGGTGGTGAGGTGTTGATTTTGGCCGGAGAGGGGTATCTGACCAAATATGTCGGGGTTTAAGGAGGGGATAGGAGTTCTGAGAATTGTCGCATGTGAGCCACTGACCATTTTCTCCGCGGCTCTCGATGATTGATCATTTCATGATTTTTCTGGCGAGGGATTGGGGTGATTTCATCATTTGATGAAGTGCCGGATATGAAAATCGGTTCTGACTCCGAGCGGGTGGTCGGCAACAGAGATCCCGAAGGAACAGGGGCGGATGTGCAGCTATGGGCCTGATTTTGACCCGGGAAATCGGCCCACAGGGACTTTTCAATAACTAAAATCAGGGATTTCTCCTAGTTTTTCATATGGTTGGCTTGGTCCGACCCCGACCCCCCAAGAAGAAAAGCCGGCGGGAATCAAGGGAAGGGGGGAATTGGGACTAAAGGAGGGGGGCTAGGTCTGGGGAAGACAGGGGGGGGGCGACCGCCACCTGCTAAATTCGATGGTAGACCCGAATCTTCCTGGGCAGACCCGTCTGGGGACTGTTGACAGCGGTTCCGCCGGAATTTAAACTGGTCTGAGACTGGTCTAAAACTGAAAAGGAGATCCTATGGAAACGATTGGTGCCTACGATGCCAAGACCCGCTTGCCTGAGCTGCTGAAGCGGGTGGCAAAGGGGGAGAAAATCACTATCACCAGACACGGAGTACCGGTGGCCGTATTGCAGGCGCCCGAGGCGGCGCAAAGGCCTGCGCCGGAAAAGACCATTGCCGCTCTGCGGCGATTCCGCACAAAACACGCTCTGGAGGGCCTCACGGTACGGCAGCTGATCGAGGAAGGGCGGCGGTAGATGGACAATCGCTTTGTGCTGGACAATTCTGTGGTGATGGCCTGGTGCTTCCGCGACGTCGGGGACGACTACGCTGATGCGGTGCTGGAAAGCCTGGCGGGCAGCGAAGCGCTGGTCCCCGGCATCTGGCCACTGGAGGTGGCCAACGTGCTGGTGGTGGCCGAGCGCCGTCGGCGCCTCAGCGAAACCGACAGTGCTCGTTTTCTTGCCCTGCTCACCGACCTTCCGCTGCGGGTGATCCAAGAGCCGCCGCTACGGGTTACCGGCGCGATCCTTGCCCTTGCCCGTGAAACCGGTCTTTCTTCCTACGACGCTTCCTACCTCGATCTGGCCATGCGCGAAGGAGCGCCGCTTGCGACTCTGGACCATGGGCTGCGGAAGGCGGCGGCCAAGGTGGGGGTCGCGCTGTTCACCGGAGGGGGGGAGGGGTGAGCTCGATCCCGTACCGGGATATCGAAAACAATCTGTCCCCTTTTTCCCTTCGAGCCAAACCGGGCGGTCATTCCCCGCCGGACTTTTCGGCCTCTTTCATCATGGCGTTTACCTTGCCGGCGGAAACGGCCATCACGATTCCCTGGGCCGCGCCGATCTCTTCCTTGCCGATCCCCAGCTCCCTGGCCACGCCAAGGTAGTGTTTCATTCAGGGGGCGCAGCCGATCGCCATGGCAGCGGCCAGGCCGAGCAGGGCGGTGGTATTTTCGTCGAGGATTTCCCGGTTGCGAACAGTGTCGTAAAAATGGTTGAAGGCTTGCTGGGTTTTGGGTGGGAGCATGGGCTTTCTCCGGCTCGGGTTGGGTTGGATATTTGAAAAAGGCAAACAATCAAGAACGTCCCCTTAAGACATCCTACTGGAAGCAGTGGTGCAAGCCGAGGCGCCGAATCCGAGAACTGATCAAACTAGTGTTTAATTGCAAAACTAAG
>NPIE01001790.1_pt1 | contig 37657 bp, 31 predicted proteins | sample 8637661 | NCBI WGS metagenome assembly NPIE01 (sample SAMN07420842, study PRJNA396082) | bioreactor metagenome | isolation source: sample BA12 brine-fed electro-methanogenic bioreactor BA | place: Japan: Kochi | collected 2016-12-09 | reverse complement strand
AATGAGTTATGGTCCCCTATTTCACAAATTACTCTTTCGGGTTTTATTATTTCCTTTGGATATATTTGTTTGGTGAGAGGGCCTTTAAGGGAAGAAATAGGATGGAGAGGGTTTGCTTTACCTAGATTACAAAATATTTATTCTCCCTTGATAGGAACACTTATTTTGGCTTTGATATGGACGCTATGGCATTTACCACTTCATGTAAATGGAATCTATCCTGGTGGATTGGAGGGGTTCATGGGCCGATTTTACTGGAATATTCCCCTAACCTTCCTATTAACCTGGATTTATAACCATACCCGGGGCAGCCTTCTAATGACCACTCTATTCCATACCAGTGTAAACACTATGGGTACTTTAATAATCATTCCTTCGTCAATAGAAGTTGCCTACCAGTTAGCTTTCTTGATATTAATCAATTTAGCAGCATTAATAGTTATTTTAAAAGATAGGATGTGGAATAAACTACCATCAAAGTCTCCTGCCGTATATGAATATTAAAATTTATAAAATATTGCCTTATTTATCAAAAATTTATTATTGCATAATGATTAAAATAATTTAGTGGAGGTAAAAAAATGGACATATTAATGATTTTAGGGGTATTTATAGGTTTATTAATCCTTATAATGATCATATCATGGTTAATAGGGGTTATTAGAAGTAAAAGTTCCCACTTTATAAAACCTTCTGGAGATATCAGGGGCAAAGCATTGATTGTTTATGATCCTGGCTTTACCGGCGGAACTAGAACCGCAGCGATATATATGGCTGAAGAACTAAAATTAAATGGCTATGAAGTAACTTTAGCTGGAGTTAGATCTGCTGAAGCACTGAATACCTCGGGATATGATCTCTTGATTGTGGGCAGTCCCACTTATGGTGCCAAACCCACCGGACCTGTGGAAACCTATCTAAATAATTTAAAACCCGCTGAAAATATTATTACTGCTGTTTATGCGCTGGCTGGAAGCGAAGATCAGGATTCTAATACAATCATGGCCCAGGCACTGGAAGATAAAAATATGAAGGTTAAATTATCCACTAAATTTGGGCATACAGTATGGGGGGCCGGGGATAAAAATAAATATTCCCAATTTATAGTCCGGTTATTGTAAGATAAATTTGTTTAGAAGGATCAAATTGCCTATCTGGCATAAATTCCATATCAGGTGCAGGAATGAATAAAATAAACTACCTCTTAGTACTGTTCATATTTTCAATTACCTTTTTTGCTACTTTTTCTAATCCGGGTTGGACAATGGGAGAATTCACAGTTTATAATTCGGAAGTGGTTCTATTCAATGATTCTTCTTTTCACTTTGAATTCATACGTATTGTAGGCCAATCGGCCTATGGCACATCTTCGGTTCAAGAATGCCTGGAAGCTGCTTCTGATATTAAATCAGGGGATACTGAAAGCTGGTATAATGCCTGGCACCAGCTTGCCCTGAAAACTGAAAAAAATGCCAATAGCAGTCTTTCCCAAGGAAAAAACAATAAAGCCCGGGAAGAGTACCTAAGGGCAGGTAATTACTACCGGGTTAGTGAGTTTTATCTCCATGGTAATCCAGAAGATCCCCGAATAATTGCCAGCTGGAATAAAAGCCATGAATGTTTCCAGATGGCGGCGGGATTATCAAAACCTGAAATAGAGGCCGTGGAAATACCCTATGAAAATACCACCTTACCTGCTTATTTTTATAAGGTAGATGAATCCGGAAAATCACGGCCCACCCTTATTATCCAGACAGGCTTTGATGGTACTCAGGAAGAACTCTATGTATATGCGGTGGCAGCCAACCAGAGGGGGTATAATGTTTTAACTTTTGAAGGTCCCGGGCAGGGAAGGGTAATTCGGGTACAGGGCCTACCCTTTAGACCAGACTGGGAAAAAGTAGCACAACCTGTGGTAAGTTATGCTTTATCTCGTAGTGAGGTGGATCCTCAAAAACTGGCTTTCTATGGCCTGAGCTTTGGGGGATACATGGCCCCCCGGGCGGCGGCCCATGATCCTAGAATAAAAGCGGTGATTGCCAATGGTGGAGTTTATGATCCCGTCAGGGGAATGGCCCATAATCTTAACATTACCCGGGAGGAATTAATGGAATATATTGAAAATAATCCTGAAGAAATTAATGCTGAAATCGAGAGCCGTATGGAAAATAGTACGTTGATGACCTGGTTTTTTGAAAATGGAATGTACACCTTTAAAGAAGATTCTCCTGCTGACTTCCTGGTGAAGTATTCAGAGTGTAATATGATCGATTCAGCCCATAAAATAAAATCTCCTGCTCTTATTTGTGATTCTGAAAATGATTTAAGTATGAAGGGCCAGGCTCCTATGCTATATCATCAACTAAAATGCCCCAAAACATTCTTACTCTTTAAAACAGCAGAAGGGGCAGGAGATCACTGTCAGGTGGGTAATTTACCCTTGTCCAATAAAAAAATTCTGGACTGGCTGGATTTAACTTTCCAGAGAACCCCTTATTAGATTACAAAAATAAATCCCGGATTAAAAATAGGATTTGAGATTTTAATTAAAATTAAAATTTCCTTTAAAATATTTTAAAAATCCACAAATCTTTATTTGATAATCACCAATAACAGTTTAGAAATTTCATTAAAATCGATTTTTCTTAAATCTATTCTTATTATTAAACTTAGAATCCAGTTTTTTAAACTAATTAAAATATAAGGTGATTACATGTTTCCCCATTTTCAAAAAATATCTTTTTCAACTATTATACCTTTGTTACTAGTATTATTCATTATTTCATTTGCTATTTTAACTCCGGTACTCTCCACTGTAATTTTTGGAGCAATTTTAGCCTACTATATTCGTTTTATTTCCAAAAAAATCCAGCCTTATGTTAAATATGAGTCCCTGTCCATTAGCCTGGGGATTATCATACTGGCCATCCCGTTATTGGTACTATTTTATTTCACCTTTGGTGAGTTCTTGAGCATAGGAGGATATATTGTAGAAGGAATACCTCGATCTTCACCAGATTTAACCAATAGCAGTAGAATTGGAACTACCCTGCGCAACTTATCTCCCCTTAACGGGGCTTCAGAAGAAGTCCTGGATATAATACAGTCGGGAATCATACAATTTATATCCTTTTTATATGGTCAGACCATTTCCATACTTAGTTCTATTCCTGCCCTGGCAGCTCAAATTTTCATATTACTCTTTTCAACATTTTACTTTGCCCGGGACGGACACAAAGTGATTAAATTTATTAAAGACATGGTACCTGTGGGTGATCGCGAATTTTATAAGAAACTCGTCAAAAGCGCTGAAGACGTCCTTAAAAGCATCATAGCAGGTAATGTGATTCCCGCAGTGATTTTGGGGATATTATCTGGTATAATCTATTACTTACTGGGATATCCTTATGTTATTTTACTGGCTATTGTTAGTGGAGTGGCCATGTTTATACCCATAATCGGGCCCTGGATAGTGTATGGTTTAATAGGAATTGTGAGCATACTCCTGGGCAACACTTTCCAGGGGGTCATGGTGATTGCACTGGGCTGGATTATTCAAACCAGCACTGATTTTTATATCAGGCCTAAAATTTCAGTTAAATACTCAGAAGTTCATCCCCTGGTCTTTCTTTTAGGATTCATCTATGGTGCAGTAACCATGGGACTGCCGGGACTATTTATAGGTCCTCTTATACTGGGAATAACCTATGGGGCCTTAAAGGTTTACCGGGATGAAAAGGTTAAAGATAAAAATAATAGCTAAAACCATTTTTTCAGGAGAAATTCATTAAATTTAAATATATTTATTTTGGGATTAAATAATAATTAATAAAAATTTTTTAATAATAGTGTGAATAATAATTGGAAAAACTATTATAAAATTCAAAACATATTCAATGACATGCTATAAAATAATTTAAAATCTAAAACACAAAATTCCAAAGGTTCTGCAATTAACCTGACTGAGTAGTAAGGGGTAAAAAGAGAGTGAAATAATGGATAAAAAAACTATAAAAAGGGCAAATGGTGGTATGACTAACATTGATTGGTGGCCAGAAAGATTAAATCTTGATATTCTGCGTCAACATTCCTCTAAGTCAGATCCCATGGGTGAAGATTTTAATTATGCTGAAGAATTCAAGAGTCTTGACTTAGATTCCTTAAAAAAAGACCTTCATGAACTTATGACTGATTCAAAGGATTGGTGGCCGGCTGATTTTGGTCATTATGGGCCTTTATTCATCAGGATGGCCTGGCATAGTGCCGGTACTTACCGTATTGGTGATGGCCGTGGTGGAGGAGGAAGTGGTAGTCAGCGTTTTGCCCCTCTAAACAGCTGGCCTGACAACGCAAACCTTGACAAAGCAAGGCGACTTTTGTGGCCCATTAAGCAGAAATATGGCCGGAAAATATCCTGGGCTGACTTGATGATTCTTGTGGGAAATGTAGCCCTGGAATCCATGGGTTTTAAGACTTTTGGTTTTGGTGGGGGGCGTGAAGACATTTGGGAGCCAGAAAAAGATATATACTGGGGTTCAGAGAGCGAATGGCTGGAAGATGAACGTTATACTGGCGATCGTGAACTTGAAAATCCCCTGGCTGCTGTTCAGATGGGTTTAATTTATGTTAACCCGGAAGGACCTGATGGAAAGCCAGACCCTGTTGCTGCTGCTCGTGATATCAGGGAGAGTTTTGCTCGTATGGCTATGAATGATGAGGAAACAGTGGCCCTGATTGCAGGGGGTCATGCATTTGGTAAAACCCACGGGGCTGGTGATCCATCATTAGTGGGTCCAGAACCAGAAGCAGCTCCCATTCAGGAGCAGGGCCTTGGCTGGAAGAGCAAATTTGGCACGGGAAAAGGCAATGACACCATTACCGGCGGACCGGAAGTTATCTGGACCAACACCCCTATTAAATGGGACAATAACTTCTTCCGGATATTATTTGAATTTGAATGGGAGCTAACAAAAAGTCCGGCCGGCGCCTACCAGTGGAAGCCTAAGGGTGATGCGGGTGATGGTACTGTTCCTGATCCTCATGATTCATCAAAACGCCGAACTCCGGGTATGCTAACCACAGATCTCTCTTTAAGATTGGACCCTGACTATGAAAAAATTTCAAGGCGTTTCTATGAAAATCCAGATCAATTTGCAGATGCATTCGCCCGGGCATGGTTTAAACTTACCCACCGTGACATGGGACCACTGTCACGCTATCTTGGCCCAGAGGTACCAGAAGAGGAACTCATCTGGCAGGACCCTATCCCTGCAGTAAATCATGAATTGATTAATGAAGAAGACATTAATACCCTCAAGGACAGGATAATGGATTCTGATTTGACTATTTCAGAGATGGTTTACACTGCCTGGGCATCTGCGTCTACTTTCCGTGGCTCAGACAAACGTGGTGGTGCTAATGGTGCCCGTATTCGCCTGGAACCACAAAAAAATTGGGAAGTAAACCAACCCTCTCAGTTAACCAAAGTGCTTGATATTCTTGAGGGAATTCAGCTTGAATTTAACCAGACTCAGTCAGGCAACAAGATGGTCTCTCTGGCAGATTTAATTGTTCTAGCAGGCTGTGCAGGGGTGGAGCAGGCTGTTAAAAATGCAGGTTATGATATGGAGGTACCCTTTACACCGGGACGAATGGACGCTTCACAGGAAGAAACTGATGTTGATTCATTTATTTATCTTGAACCAATTGCTGACGGATTCCGAAACTATCAAAAGACCATATATGCTGCTAGACCTGAAGAATTGCTGGTGGACAAAGCACAATTACTAACATTGACTGTTCCGGAGATGACGGTTCTAGTTGGTGGTTTACGTGCTATGAATTCCAACTTTGAACAATCTCCAAATGGAGTATTCACAAAAAAACCAGAAGCACTTACCAATGATTTCTTTGTGAATTTGCTTGATATGAGCACTATATGGGATGCATCTGCAGATGATGAAAATCTATTCGAAGGTAGGGACAGGATAACAGGAGAACTCAAGTGGACCGCTACTCGTGTAGACTTAATCTTTGGCTCTAATTCCGAACTCAGGGCATTGGCAGAAGTCTACGCATGTGATGACTCCTCTGAGAAGTTCATAAACGATTTTATAATGGCCTGGGACAAAGTTATGAATCTGGATAGGTTCGATCTGGACTTATCGTAAAAAAAGTCGGTATTCTACCAATTATTTTTTACTTTTTTTATTTTTCCAATAGAATATGAAAATGCCTGAAATATTTTAGCCAAAATAGGTACAATAGATTCCAAAACAAATTCTATCCAGAATTAACTTTTATTTTAATTACCTGCACGATGCTAAAATTACGATGTCTTTAGCAATACCTTTAAAATACTGCAACCATATTTCTATATAGGCCTACTTTACAAGAAGAAAGTGTAAATGCCCTGGGAAGACCTACATATATAGAAACATTAATCATCACATTAAGCCAAAAGCACACTGCTTCAATTTTAAGATGCTCTTGGTCAGATATATATATTATTTAACTGATAAAAAGCATTAATTCATTTATTAAATCACAGGTTCATAGTTTTAAGTACTAAAACGCATAAATCCGGGGATTTATCAAAAAATTATAATTGCAATATTATTCTGTCCAAATATTAATCATTTTTTCCGACCTATATAATAAAATCCATTTGATTTATGTCCATTCATAGTATCATAAACTGTTTTTTTAAATACTAAAGGATTGAAGCTTTTAGTAAGTTTTAAAATATGTTCTGTAGTATGGTGTCTGAAAACAGCACCTTCTGAAAGCTTAAAGACTCCATAAATATTATAATCTGATTTATATTTTTGGTAACGATCCATATTTCTCTGATCCTGATTTAATAGATAATCATTGATGTACAATATTCCTTTCCTTTTTAAAACCCGCTGAATTTCGGATATTAATTTTCTCTGATCATCATCATGATAAATGGATGTTAAAACTGCAAGTAATATCACCACATCAAATTCAGCATCACCACATGGTATTTTTTCTCCATCAGTTTTAATCAAATCTAAATCTGGATAAAGACGCATACCCCGGTCAATCATACCCTGGGAATAATCAATGCCCTTTAAATAATGAAATCCTTTACTTTTTAGTTGAGCCAGAGTCCTTCCATAACCACAACCCACATCCAGAATACTCATATCCTCTAAGACATATTTTTTAAATTCAGCAAACTGGAAGGGAGTGGGGAATTCCTTTTCTTCTGCTACTTTATCCCAGTAATGTTTCTGGTTATGACTATGCACTTCAAACCTCCATTAAATATAATATCTCTCATCACCTGAAATTTATTCTTAATTTTAATTCATATCTGATTTTGGATTTTTAAAGTTTTTATTACCCGGCCCCTCTCTGCATGAATCTTCCACCCTAACTTTCGCATGGCATTGTTTTGCACCTGTTTTTTTTAGAAGATTAAGAAATTGTAAGACCTGAATGAAAATATTTTTATAAGATGAACAGAAATTCTTAGTTAAGCAGATTATTAGCCGGGATAGTCTAGCCTGGTAAGGCGCAAGACTGGAAATCTTGTGGAGCTTTGCTCCGCCTGGGTTCAAATCCCAGTCCCGGCGTTTTTTACTTTTTACCACTCAAAATTTAATATAATGTACAGCATTAATATAACTACCTGAAACAGGCCATATCTTCCGATCCATACCTCCTTATTTTTGTCCCCATATTAATGCAAAAAGAAATTGAACTTAATATTGCAAGAGTTATTTGTGTGGGGTTTGAAGGTATTATTGCATACTCCCCTTTTAATTCTATTTTTTAGAATAAGGGGCAGGCTTTATTAAAAATGAATACAAATAGCAAATATGTTATAAAAGATTAGGGGAATAGGCCTTTTTTTATTATATTTATTAAAGGAAACCTATATGGTTGAAGAAGATATAACTTATATTTTACCTAAAAATATTGCCGAGATAGTCTAGTATGGTAAGGCGCAGGATTCGAAATCCTGTTGAGCTATTGCTCGTCCTGGGTTCAAATCCCAGTCTCGGCGCTTATTTTTTAATAGGATTATCCTGGCAAACTATGGATTATTTTTCTTATTTCAACTCCCGGGCAAAAAAATATTAACTGGAATCAACATATTAATATTGTGGTTTAAATGGAAATTAAGGAAAAATACAGGGAAAAGGTAAGTGTGGTCTATCGGATGTGCCAGGGAAGCTATGAGAAAATTCCGGACTATATCCAGGATGTAGGCCGCTGGCTGATGGAGAACAATTTAACCATGACGGGAATGGTATATGGAACATATTACAACTCTCCAGAAGAAGTTCCAGAAGAAGAACTGGAGTATGAAATCGGGTTTTCTTTTAAAGGGAAAGCTCCTCATGATGATAAATTTAAGACTAAGGAAATACAACCTCAAAATGTGCTAAGTGCCATCCATAAAGGCCCTTATACTGATGTGGGGCCGGTTATCCATGGTCTGGCGGATTATGCTGTAAAAAATAGTTATGAAATCGTGGGGCCTGTTACTGAAATCTATCTAAATGATCCATCTATGGAAAAACCAGAGGATCTGCTAACTGAAGTTCAGTTTCCGGTTAATAAAAAGTAGAATAAAAAAATCTCTTTTATTTTTTCCTATTTTCAAAAATCAGGATTCTGGCTAGATTTATGCATAGGTATTTAATATCTGGGGGGAATATTAATATATAATTATTATAAATTCAGTCCCTTGCTTTTTATAAGGGAATTTAATTTTTCATTGTTTTTGGGTCTGAATAGTTTATTAAATAAAATGGAGGATGAAAATGCGTAACTTGGAAAAATTAACCTCCTTTAAAGAGTATTTGCCTTTAAAAACCAAGAAATCCGGGGGCAAAAATGTGGGTTTACTTGTTGATGGGCCTAATATGCTAAGAAAGGAATTTAACCTTGATTTAGAGACGGTAAAAGATTTAATTAGTGAAAATGGAAATATTAAAGTTGGTAAAGTACTTTTAAATCAGTATGCTTCTGATAAACTAATTGAAGCCATAGTTAATCAGGGATTTTCACCTTTAATTGTAGCGGGAGATATTGATGTTCAACTGGCAGTTGAAGCTTTTGAACTTATTTACAATCCTCATATTGATATTATTGCTTTAATGACCCGTAATGCTGATTTTTTACCATTATTAAACATTGCCAAAGAAAAAGGTAAAGAAACCATACTGGTGGGAGCTGAACCTGGATTAAGTATTGCTTTAAAAAATTCAGCTGATAGTGCAATTGTATTTGACTCAAAAATTCCTAATAAAAATATTCATTAGATATAATCCCTGCTTCTCTAAATTTAAATTTGGGACATTAATAACACTTAATTTTAAATTTAAAAAACACATCACTTATTTTACTCTGCATTTTTTTTTAAATCACTTACTGAATACTTATTCAGATGATTTTAGAGGTATAACTTAAGCTCCTTCTCATGATCTTAACTATCTAAAAATTCCTATTTCCTAGGATGATCAATTTTCAGGTTTAAAATCTATTTAATAGCAACTAAAAACAAAATTGAATATTAAATTATAAAAAAAATAAAAAAATGCCCCTTAAAATAAAGGGGATGGGTTAATTTAGTTTTAATTTTCCATAGACTCTAATTTTTCAGGGAAATATGTATCAACAACATATTCCAATCCATATTTAGAAAAAGACTGCTGTTCTGCTTTTTTACCAATTTTAAGCATTTTTTTAATTTCAGTTTTCCAGGTTTCATCCCGGTATCTAGGATCTTTTAAGAGTTCCTTTAAACGCAACACATCAATATCCTTTAAAGGATCAGTGGGAAGGTCGTAATTGATGATATCACTGGCAGTAACTCCCAGGAACTTGGCATTGGGGGTGGCCAGTTGATGATTTACATGGGCCAGTTTAGCACTACCGGATATTATAACCATGGCAATGTGGAATCCCCATGGATCTCCGTCGTTACAGATGTAAACTGGTAATTTAAGCTCTTCATTCACTCTTTTCAAGAATCTTCGGGTAGCCCGGGCGGCCTGTCCTTTTAATCCTACAATCAGGGTGTCAAATTTTTTGTAAGCCTCTTCCTGAACCATCCGGTGGAACATACCCATGGTTTCCACGGCAATAACTCGTTTTACATCGTGATCTAAAAATTTCACCTCATCAATGGTAGGGGATATGGTGTAACCTGATTTACCCGAGCGAAGGGCATTGATTTCAATGTCGTCTTCTTGAAGGGTTATCTTTCCATATACGGATGCTCCATCTTCCTCAGGCATCAGACCAAGATCTTCCCGGGTCATACCCAGAGTAACCTCCAGATCCTCTCCAATAATGTTAGATTCTTGCTGGTCTCCAAATTCCACGTCCCAACCTTCAGAAACATAGTACAACTCCCTTAAAGTGGCGGTTTTTTCACGCTGCACCAGATCTTTACAGAAATTGGCCATGTAAACCATCTGGCCAATTTTTTTAATTTGTTTCACATTACCCAGGGAACGTTTACCATACCGATCTCCTAATACATAATGACGTTTTTGTTCATCAAAAACAATATTGGATGTACCTCTGGATGGTACCTGGATGTTAGGGATTTTGTTTTTAGTTACATCTTCAATGATACTGGTTCCTAAACTTGTAAGCTTGTTAGCTGCGATTTCTTTTTTATTCATCTAAAGTATCCCCCAGTAGTTCTGCCTTAGCCCTGCGGGTTACCTTGGCCAGGACTTCTTCATATTCTGGAACTGAGGTGCCTGCCAGATTGGCAGCTTCTCTAAGAATAATGGGCACATAGGTTTCGAAAATTTTGGAACGCATTTCTTCTTCCTTAGCAGCTTTTTTTGCCCTTAAATATTTTTGAAGTTTTCTGGCTACTTTCATGGAAGATTGACGTACCTCATGTAAAATTTCAGGTTCAGGGGCTACACTTTGTTTTCCGGTGGATAAATAGGGTACATTGGTAGACACGATATTTACAAATACCGTTACCGGTGCATTTTCCAGATCTTTTATACCATATCTCTTCCAGTCAATACTTTTTAAAGACTCAGTTATGGCACAACTTCCCTGATCAAAGGTGAGTGGCACCCGGTTGGCAAAACGCATTATTTCTGCTTTTCGTTGTTCCCCTACCACTCTGCCTGCCTGCCCTCCATAGGCAATGGCGGCTTCAATAATAAAAGCTACTCCTCCTTTGTAGGTAACTGGTTTTCTGGTGGTGGCAGTTACAAATTCTGGTTTAAGAATTTCAATTAAACCTTTTTCTATTTGTTCTGCCCCAATAGGTATTAAACCAGAAGTAGGAGGTGCCATGAAATCCATTTTAGCGAATAATTCCACTATCTTCTCGGCTTCATCCCATTTCATATCTTTGGGGCGTTTATTGAGGTCAATACCGGTCATTTCTTCAATTTCATTTACCCTTTTGGTGGACATTCTGGATAGAGAACTGGTGAGTAAACTTCTGAAACGACGCTTATCAGTATGTTTTGCCATGAAAATTAGATCATCTGCTGTTACTCCTCTGGGATGAGGTAAAACTTCTTTGGGAAGGGGAGGAATGATTTCCGCTGCTCTATTAAATATATATTTATGTCCGGTGGGGTCCCGGAAGGTTATTTGGGCATGAGGGTTGGCAATCATGGTTCTTCGGATGTATTCAAAGGCTCCCTGTTCAGATAAGGAGTAAGAAACATCCTTGAACTGTAATTCAACACAAACTCCGGTTTCAGTAACTTCAACTTCTTTTTTATCCAGTATGAGTCCCTTATTAGTTTTTACATCCATTTTAAGGGTCATCTGAACGCCTTTAAGCTTACCGTTTTCTTTATATCCGGAGATAATTTTCGCGGGCTTACCGGTGGTCATCTGTGAAAGTAAAACACATCCACTACAACCTAAACCCTGCTGACCTCTTGATTGGATATTCCTGAATTTTGATCCAGCAAACATGGTACAAAATACCCGGGTTACAAAATCTTCCGGTATTCCAGGACCATTATCGATATGTTTTAAAATATAATGATCTTTGTCTACTCTTTTAAGATCAATTTTTATTACAGGGAGTATACCTGCTTCTTCAGCAGCATCAAAACTATTGGTTATTAATTCATGAAAAACAATTGTAAGAGATCTTATTTTACCTGAAAATCCCAGCATCTGCTTATTCTTTCGGAAAAATTCTGATGCAGTTAATTCTTGAAACTCTTCAAAGAGTTCTCCAGCTTGTCTAGCCAAAATTACCCTCCTAAATATTTTTTAATTTTAGAATTTAATTTCAGGACTAATTTTTATCTGTAAAATAATATTAATTATAAATTTATTTCATATATACCAATTAGACCTGATTATAATTAACTGATTAACACTATTAAAATACTTGCATTTTAAAGTAATTAAATTAAGGTTAAATTAAGTACTTTATTTTAATTGAATAGTCTCTTTAAATGCCTTCATTTTCATGTCCTGTTTTTTCTTTTCCAGAAAAGCATATACTGACTTATGTCGGGAACCATTTAAAATCATTTCCACAGCTTCTTTAGCTATCATTAATCTCTCTAAATCTCCAATTAAAGATACAGTTTTTCCATACACGGACATATCCACATCAGTCATTTCCTTAATGATTTGACGAGTTCGACCATCTCTACCAATTATTCGTCCTTTTTGCCGTGCCATAGCTTTTTTAGACTTACCTACATAATCATTTAGCTTGATTACAACCAGGGCCATGTCATCATTAAGAAGTCGCAGAGAAATTTCTGGATTAAAACCTCTACCTATGGCCTTCACTATGCTCCGTGTTTTCCAGGCTGATAAAGGATCTTCCATTTCTTCCTGAGGGGTTATGGAGACATTACCTGCCTCACTATCTATATCCAGTTGAGTTTGACTTAATTTTTCTATATGTTGTTTTACTTCTCCTTTTTTCCCTATCAATACTCCTACTCGTTCCCGGGGAATTTTAAGATATTCTGTGGTGGGCATAATTTCACCTCATGAAATTTTTTGATTATTAAATTAATTGATGAATATAATTTCAACATATTTTCATTTTCTGCCCTTTTATTGGAGCTAAAAAGGCATAATTTTTTTTATAAAATTTAAGATTTAATAAAAATGGATTTAAAACTCTTTTTTAGAGTATTAAATAATTCACAGAATATATTCTGTAAATAAAGCATTATAAATTTTTCTTGATTTTAACCTAAAATTTTCTGCTTCACCTCTTCATGGGACGCAGAAACACCGAATTTTTTAAAATCAAGGATAATATTATCTATATCCCTTTCTAAAAGTTCCCTGGATATGGGATGATCAACCACAACCGACTGGGACATATCAATAATTACCATTTCTTCATTGTTATTTAATATATTAAAACCAGATAAATCCCCATGGACCAGTTTAGCCTCGTGGTATAATTTTTTCATGGACGTTACCACGCTTTCAAATGCTTTTTCCGGATTTTCAGGAGCCTTATTCCTTAAAATAGGGGCAGGATTTCCATCTTCATCCCCAATAAATTCCATGATCAGAACATTATTTTGGGATATAATGGGTTCTGGAACCACAATACCTGCTTCCAGGGAACGTTTCAGATTCCTGTATTCCTTATTTACCCAGGCATAAACTAATTGCCGTTTGTGGGTAGTTCTAACTTTAAAACGGGGATCTCCCTGGATATAGTACTGCATCTTTTTAAAATCAGAAGTATTGATACGATAAATTTTAACTGCCAGGAAATGACCATCTTCATGAATACCCTTTAAAACATTGGCTTCTTTTCCAGTACTTATGGCTCCATTTAAGATGTTCAAATATCCACTGTTGGCCATTTTATACAGGGTTTTAAGAGTCTGCTGGTCAAAAATTTCACTTCCCACACTTCGATCTTCAACACTTTTAATGCGTTTTTCTGATAGCATTTTTCTAAGGTTTCGATCTGCTCGGGATACTTTAGGGTCCATGTACTAGTTTCCTTATAGATTTAATCACAATAAATATAGAATGAATTTAAAAGCGAATAGAATATTATATGTAATTCAGGTATCTTAATTACTGCCTGAGGAATAAAATTGCTATGATAAATTTTAATGAATGAAGAATTCTATTAGATTTTTAAAAAATCTCTTTGAATTTAAGTGAAAAAAAGATTCAAGGTTAAAGAGTTAAGTAACCTCTTTTTTCTAACCAGTTCGCTTCATTTCTAGTATATCTCCAAACAATATCTGCTTTTTCATCGCTTTGGAATTCCCATGGCTTTACCAGAACCACATCTCCTTCACGGATCCAAATTCGTTTTTTCATTTTTCCTGGTATACGGCCTAGTCTTATTTTTCCATCGGTACAACGAACTCTTAACTTACCATGCCCTAATATTTGTTCTACCACAGCAGGAATTTCTCCTCTACGCGGGGTTCTAACTCTTCTTGGTTCTTGGGGTACATATCCTCTACTCAAAAACTCTCCTCCTAATTTTATAAAAATTTATATAACTAATCCTATTTAACGTAAGTATAGATTTAATAATTATAATATTCCTAACTTATATAATGATTTATATAACGTGTATGCTATTTCAATTTTCCCTGTCTTTAGGAAAATTCTCTCTAGATATAAAAATAATTTTTCAAATTTTAAGCAAATTCTTAAACTTCAGGAGAACTAATAATGGGAACTGAGTTTTTAAAAATAATAGATGTTTCAAAGGCACATAATCTGGTAAAAAATTTATTTGAGAGAATTTATAGTCCCATATCTGTTGAAAAAATATCTTTAAATGAAGCTTTATTTAGAGTTTTAAGCCATGATATCCGTGCTCATATGGATTTACCTCCATTTAATAGGGCCATTATGGATGGCTATGCGGTTAAATCTCAGGATACATTCGGTGCCACTGAAGAAAATCCTGCCAAGTTAAAACTTGTAGAAGTAGTTAGGGCAGGCAGTACTCCTCAAAAAGAAATAAAATCTGGATTTTGTAGTGAAATAACTACCGGGGCCCCTATACCTCCCGGTGCCGATGGAGTGGTAATGGTGGAATTTTCTCAAAAAAATGAAGAGAACATAGAACTATTTACTGGTTCATACCCCGGCCAACACATTGGAGCAAGGGGCTCGGATATTAAAAAGGGGGAACTGGTACTTAAAGCGGGAACAATTTTAAGCCCGGACAAAATTGGTGTTTTAGCGGCACTGGGATATTCTACAGTGGAAGTACGTTCTAAGCTTAAGGTGGCAGTAATTTCAACTGGAAATGAAATTATTCTCCCTGAAGAAGATCTGGAATATGGTAAAATTTATGATGTAAACTCTTCCACCATTTACAGTGCTCTAAAATCATATGGTGTCCATCCTATATTAAAGGGAATAATCCCTGATGAATACGCGGCTGTTAAAAATGTAATTAAACATTCTCTTGAAGATGCAGATTTAATAATCACTTCAGGAGGAACTTCTGCCGGGGCAGGAGATGTACTCCGAGAGGTTATGGATGATATGGGGGAGGTAATGGTTCATGGAATTTCAATAAAACCCGGTAAACCAACTATAATTGGAGAGGTCAATAATAAAATGGTGATCGGTCTTCCTGGAAATCCTACTGCTGCTTTAATTGTCCTTGATGTTTTAATTGCCCCTTATTTAAAGAATTTTTCAGGATACGCGGCCCATTACAAACCTTCAGACAAAATAAAACTTCCCATGGCGTCCAGATTTCACTCTGCCCAGGGTAGAATGGAATATCTGCTGGTTAAAATAGTAGGTGGTCAAGTTAATCCTATTTTAAAGAATTCCGGAGCTATCACTGGTTTATCTGAAGCCGATGGGTATATTAAAATTTCTAAAACAACTGAAATGATTCTTGAAGGTGATTTAGTAGAGGTTTACTTCTTTGATGATATAACCCATTAATATTAATGTCTTATATGATTTTAAATATCTAAAAATTTAATCCTGGCCCTGGAATCATATTTTTTTTATAGTAGATGAAATAGAATCTTTTTTCATGTCACCCAACATGATTGCACTGAGTTTTCTAATTCTGGGGTTAGTGTTACTTATCGGCAAGTGGATCAGGATAAGATCTAGACCACTTCAGAAACTTTTTTTACCTAGTTCCATTATTGGAGGTTTTTTAGCCCTTTTTTTAGGCCCTGAAGTTCTGGGAAATATTATAACCTGGCTGGGGTATGGAAATTCAGTTCTATCTAATGGAATTTTCCCCGAGGAATTTTTATTGGTATGGGCTGCGTTACCCGGTCTTTTTATTAATATAATATTTGCTTCTTTGTTCTTAGGCAATAAACTTCCAAATCTCCGTAAACTCTGGCGCATAGCTGGACCACAAATCGCCCATGGGCAAACCATTGCCTGGGGACAATACGTGTTCGGTATACTGGTTACCCTGCTCATATTAACACCTTTTTTTGCCCTGGATCCTATGGCCGGGGCTTTAATAGAAATTGGATTTGAGGGAGGACATGGTACTGCTGCAGGTATGGCTGGAACATTTGAAGAATTAGGATTTGCAGGTGGATCTGATTTAGCACTGGGACTGGCCACCATAGGTCTAATCTTTGGGGTGATTTTGGGAATTATATTGATGAATTACGCTGTAAAAAAAGGTAAAACTGAAATTATTACTAATGCTAGGGAAATATCTCTCAAAGAACAGGCAGGAATTGTTGAATTTGATAATAGAGTTTCTGCAGGTAAATTAACTACTAGAACAGAATCTATAGAGCCCTTATCACTGCATTTTGCCTATGTGGGGGTGGCCATTGGATTGGGGTATATTATGCAACAGTCCCTGGTTTTACTGGAAAATTTAACCTGGGGCCCTTCAACTGGAACCTATGTTTTAGAATTTATCCCCCTTTTCCCCTTTGCCATGATCGGGGGAATTATACTGCAAATGTTTCTGGAGAAATATGATATTTACCGCACTTTAGACCGGGATTTAATTGTAAGAATACAGGGATTTTCACTGGATGTGTTAATTGTCAGTGCCATTGCTACCCTTTCTTTGGGCATTATTGGAGAAAACATCATACCCTTTTTAATTCTGGCCCTGGTGGGTATAACCTGGAACCTGTTTGCATTTATTTATTTGGGTCCACGCATGTTTCCCAGTTACTGGTTTGAACGGGGGTCAGGTAACTTCGGGCAATCCATGGGTATGACTGCCACTGGAATTCTTTTAATGAAACTGGCGGACCCGGATAATCAGTCTCCTTCTTTGGAAGGCTTTGGATATAAACAATTACTTTTTGAACCCATAGTAGGAGGGGGAATTTTTACTGCCGCATCAGTAGCGTTAATATTCCAATTTGGCCCGGTAATTGTACTTATATTTTGCCTGATAATGCTTATCTTATGGATGGCTATCGGGCTATTTTACTTTAGAAAAAAATAGAAAATTTATTATCCCGGTGTAAAAAAGAATATTGAATATTTATATCATATATTATCCAGAATATTTAAAAGCTCATCCCTACTCTGAACCACTTTTTCATTTTCAAGTTCTTTTATATAAGGCCGCATAACAATAACCACCTTGAGGCCCAGTTCCAGTGCAGCAGCTATTTTAGAAGGAGTTCCACCGGTTTTTCCACTTTCTTTGGTGATTATCAGTGAAATTTTGTATTCCTCCAGCAATGCTTTATTAAAATTTTCACTGAAGGTACCCTGCATTGCTATTATGTGGCTTGGTTCAAGGCCCATTTTTAAACATTTTTCCACAGAATCAAGAACAGGTAAAACCCTTATAAACACTTTATCATAGTCATTGTGGGATAGAACCTCACCTAATGTTGATACACCTGCTAAATGCATTATATTACCTTTAGTCATAGTGGAGGCTACCCGGGATGCTTCCTTAAATGAAAAAGTCTTAATAATTAATGGATTATCCTTGATTTCAATTTGGGGTCTTTCAAATCGAATATAATATGTTTTAGTAGCTTTAGATGCACTTAGGGCATTAATGGTTGCTTTTGCAGCAAAAGGGTGGGTGGCGTCAATTAAAACATCAATCTTATTTTTTGAAATTAAATTTATCAATTCCCCTTTTTTGAGGCCGTGGGGCACCACTTCATGGGCCCCGGAATCTTTTGCCATCTGGGATCCATAAGATGTGGTGGTGGTGGCAGTAATATGTAGCTGGGGATTCTCCTTAAGTTTACTTATAATTTCAAAGGCATCTCTGGTTCCTGACATTACCAGGATTTTCATGTAAATTTCTCCACTATTTTTTCACTAACCAGAATTAAGGAGGATATCACCATTATTAAAGCCCAGTCTACCGGGGAAATAGCTGTTGTACGGAATATATCCTGCAAAAAAGGTATGTAAATTACCATTAATTGTAGTAAAAAAGATGCACTAATAGCAATTATTAAGAAACGATTTGAAAAACCAGTTTTTGATTTACAGTTAAAGACATTGAATATCTGGAACATGACAAATACGGTAAAAGCAACGGTTCTGGCTTGAATTTCACTAATACCTATAGAAAGCTGATATATGTATAAACCAAGAGTCCCTACTGCCATCACCAGGCCGGCAATTATAATTTGTAGCAAATTCTTGCGGGGTAAAATATTTTCCTTGTCTGGTTTACGGAGCATGATATTTTTTTCTGGAGGTTCCACCCCCAAAGATTGAGCTGGAGGTCCATCCATTATTATATTTATCCACAAAATCTGGATAGGATTGAAGGGAATAGGGAGATTCAATACTGAGGCTGAAACAATGGTCAAAATGGCCCCCACATTGGTTGAAATCTGAAACTTTACAAATCTTCGAATATTATCAAAGATAGTCCTCCCCTCTTTAACGGCATGTACAATGGTAGCAAAGTTATCATCCTGCAATACCATATCTGAAGATTCTTTAGCAACATCAGTACCTGTTATTCCCATAGAAACTCCTATTGCTGCTTTTTTCAATGCTGGAGCATCATTTACGCCATCACCCGTCATGGAAACTACGTTATCTTTCTTCTGCAGAGCTTCTACAATACGCACTTTCTGCTCTGGAAAAACCCGGGCATAGACCTTTACTTCTTCTACTATATCTTCAAATTCACTTTCACTAAGTTTTTCTAATTCAGGTCCAGTTAAAACCCTTCCCCCATCTTCAATGACTCCAATTTCTCTAGCTATGGCTGCAGCGGTGTCTCGATGGTCTCCAGTAATCATAACTACACTTATACCTGCTTTTTTACACACTTCTATGGCATCAGTTGCTTCCTGGCGGGGAGGATCCATCATTCCCACCAGCCCCACGAAGATAAGATCTCTTTCCAGATTGTCTTTTTCTTCTAAATTTTCATCAGGGCTGATTTTACGGTAGGAAAGTGCTAAAACACGTAAAGCATTGTGGGTCATTTTATTTAGAAGTCCCATTATTTCTTCTTGATCTTGAGGCCCCATTTCCACTAAATCGCCATCTTTTTCTATCCATTTACAATGTTTCAGTATTATTTCTGGAGCCCCTTTAGTTAACAAATAATTAGCATCATCTATCTGGTTTATGGTACTCATCCTTTTTCGGGTACTATCCAATGGAATTTCCATAATTCGAGGATATTTTTTCTCAAGTTCCTCTGGAGAATACCCTTCTTCTTCAGCATACAAAAGTATAGCCCCATCGGTAGGATCTCCAATTACCTTCCCTTCAGATAAACGGGCATTATTACATAAAGCACAGATTTTAAGGGCGTTCTCTGGTGAAGTAAGCCAGGTATCTCTGACGGACATCCGGTTTAAGGTAAGGGTCCCAGTTTTATCGGTACATATTACCGTACAGGATCCTAAAGTTTCCACTGCCAGAAGTTTTCTTACCACGGCATTAGTTTTCGCCATTCTCTGCATTCCTAAAGCCAGGGTAAGTGTAAGAATCGCCGGCAATCCTTCTGGAACTGCAGCCACAGCCAGGGATACTGCTGTGGTGAATGTCTCCACCAGAGGACTTCCTTTGAAAAATTCAATTATAAATACTGCTGCACTTACCAAAAGGGCAATCAGACCTAAACTTTTTCCCAGACTGGCTATCTTTTCCTGGAGGGGTGTTTTACCTTCTTCTTCCTGTATCATTTCTGCAATTTTACCAATGGAGGTATTCATTCCTATTTCTATTACCACACCTTTCCCACGACCAGAAACAACATATGAATCCATATAAGCCATTACTTCTCTTTCATTTTCCTTATTTTCTATTTCGGTGATTTTAGAAACTGGAACTGATTCTCCCGTGAGAGATGATTCATCAATAAGTAATTCAGAAGTTTCAATTAAACGAATATCTGCGGGTATGTTATCCCCTTCTTCAATCACCACTAGATCTCCAGGAGTTAATTCAGAAGTGGGAATTTCCATGGTTTGACCATCTCTTATAACCACTGCTTCACTGGATATCAAACCTTTCAGTTTTTCCATGGCTTTTTCAGCTCGATACTCCTGTATGAATCCTATACATGCATTTAATATGACCACTGCTAGAATTACCACTGCATCTAGTTCATCCCCTACAAAATAGGCGGCTATAGCTGCCAGTATCAGCAGGATAATTAAAATATCCATGAATTGCATTAAGAATAGTTTAATGGGACCATCTTTTTCTTCTTCTACCAGTTCATTTTTCCCGTATTTTTCCTGTCGTAACCGGGCTTCATCTATACTTAAACCATCGAAACTGGTTTTAAGAGTGTTTAATACATCTTTAACGTTCATTCTTTCCCATTTCATAGCTAACACTTTTTTAATTTGGTACTAATAAAAAAATACACTCCCATTAAAATTAGGATTAATTAAATTAAAGGATAAATTATAATTACTTATTAATTGGGGCAGATTCTATAAATTCTTTTATATATTATTAATAATTTGCTTAACCACTTATTAACACTTCTGTAGATTTAATTATTAATACATATTTATCCTGAAATTTTCTGTTTCATATTTATTATCTGCCTCATTTAACGAATAATTTTAACGTATAATTTTAATTAAAAAAATAATAGTAGTCTTGTAAAACGTTTTTATTTACGGATAAATATAAAAAAAAGCTTTATTATAATTAACCAACCTCATTTTTTTACTGGTAAGGATATCCTCATTTGCTAGTGGTTTTATTATTAGAATAGCTCCCGTTTTATCGGCTATATCCATTAAAGGTTGGTGTAATTCTCCAGGGGGCCGTATAGAATATATTAAACTGGCATTTTCATATAGACTTTGCTGGGGTTGGGTAATGTCATCCTCCACCACACCCAGATGGGAAGGTTTAATATCAGTTAAAATAATATTCATTTTATAATGTTCTTTCAAGTAATTGGAAACCTGATTAAATTTCCCCACCCCCACTTCCACTACTTTATCCGAGGGTGAGCATTTGTTTGTTATGTAAACTGCAAAATCTTTCCACATGATATCGCCGGAGATATAATGATAATAAGGGAATTTAGACTTCCAGACCTTAAAAGGATTTTAGAAATCGAAGAAATGTCTTTTGATGATCCTTATCCACCAAGTATACTCAAAGACATATATAATTTGGGGGCGGGATTCCTGGTTGCCCAGCAAGATAATATAATACAGGGTTATATTATATTCTGGATCAGGTTTGAAGATGAAGGACATATTATTTCTCTGGCAGTGGATCAGAATCACCGTCGAAACCAGGTGGGAAGTCAGCTGGTGGGCATGGCCGAGGATATGTTTACCAAGTTTGGATTGAAAAATATAAAATTAGAGGTAAGGGCTGAAAATAAAGGTGCTCGAAATTTTTATCAAAGCATGGGATTTAATGAAGAGAAAATAATCACAGCTTATTATGAAGATGGAGAAAATGCAATTGTAATGAATAAAAATCTCAATAATAACTCTATTTCGCAGAATATGAAATAACTATCTAATCTGAAAAATCCACTTAAATTATTTTAAACCAAGTAAATTTAAACTGATGGTGATTAAATGGCAAAAGAAGCAAAAATTGCTTTAGAAGACGGTACAATACTTAAAGGAGAAGGTTTTGGCTTTGAAACTGTTAAAACCGGTGAAGTTGTTTTTTCCACTGGAATGACAGGGTATGTTGAATCTTTAACTGATCCTTCTTATAAGGGTCAAATTTTAATGAATACTTACCCCTTACAGGGTAATTATGGAATAAATAAGGATTGGTACCAATCCGATGGAATTAAAGCAGAAGGATTTGTGGTAAGGGAGGAATGTAATCACCCTTCCCACATGCTTTCTGAAAAAGGATTATCTGAATTTTTAAAAGAATATGAAATTCCAGGAATAAGTGGGATTGACACCCGTTTTTTAACCATTAAAATCAGAGAACATGGGGCTATGAAGGGAGCAATCAGTACCGAGGAAATTGGCGATGAAGAATTGCTGCAGATGGCTAGAGCCCAGCCCAGCATTGTGGATATGGATCTGGTAGATAAGGTGGGGGTTCGCGAACCTAAAATCCTGGGGGAAGACTTTAAGAAAAAAATGGTTATTGTGGATTGCGGTATAAAAAATAATAGTATTAATGCCCTGCTTGATCGAGAAGTGGGGGTGGTGGTTTTACCATATGATACGGATCCTGCAGATATCATGGATTATGATCCTGACGCTGTTCTAATTTCAAGCGGCCCCGGTAATCCTAATAGGGTTAGAGAATCCATAAGCACTGTAAAAAAACTCTCAGAACGATTACCTATATTTGGGATTTGTTTTGGCCTACAAATAATATCTCTGGCATTTGGGGCAAAAATTTATAAAATGAAGTTTGGTCACCGGGGAGTTAATCAACCGGTAAAAGATTTAATTACTGGAAAAGTTTCTATTACTTCTCAAAACCATGGTTTTGCCGTGGATCCTGATTCATTAAAGAATCAACCCCTGGAAATAACTCAAATTAACCTTAATGATGGGACTCCTGAAGCAATAAACCATAATGAATTACCAATATTTGCGGTTCAGTACCACCCGGAAGCCGGGCCTGGACCAAATGACACCAAATATACGTTTGATAGCTTCATAAAAATAATGAAAGAATATTAGGCAACCGATCTAATGAAAATTTAAATATCATAATAAAAATCATTCTTAAAAAAGAAAAAACGGGGATAGTAATGCCAAAGGATCAGACTATAAAAAAAGTACTCATAATAGGATCAGGACCTATACAAATAGGGCAGGCGGCGGAATTTGATTATTCTGGATCTCAAGCTTGTAAATCACTACAAGATGAAGGAATAGAAACAGTTCTGGTAAATAGTAACCCTGCTACCATTCAAACTGATATTGATATGGCAGACAGCGTGTATGTGGAACCATTAACCCCAGAAATCGTGGCTAAAATCATAGAAAAGGAAAAACCTGATGCAATACTACCTACCATGGGGGGGCAGACGGGTCTTAATGTTGCCACTGGACTGGAACAAATAGGTGCCCTGAAAGGATTAAAAGTTATTGGTTCGAGTATTGAAACTATACGGAATGTAGAAGACCGTGATCTTTTTGATAGCTTTATGAAAAAACTCAATGAACCGGTACCCAAAGCTAAAGCAGTCGAATCTGTGGAAGAAGCTATAAAAGCTGTTGAAGAAATCGGTTACCCGGTTATTGTACGACCCGCATTTACATTAGGAGGTACTGGTGGAGGAGTGGCCTATAATGAAGCCGAACTTAGGGAAATTGCCAACCGTGGACTGGATATGAGTTTTATAAATCAGGTACTAATTGACCAGTCAGTTTTAGGGTGGAAAGAATTTGAATACGAGGTCGTGCGGGATAAAAACGATACCTGTATCATCATATGTAATATGGAAAATATTGACCCCATGGGAATCCACACCGGAGAGAGTGTGGTAGTGGCCCCTTCACAAACTCTAAGTGATCTGGAAAATCATAAACTACGGGATGCTTCTATAAAGATCATAAGGGCTTTAAATATTCAGGGTGGTTGCAATATCCAGTTTGCAGTTAATCCTGAAACCGGAGAATATAAGGTGATTGAAGTTAATCCCCGGGTAAGTAGGAGCAGTGCCCTGGCTTCCAAGGCAACAGGATATCCTATTGCCAAGATTTCTGCTAAAATTTCCATTGGAATGACCCTGGATGAAATTCAAAATGATATAACTAAAGAAACCCCGGCATCATTTGAACCTGCACTTGATTATGTGGTGGCTAAAATACCTCGCTGGCCCTTTGATAAATTTAAAGGAATCAGTAAAGAGATAGGGGTACAGATGAAATCCACCGGTGAGGTGATGGCAATAGGTCGTACCATAGAGCAGGCATTACATAAAGCCATCAGATCTCTTGATACTGGTCGTTATGGATTTGAAGATGTTCCCTTTACTAAAGATCAGCTGGCCCACCCTACTGATGAAAGACTATTTCAGGTTTATACTGCCTTGAAACAGGGAATCTCAGTGGATGAAATTCATCAGATTACCCTTATTGATAAATTTTTCCTTTATAAATTAATGAATATCCTGGAATTAGAAAATGAAATATCATCTAAACCGCTTCTTGACTCTGAGATGCTATTAAAAGCTAAAAAGATGGGTTTTTCAGATAGGATCATATCAGAAATATGTAAGGTTGATGAGAAAGAAGTCAGAAACTTGAGAAATGAAGAGGGTATTATCCCTACTTTTAAAATGGTAGATACTTGCGCTGCTGAATTTGAAGCCAAAACACCTTATTATTACAGCACCTATGGTCTGGCAGATGAAGTAGATGTTTCTTCTAATAAAAAAGTGATAATAATAGGTGCCGGACCAATTCGAATTGGTCAGGGTATAGAATTTGATTACTGCTGCGTTCATGCGGCCATGGCTTTAAAAGAACAGGGCATTGAAACCATCATTATCAACAATAATCCTGAAACGGTGAGTACAGACTATGATATATCCAGCAAACTTTATTTTGAACCATTAACTCTGGAAGATGTCTTAAACATTGTGGATAAAGAAAAACCTGAGGGAGTGGTGGTACAGTTCGGAGGACAAACATCCATTAATCTGGCGGTGCCTCTGGCTCAAGAAGGTGTTAAAATAATGGGAACTCCTCATGAAAGCATAGATAAAGTTGAAGATAGGGAAAGATTTTCTCAGGTACTAGAAAAACTTGAAATTCCCCAGGCAGCATATGGAATTGCAAAATCATTTGAAGATGCCCGGGGTGTAGCAGAAAAAATAGGATTTCCGGTACTGGTTCGACCTTCATATGTCCTGGGGGGAAGAGCCATGGAAATAGTTTATGATGATGACGAACTGAGGGAATATATGGAAGAAGCAGTAAGAGTTTCTCCAGAACACCCTATACTTGTTGATAAATTCCTGCAGGATGCCATCGAAGTGGATGTGGATGCTCTTTGTGATGGAGAAGAAGTATTTATAGGTGGAATAATGGAGCATATAGAGGAGGCAGGAGTTCATTCTGGAGATTCTGCATGCGTTATACCTCCTCAAACTATTCCTGAAGAAATTTTAAATGATATAAAAGATTTTACCACTAAACTAGCCCTTGAACTGGGAGTAGTGGGATTAATGAATATACAGTATGCAGTTAAACTTGATGAAGAGCCCAAACTGTATATCCTGGAAGCTAATCCTCGAGCCAGCCGAACAGTTCCTTTTGTTAGTAAGGCAATTGGAGTTCCATTGGCAAAAATAGCAGCTATGCTTATGATGGGCCATAAATTAAAAGACTATGGTCTTAAAGACCAGATAGAAATTGATCACGTGGCAGTAAAAGAATCTGTATTCCCCTTTATTAAGTTACCGGAATCTGATTCAGTTTTAGGTCCTGAAATGAAATCAACCGGGGAAAGCATGGGGATAGATGAAAATTTCGGACTCTCCTATTATAAATCCCAGCTTTCAGCTAATATGGATCTCCCTACTACAGGTAAAATATTCATAAGTGTTCGGGATGCAGATAAGGATAAAATCACAGACATTGTAAAAAAAGCCGATGAACTGGGTTTTGAAATAGTGGCTACCCGTGGAACTGCTCGAGCAGTAGAAGATGAACTTGAAATTGAGATCATACGAAAAGTAAGCCAGGGATCACCTAATATCCAGGATGCAATTAACAAGGGTGAGATTGGACTGATAATAAATACTCCTTCAGGCAAGCAATCTGCAGATGACGGATATTTAATCCGAAGAATGGCCGTAGAGTTGGGTATTCCTTATGTAACTACTCTGGCCGGAGCTCGAGCGGCTTTAAATGCTATAAATGAAGTTAAAAACGGAAAAATTACTGTAAGGTCTCTTAAAGAGTACCATAATCTCTAGATTTGGATAAATACTTTAAAAATGCACCATTCAGGGTGTTTTTTTCTTTTTTATATATTTGCTCATAGGGGTATGCTCTCTCCAGAGAATTTTCTATTCGGAATAGTAATATTCTAACATCAATTTATTAGGTATATAGTCAAATATTATTGATTAATCAGGGTTTGATTATCAGCCGGTGTATTAAAATGTGGAATAATTCTCGAAAAATAAAAACTTTAATAATTTCTTTTATACTCATAGTGACTATTTTTGCTTCATCTTTAGCATTTAACATTTCTACAGCAGATGCCCATATACTTATAATTGGGGATTCTTTTAATGACTATCCACTTTCTTATTCTGAGACAAATAAACTTGCACAAACTCTAAAATCTAGAGGTTATGAAGTTTTAGAACTTTATAGGGAAAATGCTACATCTAAAAATATTTTAAAGGGAATGTTCAATGCTGATGCCATAATTTATGCCGGTCATGGTGGATATCAAACTGGCAATTATAATAATAAGGGCGGTTCTGCTAAAGCTCCCTTTGCTATAGTCACCTCTGATTCTGATTATAAATGGATATGGGGTGTGGAAGATAAAATGAGGGAAGGATGGAATGGTGAATTATTTTATGCTCCCTTTAAACCAGGTATACCGGTTATATTTCTCCATGCATGCTTTTCTACAGGATGGGTAGAAAACTATGAAGTAGCCAATCCCATTGAAACCATATACAACTTTTCCCGCATGTTCACTGGTTCTGGAGCAAATTATTATGCTACGGCATGGAATGGTGCAGAAATAATTTACGACTTTTTAAATGGTGCTGAAAACTTTAAAGAGGCCAATCTTCAAAATTGGGAAACAATAACCCGAAGTACTCTTTTTAATGGAACACTTATCTGGAAAAATACCGGAGGATATGCTGCTTTTGTAGGTGATTGGAAAGGGACTTTTCCTACTGCAATAGAAACCACTCCCTATGATAACCAGGCAGCAGAAGAGTGGTACAATAGTAAACGGATTAAAAGCTCTACAGTATCTTTTTTTGATGTAAGTAAAGGCCCTTATTACATTAACCAGAATATAACTTTTTTTGAAAAATCCCATGATACACCTTATGCACTGATAAAATATATCTGGAACTGGGGTGATGGAAATATTCTTTATTCAGATACACCTCACAACATTAACTATTCTTATAATGCTCCTGGAATTTTCGTGGTTAATCATACGGTCTGGAATAATCAGAATCAGAGTGCCAGCTATTGCCGGACTATTGAAGTTATAAATCGCAATCCTGTTGTTGATTTTAAGTTCAATGCTTCTAATCTTTTTCCGGGAACTCCTATTAATTTTTTATCCTCATCCTATGACCCTGATACAGGAGATAGTATTAATTCTTTAAAATGGAATTTTGGTGACGGATCCAGTGGCAGCGGACCTTCCCTAACCCATAGCTATAATAAAAGTGGAAACTACACAGTTACCCTCACTGCCACAGATAGTTTTGGAAAATCAAGTTCAAAATCTACTAAAATTACCATTAATCCTCCTAAAGTAGTAGCTACTCCTAAACCAGATTTAATAATAACCAGTTCTCGCAAATCAGGACGTTATTTATATGTCACCATCAAAAATCAGGGTTCGGCTATTGCTAAAAACTTCCACACCCGGGCATGGTATGGGCAATCTTCCTCTAAAAACTATAAAGATATCTATACTTCCAGTCTGGCTTCAGGGGCTTCTGTAACATTGAAAGTACCTTATTCTTATAAAAATGGCAGTATAAAGGTTGATTTTTTCAATAAAGTTTCTGAAAGCAATGAAAATAATAATCTCAGGAAATTCTAATTAATATTCAAGGATTTAAAACCGGAAATTTTATATTTTTTAAAAAATCAAAAAAAAACATTTCATGATATTACATGATTAGAATCTATTAAAATGGTGGATTATGCTGGTTATAGAAAATGGGCTGGTACTGTGGGGGGAAAATTTAGATCCTCAAAAGGCTAATCTGATTATTGAAGAGAGTATTATAATAGAAAAAACCACCAGAAAAGTCCATTCATCACATAAAATCGATGCGACAGGGTGCATTGTATCGCCTGCTTTAGTTAATGCTCATGTACATATTGGAGATGCGGTGGCAATGGATGTAGGGGATGGCAAAAGCATTGCAGAAATAGTTAAACCTCCGCATGGCCTTAAACATCAGATTTTATCTAATTCAAGCTCAGATGATCTCATTCAGGCCATGAAAAAAGCCATGATGGAAATGCTATCCACAGGAACATCTACTTTCGTTGATTATCGGGAGGGGGGGCTTGCTGGAATAAAACTTCTGCAAGAAGCAGGAAAAGATATCCCTATACATAAAATCATCCTGGGCAGGGATGATATCTTTTTTGATAATGAAGCAAGTTTAACAAAAGTTAAAAAAGTGGCCAGAAATTTATTAAAGTATTGTGATGGTCTGGCACCCAGTGGTTTTGGTGAAATAAGAGAAGAAGTGGCATCTATAATTGCCCAGGAATGCAAAAAGCAGGGTAAAATTTCTTCTATTCATGTTGCAGAATATGAAGATGTTCAGGATAATTCGGTGAAAGAAACCGGCAAAAGCGAGGTTAAAAGGGCTCTGGATTGCGGTTTTAAATTATTAATTCATTTAAATTCTCCAGTATCTGGGGATCTAAGAGAAGTTTCTTTAAAAAATGTCCCGGTGGTTTCATGTCCCCGTTCTAATGGGGCACTGGCAGTAGGTATTCCTCCTTTACTGGATTTTCAGAAATATAAAATAAACACCCTCCTGGGGACGGATAATTTAATGTTCAACTCCCCTAATATGTTTAGAGAGATGGAATATGCATTAAAATTAACCAGAGGCTTTTATAAATCTCATTTTTCCCCTGCAGATATTTTGAAAATGGCCACCGCAAATGCTGCCCATGCCTTGCCCATAGATTCCGGGTTTTTAGATGAAGGAAGATTAGCAGATTTAATGATAGTAAAACAGCTATCATCCCACCCATATCTGTCCCTTATAAATAGGACTGAATCGAAAAATATAATATGTCTGATAATAAAAGGTAACATAATATATTAGAGGTGAACCAATGTACAAGAAAATTCTATTGCCTACTGATGGTTCGGAGTATGCTAACAAGGCTGCAAAACACGCACAATGGATTGCCAAAGCTAGTGGTGCAGAAATAATTGCCTTAGCAGTTATGGAAACATCTTCTTTAGTAGGACTTCCTGCTGATGACTTGATTGTAAGGATTAAGGAAATGCTGGAAGAAGAAGCTGAAAGATCTCTGGATAAGATTGATGAAATCGTTGAAAAGGACCAAAATGATGTTAAGATAACATTAAAAACTGAAGAAGGTTCTCCTGCAGATGTAGTATTGAAGACCATCAAAGAGGAGGATATTGATTTAGTGGTTATTGGAACTTCTGGAAAACATGGTCTGGATAGATTTTTACTGGGCAGTGTAGCTGAAAAAGTTGTTCGATCATCCAGCTGCCCGGTTTTAGTGGTTCACTAATGAATTAATCTTTTATACTAATTTTATTTTAAATAAAAAAATTCTTTTATAATTATATTTGATAATTAAGGATAGTTGGTGTAATAATGCTAGTAAAGGACGTTATGTCTGATGAAATACACTATATTAAAGTACCGGGTAATAGAACTAGTGCTCTAAGTCTCATGAGGGAGACTAATTATTCTGGAGTGCCAGTGGTCAAAGAAGGCACCATGGAAGTGGTGGGTATTGTAACCCGGACAGATTTAGTTGAAAACCCTGACGAAGAACAAATAGCACTTATAATGACAAGAAATCCAATAACAACTTCTCCCGATGAAGAAGTAAATGTTGTTGCGACTAAAATGTTGGAAAATAATATTAGGAGAGTTCCAGTAGTTGAAAATGGGGAATTAGTAGGTATAATAACATCATATGATCTGGTGGCTCGAGCTTTATCTCAAATTGAGGTTAATGAGCCTCTGGAAAACTATATGCTAAAAACCACACCTACCACCTGGGAGAGAACACCTCTAAATATAGCCTTTGAAATTATGCGGTACTTCCATTTAAAAGTTTTATTTTCACTTAATAATAATGGAAAATTATCAGGAATACTAACTGAAACGGATTTCATCAATGAAAGTGAAGTTGTTTCTGAAAGTACAGTACATAATACTTCTGTAGGGACCGAGGGCGATAAATGGTCATGGGATAGTACCAATGTATTATATGTTATAAAAAATCATCTTAAGTTTTCTGATAAAGAAGTTAAGGATGTGGCCACCTCCGAAGTTGTCACGGCTACCATTAGAACTACAGTTTCTGATTGTGCTAAGAAGATGAGGCAGAACAATATCGAACAGATCCCTATAATTGATGTTGAAGGTGAACTGGTGGGTTTAGTAAGAGCCAACGATCTTATAAAAGCATTGACTGATTAAGATGGAAAACTCAAATCTATTAAAAATTAGTACTTCTACTGGCTTAATCAAAGTAGCCTCAAAAAGCCAGGGAGAAGTATTCTTTCACACCATCCAGCTTAAACTTCTATGGGGATACTGCTGGTGGCAGGAAAAACCGGCAATTGAATCCTTCCTTTATTTACTGGAATCTGTGATCAAAAAAGCGATTCATGGTGTTTTACCTCATCAGGAACTCTTTTTAGATTACAATCTGGAAACTAATGATTCTCTGGAAAAATCTTCCCAGGTAAAAATCACTTTTAATCAGATATATGCAGATAATGTAGAATTTCAAATGCCAGAAAATATTCTAATTCTAAAAGGGCCTGATGATAGGGGATCTTTTTCCAGGTTAAGTAGCTTCAGGCGCAAACTAAATGAAAATATCCAAAAAACTATTTAAACTCTTTAATCCCTAAGGGCAGTATAAACCTATATTTCACTTACAAAACGCCGGATTTTGGGTAAAACTTTAATTAATAATTTTTGAGCATCTTCTTGATCTTTAACTCTTCTGGCAACTATTTTTCCTTTTTTAAAGATAGTAACATTCCTACCTTCCACTTCCAGCATGGCGATACCCATACCAGGAGAACATTTAACAATTCCCATTTTTTCAAGTTCAATGCAAGTTAATTCAATATTAATAGGATAGGGCAGTTCCGTTTCAAACATTATTTTATTTAATTCATCTTTGCAGGGCTTGTAGACCACTAAATCTTTCTTCTTCTTACTGGAATCTCCAATATCCAGAACAACTTTTTTAAAACCTACTGCTTTTAGTTCACTATCTATATGCTGGAGAGTATTAGGATTTAACAGACTGCTATAGGAATCCACTTCAATTATACCCATATTGCCATGATCTCTAACACGAATAAAATTTGCTGAAGATAAGTTCTTAATTAAAGATTCAGCATAAGAAATTCGATTAATTTTTTTAGTAGTTATCTCACTTCCGGTGGATATTCTGGTGGCTAAACAGGTGGTGGAGGTAGAAAATTCCAAATTTTCTTTTTTCAGAAAATCTAAAACATCTTCCTGTGTCATACCTGATTCTACTAATGGGCTGAAAATATTTTTCTGATAATTTACCATAATACCGGGTCGATCTTCAAGTAAATCACTAATATTGGTACCATCCACCAGACATTTAAATCCCTTTTCCTGGGCTACTGTTTCTAATTTACTATACATTTTATTTCGACATATAAAGCATCTATTGGCTTTATTTTCTTTAAACTGTTCATCTAGAAGGTAATCTTCACTTATAACCATATGATCTATTCCCATCTGCCGGGCAATATTTTCTGCATTCTGAATGCAACTAAAAGGCATTACCCCATTATCAATAGTGACAGCTAGAACACTCTTAGCTACTTCTGATGCAATCTTTGCCACCACAGTACTATCTGCTCCACCTGAAAAAGCTAAAAGTATTTTTTTATTTTTAAGCAGTTCCCGAATGGTATTTATTTTGGCTTCTAATTCCATAAATAACACCTGAAAATTATAATGATTTGATATATTTTAAGACTTCTAAGGCATCTTTTTGTTTAATATCACAGGGATGACTATCTAAAAAATTTGAAAGTTCTCTTATAACATCAGATTCAATTTTAGATTCTTTAAATATTTTTTTATAAGTTCTATGAGGGTAATAAATTGATTTTGCAGTATTTAATATCTTATCCCTGTGTTTTTTAGATATAATTTTTTTTTTACAGGCTATTTTTAGATTGTAATCAATACTTACCAGTGAATCTGATAACTGTTCCCAGTTTTCTGGACTAAAAACCACAGCCACATCATCATCAGATTCTATTTTTCCACTTTTATATTGGGAATAAACATATCCTATGCCAATCATTCCCAAATCATTCAGTTCCGATGCTCTAAGAGCACCCATACTGGACCCACCCACCACCATAATCCCGGCATTAAGGGCCTCTATTATTTCTCTATGGGACACAGCAGGCTGCTGATGAAAAACTCCATCGATAATAGCTATAATATCTGGAGATTCTTTTAATGCTTCTAAAACATCTCCCCTTTTTATTGGTGGCCGGTAATCCGCTTTGAGAATCTTCATCCCCTCCTTAGAATTTAGAGAGGGCCCGGTAAAAACTATGATTTTTAGAGAAGAAACTGGCATTTTTTCACTCTAATCAATTACACCTTAAATAATTAATTTTTTAACCTTTTTCCCTTCCTATCAGGATCCACTGAAAATAATTCCATTCCAGGTATTATAACTCTAACCACAGGGATTTTTACTTCATCCCGGGTTAAATCAACATAAAAAGCTTTTTTAATCCCGCATTTTTTTATTTCTTTGGTGGCAATTTCTATGTCCTCTCTAAAAGAAGAGCAGGATTTATTTTTTAGTTCATCCAGACCAATTATTTTTTTTGATTCACCAAACCAGTGTCTATTTATTCTTTTCATACGTTCATAGCCGGCTTTTCTCATGAAAACAGCTCTAACAGTATCTTCTCTGGTTCCATGAATCTGCGTAGCTCTACTTTGGGCTACTTCTGTAATAGCTCTTATTGCTGCAATTTCAGGGTCCAGATGAGTTCCCACTCCCAGGGTTAAAAGGGCAGGATCTTTTAATACAGCATCATCTGCCACAGCCGCCATAGTGGTAACCTTAATATCGGCAGTAAGATCCATCAACTTAATCTCAATCCCTGCTTTTTTAAATTTGCCCATTAAATCGGTTATTATGGGGTTATCAACACCATCACAATCAATTTCAGTGGTACTTTCTTTTTTAACTTCAAATATACTCCAGGCATCTCTTTCAATTACTTCGGTAATTCCATGGAATACAGCTTCTTCCAGCACATTGCCTGAAGCCAATCCATTGGTATTGGATTTAAATAGGTTAATGGCACGGTTACATTCATACGGATGGAAAACAGAATTAGCGGGAATCATAATTTTATCTTCAGAGAAGATATCCTGTGATTCTATCCATTCTAAATTTTCATTTAAGGATATTTTATGGGGTAAAATAAGTGATTCGGGATTTAAACTATTGGAAATGTCCCCATAACTACCTTTGACAATTCTTTTTTTATCTGATACTTGCTTTTCTGCAGAATATCTTTCAAAGGATTCCATCATAGCTGAAGCCTTAGCTTGCTGGGTGGTTGCTCCTTTACCTGCATATATGCTTACTGCACCTTCCTGGGCAGTAGGGCGGATGGCAGAGTAAACTGGAATTCCTACCCGGTCCAGATGAGTAATTTCAGTTACACGGGTAACCCCTGCGGTTTTTAATTTTTTTTCCACATTTTTTATGGTTTGGGAAGGTTTCAGGGCTCGATGAGTACATCCAAAATATTTAACCTGAATATCAGAAAACATGAACAATCCCCTTATTTTTTTTTGAATTTGAATTAGATTATATTAAACATGGCATTAAAGGTCATGAAGAAAGCTATTCCTGCAGCTAAAACCCATACCAGAGGATTCCATCGAAATACTTTTGCACCATCCAGCACGCTGAATGGTATCAGGTTAAAGAGTGCTAAAATGCTATTTACGTAGTAGCCTAAAAAGGCTATGGCTCCCACAGTTGAATTGGCTGGGAAGAGGGGAATTAAGGCAAAGAAAAATAGTGCCAGAATAATATTGGTTACTGGTCCTGCCAGTGATATTTTACCATTCTCCTCGTCTTTTATATAAGTCCCATGGATATAAACTGCTCCTGGTGCGGCAAATACAAATCCGAAATATGCAGTAACTAAAGCCAGGAATAAACCTTCTATCCATAATCTATACTCTGCCCAAAAACCATATCGAATGGCCATTAGTTTATGGGCTAATTCATGCAGTACAAATCCAGAACCTACTCCAATTAAACTTATAAAATAATATTGAGTTGCGATTTCAATATTTCTCCCGGAAAGGACATAAGAAAACACTGCTGCTATAACCAGCATGGAAATGATTATATCTCTTATTTCTCTAGAACTAAATTTTACCATATATTAATGGAACTAATTTTTAACATATAATGCTTTCTATGGGGCAGGGTTTTATAATTGCCCAATATTTCAATTGAAATAATTTTTAGTATTACCTTAAGATAATCTTTTTTAATAATTAATCATATTCTCTTTTTGTATTGCACTTGCTGAAAATTTATATGAAAAGATGTTCCTGAATCAGCCACTTCCATTTTACTATCTATTTCCAGTTCTCCTTCTATCTGATCAACCAGCATTTGAACCAGTTTTAAACCTAAAGATGAATTATTTTCCATTTTTTTAAGTAAAAATCCGATTCCATTATCAGATATAGTTAAATGATATAATCCTTTTTCTTCTTTAAATACAATCTTTATTTCACCACTATCTCGGCCTTTAAATGCGTGTTTAAGGCAGTTACTCACAATTTCACTGATGATGAGTCCACAGGGAATGGCAGTATCAATCTCCAGATTAATGTCTTCCAATTCCAAATTCAATTTGATATTTTTATTATCAAAACTGTAGGAATGGAATATATGTGACATGATTTGCTTTATATATGTAGCAAAATTTATACTGGCTAAATCACGGGATCTGTAAAGCTGCTCATGGATTAGAGCCATTGATTTAATCCGGTACTGACTTTCCTGGAATATTTCTAAGTCTACAGGATCCCGGATATTAGATGATTGTAAATTAAGCAGGCTGGATATGATTTGCAGATTATTTTTGACCCGGTGATGGATTTCCTGTAATAAAACTTCTTTTTCTTTAAGGGAGCTTTTTATTTTTTCTTCTGCTTTTTTACGATCAGTAATATCTAAAATCGATACTAGAAGTTTACTAGTATCTGGAATAGAAGCTAAAGTTATAAATACATGCTTCTTGTTTCCCTCACGGTCCATAATATCGGTTTCATACTCTTCAGAAACTTTAAACGACTCTTGGAGTGTTTTTTGGTGGATTTTTATAATCTTTTCCCTATCTTCAGGGGATATGAAATCTTTAATAGTTTTTTTCCCCTCAATTTCCTTTCGGGAATAATGGGTAAGAGATTCTATTTTGCTATTAGCCAGAGATATAGTGGTATTTTTTTCCAGGATAATCATTCCGGCACTTGAATTTTCAAATATAGTTCGGTAATAGTCTTCTGATTTTTTAAGAGCTTTCTCTGCAATTAATCGTTCAGTAATATCCCGGGCCACCATCACAGAATATTTTTCACCACTAAAAATTACCAGATTTAAACTAACTTCCATGGGAATGATATAGCCATTTTTTTTTATGAATTCTGTTTCCAGTGTCCATCTGGATTTTTTTTTATTATCACTGATGGCAAATATTTTTTTTAATTTTTTATGGTCCTGGTCAATAATTAAATCCCAAATATTAATTTCAATAATATCAGAATAATTGTATCCTAATTGCTTAAATGCCGATTGGTTCACATCCATTAATTCCCCGGAACTAACTTCAATAAGAAATATGGCATCATTGGAGTGATCAAGCAAAGTTTTAAACCTTTCCAATTCTTTTAATTGTTCCTGTAACTTAGGATAATAACTTTTTTGTATGGAACGTTCTCCTAACCCAATAATTTTTTCCCGGAGGCTATCCCACTCCTGGTAATCATCAGAAGGCATTATGGTATATCTCCTCAATATCCTCTACAGAAGGCCTTCGAGGATTGGTAACAATGCAAGGGTCGTTTATGGCTTTAAGTGCTAGAGAATGGATATCATCTTTATTCACACCCATTTTTTTTAGATTAGTATTTACTCCTGCTTGATTTTTAAGGTCCGTAATATGCTTCAATAGAGAATCTTTTTTTTCATCTAAACTAAGGCCTTTTAGATTCAATCCCATGGCACGGGCAATTTTCAGGTATTTTTCAGGAACGGAATAGAAATTATAATCAATAACATGTTCCATGAGCAGGGCATTGGATTCTCCATGAGCTAAGTCCAACAATCCACCTAAACTGTGTGCCATTGCATGTATTAAACCTAAACTTGCATTTGAAAATGCTAAACCCGCTTCTAAACTTCCCATCATCATTTTTGACCTTAGCTTTTGATTCTGGAGGTCATGGATAGTTGGTAGTATATTAGATGAAATTAGCCTCACAGAATCAAGGGCATGTAAATTGGTAATATGGGAACTGGCATTAGAAACATAGGCTTCAAATGAGTGTACCAGTGCATCAAATCCAGTATGGGCAGTCAATTTTTTATCCATGGTTAAGGTGGTAAATGGATCAATTAATGCCACATCTGGAACCATGGTTTTACTTATAATGGCAATTTTTACTTTTTTTATAGAATCTAGAATAATAGCAAACTGAGAAACATCAGCAGATGTGCCGGCTGTGGTGGGGATGCATATTAAAGGAGGTGAAGGTAAGGGGACCTGATCGACTCCTTCAAAATCAAGTATATGCTCTCTATTAGAGGAAACTATTCCAATACCTTTAGCACAATCCATGGGGCTTCCTCCTCCCAGAGCAATAATTAAATTACATTCTTCGCTATTGAAAACCGCAGCACCATCCATAACTTCTTCATCACGAGGATTAGGCGATATACTGGAATATATTTCATATTCCAGGTTTTGCTCAATTAAAACCTCTTCCAGGTCACCTAAGATATTAAGATTCATTATCCCCGGGTCGGTTACAATAAGGACTTTTTTTGCAGCCAAATTTTTTGCATATCGGCCTGCAAGAAGCCGGGCCCCTGATCCATAGATAAATTCAGGTGCCACAAATTTTCGGAGATAACTTTCTTGAACCATTAATTACACCTTAGTGATTTTACATGTTGATTGTATCCTATGCTTATATTAATTTATTGATATAAGAGAATTTCTATTAACTTTG
>NPIE01000635.1_pt5 | contig 37696 bp, 35 predicted proteins | sample 8637661 | NCBI WGS metagenome assembly NPIE01 (sample SAMN07420842, study PRJNA396082) | bioreactor metagenome | isolation source: sample BA12 brine-fed electro-methanogenic bioreactor BA | place: Japan: Kochi | collected 2016-12-09 | reverse complement strand
AAAATTAGGATTTCTACAAAGCCAAAATATAAAAAATATAATAAATGAAAATATGAGAAAATAATAGATGAAAGTAATAATAAATTAAAAATATGAGAAAATAATAGATGAAAGTAATAATAAATTAAAAATATAATAAATAGAAAAGATTATAATTAAGGAATTTACTCTAATACAGTATGACGATATTTTAAATCATCCTCTGTTTTACCCATCTTTTGCATTAATTCAGCTATAAGACCATCTAAAAAAATAAGGGAAGTTAACTCAAATGCTGTACCAAGAGGAGTTACAGAAACATAATTCCCATCAATTTGTCTTTTAATATAATCTTCATCATCAATGTCAATCTTAGTTCTACCTTTAACTTTCATTACACAATCTGCAAGCTTTCCTAAAGATGACTTTGGATAAGATGTGAGAGCTAAGGCTTTAGAACCTCTATTTTTAGCAATGCCAACTGCTGAAACAATAGTATTAGTTTCACCAGATCCTGAAATAGCTAATATACAATCATCATCATATATAGCAGGGGAAATAGTTTCACCTACAACATAAGCACTAATACCTAAGTGAACTAAGCGCATAGCAAAAGCCTTAGCTACAAGTCCAGATCTTCCTGCACCCATAACAAATACATTCTTTGATTCAGTTAATACTTTCATAAATTCATTTACTGTTTCTTCATCAATAAATTCAGTAGCTGACTCTATATTACTTAAAATTTCTTCAATAGCTGCTTTCATTAACTTCATACTTCAACCTTATATTTTTATATTAATTTTAAGAGGACAATGACACTTTTATTAAACTATAAATAGTCATATTTAATAAATTTAAATTATACTTATAAAAATAATAGTATAATGAATAATAGATATAATCATATTATATTTTTATGTCAAATAATGCTTTATGTCAAATATATTATAGATTTTTATTAAATTTTAATTTATTTAAAATTATTTATTTAAGATTATTCATCTAAAAATTTATAATATTATTATTTAAAATTATTTATTTAGAATATTTATATAAAATATTTATCTAGAATTATATTTTATTTATTATATTTTATTTAAAATTATATTAGCTAATAAAACTAATAATTTATTAATTTTAATATGTTTTTATGGTTATACTTTATAATTTTATTTTATAAATTTATACTTATTTTATAATTATACCTATTTTACAATATTTTATAATTATAATATTTATTTATAATTTTTAAATAAAGAATAACATAACTAATAAAGTAACTAATAAACTTCAAATAATCAATATTTATCTGGATGATCAAATATCTAAAATGTGAGTAATTAGTATGAAATATAAGATTGAACCAAAAGTTGAGATTAAAATTAATGGTGAAACTTATAGCTATAAACTATTTGAATCATTAAAGCTATTAGATGAAATGAATTCTCAAAGAGCAGTGGCTAAAAGACTTAATATGTCCCATTCTGTTCTAAATAGAAGAATTAAAAATGCTGAAAAAAGACTTGGTTTTGATTTAGTTAAAATTTCTGGTTCTAGAACTTATTTAACCGAAAAATCCAAAAGTCTAGTTAATGTTTATGAAAAATACAATTCTAGAGTAGTTGAAACTGATAAGTTGATAATTGCCGGAGGACATATAATAACAAACTTTTTAGAATCAATATCTAATGAAATACCTTTTGAAGTTGATATCTATAGTAGTGATGATAATAGTGCTTATAAATTAGCAAAAAAAGGTTTGATTGATATTTTAGCTCTTGATGATCCTCAAATAGCTTTTAAAAATGATTTAGACTTTAGAGTGGTTGGATATGATAATTTAGTTCTTGTTTCAAATGAAATGTCCTCTAACATGAAGATAAAACAGATGAAAGATTTAAAAAATCTTGAATTTGTATCTATCGAGGGTACAGCACAAAGATTAGCTTGGAGTACTCTTGATGAAAATAATATACCCTATAAAATAATAAAAAATGTGAAATCAGAGTTTGATGCTTTTAAAATTGTGCAAAACTCTAATAAATTATATACTTTTTTAAATGGGAGCTATTTTAAAGGAAATAATGTTTTAAAAGAAGAAACAAAGCATGCTATTAGTTTAATTGCAGTTAATTCTGAAAAAAAAGAAGTTCAAGATTTTATTGAATACTTTTTGAATGATGGTCAAAAATTAATATCTAGAGAAGGTTTTATACCTATAAAACCTTGGAAAACAAAAGAAAAGAAGATGAAATTATCAATTTAATATTTAAATACAAGATAATACAATATTTTCAAATAAAAATTCTAAAATAAGAAATAAGAATTCTAAAATAAGAATTTCCAAAAATAATATCCTTAAAGTAATAATTTTAAATTATAGTTTTAAATAATATTTCTAAAAAAATAAAAATTAAAAATAATATGTCCAACATATTTGCCATCTAATGTTTCATGAAACTAATAAGAATAAGCTCATGTATGGGTTCGTCTTTTCATGCATTAGATAATAAATTATGTAAGAATTTATTATTTCATTAGGACTAAATATATTTACATTATACTACTTATATTTTTCTATTATTAAAATATATAAAATAATTATAAATAAATAGTAGATGTCTAAACAGCTATCATAAATAAATTAAGAAAAATAGAAAAAATACATGAAAATAGGCAAAAATAGTAGTTATAATCTAAAGTAATGATCATGAACTAAAATACTAGCTATAAGATAAAATAATAATTATGATCATTATATTAATATTAGTTTTCATTCACTATCCAAAAAGAAATATAAGTTTGTATATCTAATTTATTAATTGAATTAATTAATTGAATTAATAATATAATAGAATTATAGTTAAAATATAATTAATAAAATAATAAACATATTAATCTTTACAGCAAAATAATAAAATACTTAATGTAAATAAATAAGTAGTATTTAATAAATAAAATGGTATAAAGTAAAAAGAGAAATAGAAAGAGGTTTTTAATTGATTAAAAAAGATGATTTACTTGTTATAGGCCATACAGCAATAGATTATATAATGACAGTAGAGAAATTTCCAGCCCCAAACTCATCCACTCCTATTAAAACAATGAAAATATTCCATGGAGGTGCTGGAGCAAATGTAGCCATGGTTGGAGCTAAATTAGGCCTTAAAACATCTCTTATATCTGCAGTTGGAGAAAAATTTTTAAAATCAGAATACTTAGAGAAAATGGCTGAATTAAAAATTAATACTGATTCAATGATTATATCTAAAAATGAAGATACACCAACAGCGTTTGGTATGACAAATAATAAAGAAGATCAAATATTTTATTTTTATTGGGGAGCTGGAAAAGAATTTTTAAAATATGATCCTCCAGAATCATCTGTTCAATCCTGTAAAGCAATTCATTTAGCTACAGGAGATCCCACATATAATATAAAAAGTAGTATTTTAGGTAAAAATAACGGTAAAATAGTTTCATTTGACCCTGGACAAGATTTAAACATGTATAATGCTCCAAAACTCAAGGAAGTTATAAATAATTGTACAATATTATTCGGGAACCATCATGAAATAGAAAGAATTCAAAATTTATTAAAATGTGATATAAATGGTTTAAGAGAACTAGGTCCGACTATTATTGTTAAAACATGTGGGAAAGAGGGTAGTGTTATTTATACTGAAAAAGAAAAGCTAAAAGTTGATTCAATCTATCGACCAGCTGTTGACCCGACAGGTGCAGGTGATTCTTATAGAGCAGGGTTTTTATATGGATACATTAATGAAAAAAGCCTTGAAGATTGTGCTAAATTTGCTTCAGCTGTTTCATCATTTATTGTAGAAAAAAAAGGATGTCAAACAAATATTCCTAATTTTGATCAAGTTAATGATAGAATGAATCAATTTTATAATAATAAATCTTAGATATATTCTAAATTTTAAATTACTTTTTAAAAATAAATTATTTTTTAAAAACATATCATATTAGTAAATATTTACTAATATATTTAATAACAAAAATGTTTACTATAAAAGATATTTACTAATAAAAAATATTACTAATAAAAATAATTACTAATAAATATATTTATAAAAAAGTCAAAGAAAATTTAAATTTTTCAAGTTTTCTTTAATTTAAGCTTGTATTATACAAATAAAATAGATTAATTTATAAGCTATAAGTTTATAATAAGATATATTCAATCTAAATGTATTTAAATTCAAATAAAGTTTAAAAAATTAAATATTATTTGAACTAGCTTTGGTTAATAATTTGATTGAAATAAAATTTATTCAAATATTTTTATTAATAATAATTATAAAACTTTAAAATTATGTAAAAATTTTGAAGTTATAATAAAAATTTGATCTTATTTAATTAAGAATGTGATTAATTATGACACAGATAGAAGATGCAAAAAATGGGATAATTACAGAAGAAATGAAAATAGTCGCTGAAAAAGAAGGGGTTTCTGAAGAATTTATAAGAAATTCTGTGGCTAATGGTACTATAGTAATTCCATCAAATGTTAACAGAGATATAACTCCTTGTGGTATTGGAGAAGGTCTTAGAACAAAAGTAAATGCAACAATTGGAACATCTACTGACATTGTTGATTTTGATGAAGAAGAAAAGAAAGCTCAAATAGCTATAGATAACCAAGCCGATAGTTTAATGGAATTAAGTATTGGTGGAGACCTTGATGAAATCAGAAGAAGAATTTTAAAAATGTCTGATATTCCTGTGGGAAGTGTGCCAATATATCAAGCAGCTATTGAAACAATCCGAAAAACTGGATCTGCAATTGACATGGATGAAGAAATAATGTTTAAAACCATTGAAAAACAAGCCAAAGATGGCATTGACTTTATGGCTATTCATTCAAGTGTTAATATTGAAACTTTAGCTCGTCTTAAACGTCAAGGAAGAGAAGGAGGACTTGTAAGTAGAGGTGGAGCATTTATATCCGCATGGATTGTTGAAAATGAAAGAGAAAATCCATTGTTTGAAAATTTTGATTATATACTTGATATTGCAAAAGAACATGATGTTGTACTTTCTTTAGCTAATGCAATGAGAGCAGGAGCAATAGCTGACTCTACAGATAGAGCTCAAGTTCAAGAATTAATTATACTCGGAGAATTAGTTGATAAATGTCGTGAAGCTGGTGTTCAATCAATGATTGAAGGACCTGGACATATCCCTATTAATGAAATTCCTGCTAATGTAACAATACAAAAGAAAATGTGTGGAGGAGCTCCTTTCTATATGTTAGGACCTATTGTATGTGATATAGCTCCGGGTTATGACCATATAGTTTCTTCTATTGGAGCAGCTGCTTCAGCTAAAGCAGGAGCTAATTTCATCTGTTATGTTACCCCTGCAGAACATTTAGCACTTCCAGGACCAGAAGATGTTAAAGCAGGAGTCATATCAACAAGAATCGGTACTTATGTTGGAGATATGGCAAAAGGAGTACACAATGGTGAAAAAGACTTAGCTATGGCTAATGCAAGGAAAAAACTTGATTGGGAAAGTCAATATAATTTAGCTATTTGCCCAGCAGATGCTAGAGCTATAAGAGAAAACAGACCTCCAGAAGATCCGGACACCTGTACAATGTGTGGAAACTACTGTGCTGTAAAAATAGTTAATGAATGGTTAGATCAAGCAGAACCTGACTTTTTTGACAATGTTTAAAATTATTTAATATTTAAAAATAAATTTTTAAAAATAGATATTTAAAAATAGATATTTAAAAAATTTTAAAAACCATAAATTAGCTATTATCTTAAAATTTATATAATACTAAATTTATATTAAGTTTAGATTTTTATTAATATTAAGAAGATAAATATAAAAATAATTATTAGAACAATTATTAAAATAATAATAAAATAATTATTAAAATAATAATTAAGAGTCTAATAATTATTAATTCTATTTTTTATTTAATTTCTACTTATTTTAATTATTTATATTGATTTTAATTTATCTATAATTAATATAATTAACTTATTAATAACTCATAATTATAATTATTAATGTGTAATTATTGTATATAATTATTATAAATATAATTTAACATAACCTATTTTTATTGAATTAAAAAATTAGTAACAATAATATTTATAAGAATTAAAAATAAATTTATATAATGCTTATTATTCAATACTTATTTTAAATTTCAATTAAATAATTTAAAAAATAGGGTATATATTTAGTATTTCTATATTATATAGAATAATTATATAGAATATATATTATAAAATATTTACAATAAGCTGATTTAACTCTTAAATTAAAATTATATCTATATATCTAAATTATACTAAAAATATAATTAATTAGATTAATTTAATATAATTAATTTAATAAATTAATTAATATTTTAACTAATATTTAATATAACTTAATTAATTTAATAAAAATAATAAAAATAGAAATATAATTAATTTTGTTCACTATATAATTCATTGATATATCTTAAATAAAAGTACGACTTATTATTTTACTGGTGAAATGATGAAACATTGGATAGAAAGAATTGCTGATGAATTAAAAGAATGGAATGTTGAAAAACATGTTATTGCAAGTGGAACATCTATATCAGGATCAATACATATAGGAAACTCCTGTGATGTTTTTATAGCTAATGCTGTAGGAAAGCAATTAAAAGAAATGGGTGAAAAATCTGAAACTATTTGGATTGCAGACGACCATGACCCACTTAGAAAAGTTCCACACCCATTACCAGAAAGTTATGACAAATATCTAGGTATGCCCTACTCCAATATCCCATGTCCCGATGGATGTTGCGATAGCTTTGTAGAACACTTTGAAAAGCCATTATTAGATGTTTTAGATGACTTTGGAATAGAATTAACTCCAAAATCTGGCTTTGAAATGTATAAAGATGGAATTTACGATGAATATATAAGAATATCCTTAAAAAAGGCAGATAAAATAAGAGAAATATTCAATCGATACAGAGAGCATCCATTAGCTGATGACTGGTTACCTTACAATCCAATTTGTGATAAATGTGGTAGAGTAAACACTACAACTAGCTATGCATTTAATGAAGATAATGATACCATCTCTTATAAATGTGAATGTGGTGCAGACGCAGAAATGAACATTACATCAGGAAATGGTAAGTTAACTTGGAGAGTAGAATGGGCAGCTAGATGGAAAATATTTGGAATTACATGTGAACCATTTGGTAAAGACCATGCAGCCAGTGGTGGATCTTATGATGTTAGTAAAATAATATCTGAAGAAATTTTTGATTATAAAGCACCGTATCCAGTCCCTTATGAATGGATCACCTTAAATGGAGATGCAATGAGTAAATCTAAAGGAGTATTTTTTACTCCAAAGCAATGGTTAGAAATTGGACCTGCTGAAAGTCTTAACTACTTTATATTTAGAAGTAAACCAATGAAACACAAAGATTTTTCACCTAATATGGCATTTCTTGATTTTATTGATCAGTTCGACAAAGTGGAAAAAGTTTTCTTTAATGAAGAAGAAGCACCATCAGAAAAAGAGGGTAAAAAATTCAAGAAGATTTATGAAATTGCTCAAATAAACGAAGGAGATTCTTTACCATTTAGACCACCTTACAGGTTTTTAACTGTTGCTTATCAGATAGCAGGAAATAATCCAGAGAAAATATTTGAAATTCTTAAAAAGAATTCTCAGCTAACTAAAAGCTTCCAAGATAAAGAGTTTAAAGATTTAGAAGAAAAAGAACTTGAACAATTCAAACAAAGAATCAAACAAGTTAAGAATTGGTTAGATAAATATGGCCCAAAATTTGTTAAATTCCAAGTTATGAAAAAAATTCCAAGATTAGAGCTATCTGATAATCAAAAAGCTTTTCTTAAAAGTTTAGCTGATTTAATTGAAAGCAAAGAATTTAATTCTGCTGAAACACTTCATGATGAAATGTATGAAATTTTAAATGAATATGATTTAAAACCTCAAAAAGCTTTTCAAGCTATTTATAAGATGATTCTTGGGCAAAAACAAGGACCAAAAGCAGCTTCATTCCTCTTGTCCTTAGATAAAGATTTCGTAGTTAAAAGATTAAGAATGGAAGAATAAAAAATTAGTATTTTTGTATATTAATACTTTTATAATCTTTTTTATAGTCTTTATTAATAATATATTTTTATATTAATAATTTATTACTCGTATTTTAATTTTATTTTATATTTTACTTTTTATTTCTATTTTTCTATTTTATTTTTCTTATTTTAATTCAAATCCTCTAAATGTCTTGGTACAAACCATTTTTGAGCAATTATTGTAGGTAAAACAGCACTTAAAACTAAAACTCCAGTTAATATTGAATAAGAATAATTATTTAAAAGACCAGTGTTCAAACCAAATAAAGTAGCTATTAAACCAAATGTTAGACCAGTGCTCATCATCAAAGTAATATAACCAGTATCTGAATTTAAATACCTTTTAGTCACAAAATAAACACCAACGAACTTAGCTAATTGTCTAAAAGCAAAGATTAAAATAAAAATTCCAAGTCCACCAATTATTAAAGGTATTGAAACTTTCATTCCCCCGATGATGAAAAATACTGGAGTTATAACTGCAAATGCAACAGTTTTTATCCTTTCTTTTGCTTTTTGCCCATTAGAATTTTCATTTAAAGTATTAGATAGTAACATACCTAAAATAAATACTGGTAATATTGCTTGTCCTCCTCCCCATGCTGCAAAAAACATTAAAATGAAAAGCAAAAGGAAAATATATTTTATTTCTATCTCTAATATCTTATCTTTTAAAATTTTAGAATTAACCAAGAATTTATAGGAATATTTAAAAGCAAATATCAATAATAATATGGATACTACATAAAAAACAAAGATATAAAGGTTAGGTTTAGTAAAAAGTATACTTAAAGCAATAGCTGTGCAGATATTTGTTACAAATGTTGCTCCCATTAATATCTTACCAATATCATACTTAAATAAGTCTTGCTGGAGTAACGTTGAATAAACAACAGCAATTGATGTTTCAGACAAAGCAGTTCCAGCTAACAATGAAGCAACTAAATTCCAACCAATTAAAAAATGAACAACTGAAAAAATCAGAATAAATGGTATTAAAAAAGATAAAAAGCCTATTAAAACTGTTTCTTTAAGTTTTTTTCTCATAAGATTAACATCAATCTCAGTTCCAGACAAAAATGTTAATAATATTCCTCCAAAACTTGCAATAAATAGCATCCAAGTTTCAGAATGGATTATACCTAAATTTCCAGCTATAACTCCAAACAAAATCTCTATGATTGATACAGATAAACCTAAACGAACTGAAATCAAACTTGAGATAAAAACTAATAATCCTAATACTAATAAATAAAAATCTGCCATAATAACCCTCTAAAAACATTTTATTGATAGTAGAAGTCATCATCCAGATTTTTTTAAAAAAATGGCAGTTATAGGTGGAACTTCATCACCTTACTGTATAAATAATAAAATTACACTATTGATAAAATCACAATATTAATTAAAAAATCACAAAATAATTAGTAATTTATAAATATATAACTTTATTCTATAATATAGCATTAATATATGTCTATATTCTACTATTTATATTTTTTAGTAAATTTATAAACCTATAAAATACTCAAAATATCAAACTAAAAAATCAAATTAAATCATAAAAGTAGATAAAAATAAAAACTGCTTAAAAATAAGAATTAGTTAAAAAATCAGCAAAAAATAAAAATAGTAACAAGAAAAAAGGAAGTAAAATGAATAATGAAGAATGTAAATATATAGTTTAATTAACCAATATATCTTAAATCGTCTTCTCCAGCACCCATAGTTCTATTAACCATTTCTTGTTCCATTTTTTGAGCTTTAGATATCATTTTCCTTGTTTCTTCAGCTCGTTCATCAAGTTTATCAGTATTAATTTCTATATTAAGAAGATTAGCTAATTTTTCTAAAATAGCTTCTGCAGCTTCAGCATCAATGAAATAACCAGGTGTTTCACCCATCAAACAAGCACCCTTAATATTCTTAAGTTTTCCTAATCCAAGGAGTAACCCAGAAGCTCCTACAATTCCACCATCGGCAGATCTTATTTCAATATCTAACTCTCTCAATGTCTCAATGATTTCAAGATCAGTAGCAGCACCAAATACACGAGATTCTTCAATAGGATGGCCAATAGCTAATCCACCAAGAGTATACATTTCTTTAACTCCAAAATCTTCAATGAAATCTAATATAAACCCAGACAAATCATATTGTCCTTCTGGAGATAAAGCTTGACTATTACCAACTAAAATTATATAATCTCTTTTATCTTCTCCTAGAGATTTTAAATAATAAAACTCATTCATCATATTTTCAATGAGTCCGTCTTCATCAACAAAAACTTGAGGAGGGAAATGATAAGAATATAGTTCTGCAAATTTAGTAGCTCCTAATTCATCAATAATATGATCGGCAGCTAATTTACCAACATGACCAATTCCTGGAAGAGCTTCAATAAAAATAGGATTATTTAATTCAACATCTTCCAAAATATTGATTTCAGTATTTTTCATAGAAATCACCTTATAAATTCAATATACCTTAATAAAATCCAATATACTTCATAACTTCAATATACTTTATAAATATAATATACCTTATAAATATAATATTATCAAAGTCTTCTTTAATAATGCTTATTTAACATTATAAAAATAAAAAATTTTTATAAAAATAAAAAAATCTTTGATTTTTTAATAATTACAAATTATTTATCACATGCTTCTTCTTTTAATTTTCGACGATATTTACCATATTTATCCTCAATAGAATATTTTGGAGGATATATAACATTTAAATCCCCATCACAACTAGGACAAACATTTTTAATCGTATATATATTGCAAGAATTACATTTATGCATTTTCATCTTCATTTAAGTCACTTGAATAAAATAGCATATTAATTTTATATTTAAAAATGAATAATAGCTAATAAATCATATTAAATAAAAAAACAATCAAAGATAATGGTTAATATAATAAAAACTAAAATTACTCTAATTCACGTAAGAAAGTTCCATTACCATTTGATTCTTCAATAATTTCAATAGCCCTATCAGCAGCAGCTTTTAAATCTTTTTCTGCCTGGATATAATCAGAAGACTTGACAGTTATCCTATAACGAGGAGCTCCAACACACTGAACCTCAACATCCTCATCTTCAGCAGCTAAAAGAGCTTCTTTAATTATATCTACACCATTAGCATCAAAAGTTTGAATATCGATATAACCAGTTATATGAACCTCAGGAGGAGTAATATTTTTCTTAGCTATCTCCACAATTGTTTTAGCCCATTCTTCATCAATACCTTCTTCAATAAGAACAGATTCACCTTCTTCAGCAGCACTTTCAAAAGCACCATAAATATCACCAAAACTGTCCATTAAACTATAACCTACTTCTTTATAAGCAGTATCAAGATCTTTATCTAATGATTTAGCAGCTAATTCTAAAAATTTCTCTGCTTTCTGTTCAACTTTCCATTGTTGAATCTTTTTTGTTCTTTGATCTTCTCTTATTCTCTTTAAAGAAGCATCCACATGACCTTTTCTAGGATTAACTCTTAAAACTCTAGCTACAATTTTTTGATTTTCTCTTACATGATCACGAATATTTTTAACCCAACCAGAAGATACTTCAGAAATATGAATAAAAGCTTCTTTTCCTTCATATTCTTCTAGATTAGCAAATGCTCCGTAACCAAGAACCTTATAAACAGTAGCTACAATTAATTCTCCTTCACTTGGCCATTCTTGATTTTTTCTTACCATTAAAACACCTGAAAATAAATAAAATCAGACTAAAGAACTTTTTAATTAATAATTTTCTAATTAATAAAATTCCCTAGTAAAATAATTAAATTTAGTAAAAACTTAAAAATAATTAAAAATTAAACCCATGTTTATTTCAATACTGAATCAATATGAGCAGTTATTTTAGCTTTTCCTCCAAGAGGTTTTACAAGTGTTTTACCACAAATAATACATTGAACATTAGAAGCTGCTCTATCAAATACTATTTGTTCATTATCACAGTCCAAGCATTTGACTTTTAAAAAATTTCCTCTTCTTTCATTTGACATTTAATCACCAATATAATTATGAAAATGTAATTTAATATTAAATGTTAGTTAAAATATAATAAACGTGAATATTAAATAATAAATTTGAATATTAAATAATAATACTAAATATTAACTGATTTAAATAACTATAATCAGATAATTCAACTATTAACTAACAAAATTTATAAATTATTTGTTTAACTAAAACTATTGAGCTACAAATTCAGGTTTACCAGTTCTAAAAGAAGATGCAACACGAGATTTGCCGCACTCTTTACATTTATACCTTAAATCTAATTTTTTAACTGGCTTATTTCCACCAGGCAAAGGTCTAGGATATCCCCTATAACCAGCAGTAACTCTTCTAAATTGTCTTTGTCCCCATTTTAACTCACTAGCTTTTCTTTTCTTAGCTACGAGTACTTCATGAACAGTATGAGTTTTACATTTTGGACAGTAAGTTCTTTTTTCTTTAGGAATTTTCATTTAATCACCTTTATTGTAAATATATTTGTAAATATATGTCTCCATGACATAAATTAATAATATTATAAAAATATCTAAAAATATACAACAGTACGATATAAAAACAGTACGTTGAATATTTATTATCTTAAAATAATTGTCAAAAAAGCAATATATTAATTTTAAAGAAAAATATATCACTAAAACATTAACCTAAATGATTTAAGCTTAATAAACCCAAAATAGGTCCTAAATTTTATAAAAAATTAATAATAAACTTTTCATTTAAATAATAGATATTAATATAATATATTATTTTAATCCATATTTAAATTTAATGGAATAATAAAAATTTTCATAATGTAAATGAAAAATTTTTACATTATTGAAGCTATTAATTATAGCTAAAATAGATAAAACAATGTATAAAATTAAATTTTAACCAATCTACCTTTTTTATTCTTAATTAATATTTTTGCATTAATATCTGGCATTATAACAATATCCTGAGGTTTAAAAGGACCATAAATCTTTTTATCTACACCCATAATAGAATTAATCTCAGAAAATATTAGAATCATTACATTAGCTATTTTATTCACTGTTGATTTTGATTTATTTAGATCAAGAGAATTAACAGAACTAAATGTCTCATCAACAACTAATGAATCTAAATCAACAAATTGATCATCTTCATTACCAATAATATTAGCTAATTCAGATTTTTGTCCATTTTTTATATTCTTATTGCCCTGAATACAATTATTTTTGTTAGAATCTTTAGAAACATTTGATTTATCTGTTTTGGGGGATTCTATTGATTTTGGTAATTCTGAAGATTCTGAAGATTTTGAAGATTCATAATGATTATTTTTTTCATTAATATTATTTGACTTAGAAATTTGCTTTTCAATGCTTTCGACTTTTTCATCTTCAATAACTTTAGCAGATTTTATGGTTTTAAGTCTTTTTAGAACATTATCATTTTTAACATTATTATCTTCAATTAAATTATTTTTAATATCATTATTTTTATTCTTTAATTTATTATTAATGAATTTATCGTCAGATTTATTATTAGATTCAATACTATTAGACCCACTATTAGATTCAATATTAGAAGTAACATTATAGTTACTATCATCAGATTCATTATTAATAGAATCATCAGAAGATTTTTTATTTGATAAATAATTAGAATCATTAGAATTATTATCATCAGTTGTGAGTTCATCTAATGATATAGACCTTCTATGTGCTTTTAAAACATCAATAAATGAAAAATAAAGTTTTTCTTCTTCTTCAGTAATGTTCAAAGGAGTTGTATCTATTAAATCGAATTGAGGCTTTCCTTGAAAAAGATGATAAGACCTATGAATATTCATGACAGCAGCATCAGCTATCTTATGTTCTCTAATTTCACAGATTTCAGTAGCTATTCTCTGAGCATTCCTTAATAAATCGCTTTCTTCTGAAAAAGGATCATTAACAGCAATATCTCTAATATTATCTAAGTATCTATGAGTTCTTTTATAAAAATCATTTCCAACTCTAGCTAATGAGCTATTTGCACGTTCTTTTCTTTGAATTTCACGTAATTTAGCAAAAAATTGATCTTCCAAAAATAATCATCTCTAATTAATTTTTAATAAAAGCTAATAGCTTAATAAAATCTAATAATCTACTAAAAGCCAATGATTTAATAAAAGCTAATTTTAAGAAGCTAAAATAATTTAAATCTTGAAATTATATGTAAATTAATTGATTTATGAATATAGGATTAATATAGAACTTAAAATACTTAAATATCACTTATTGCAAGTAAACATTTGTTATTCTAAATATAAAATAAAATTAACTGACCTAGCATTGAAAAACTATATGTAAGTAAAAAAACTAAATAGATTAAAATTTAAATAAGAAACTGATTAATCTTCAGTTTCTATCCTTGGAGCAAGCAAAAAGCTGAGTTCACCATCATCAGAAACCATTTTAAGTTTAAGATCTAGAGGCATATCATCTCCAAGTTTAATAACAGCTATATCAGAAAATTTATCTGCTTTGAGCATTTCTCTAATTTTTTCAAGTGAAAAAACCGATTTAGCGTCTGTTTCAATTTTTTCTCCATGAAGATACTCAATATTAGCATCACCAAATTCACCTTCAGCTCCAGCCCTAAAGTACTCATTATCAACTTTTAAAGAAATTTTATCTGAAAATATATCAATATCAGCAATAGAATCCTTTAAAAGTGCAAAAGGAATTTCAAATTGAGTAGGATGGTCTAATTTAGGAGGTGAAGGAGGTTCCTGATCAATGTCAATTAATCTGATTTTAAAAGTTCTTTTAGCTTCCCCTTCAAAAGTTATGATAAAATTTCCTTCATCAAGAGACATTATTACTCTATCATCACTTTTAGAACGTTTTAAAACTTTAACGAATTCGTCAGTATCTATATTGATTTTTTCTGGTTCATCACAAATAAATTCATCAAATAAACTTGCTTTAAGTTCCAAATGAACAAATGTAATGTGGCTACGATCTAGGGCATCCAGTCTAATACCCTCACTATCAGTTTGAATTTGTACTTCATCAACAATAGATGAAATAGCATCAAAACTTGTTTTTAAAATATTAGGATTACTTAATTCAGCTTTAAACATTTTAAAATCATCTCTTTAACTGTTTTAAGATTTTAGATAACATTAAATTAGTTAATAAAAGAATTATTCTACTAAAATAATTATTAATTATTAAATTTATAATATTATAATCTACAATATTTTTATATTTTATAATATTATTCTAATCTATTAATAACTATAGTGTTCAATGTTATTCATCATTATATAATGTATATATATGATAGTTCTTCATCATATTTATACGTATATAAGATTTTCAAAGTTTATAAGATTTTCAAGTTTTATAAATTATAAGTTTTATAGGTTATAATTTAAATGAATTAAATGTTATATTGAATTTTATAGCTTATAAAAAATGTTATAGCTTATAAATCTGAAACTTATTAAAAATAAAGATAATTTTAACATTTTATAAAATAAATATAAATTTTATAAATGAATATATTATAATAGTATATTGTTATAATAATTATTATAAAAACTATAAATAGAAACTATAAATAGAAACTATAAATAGAAACTATAAGATAATATCATTCAAATCTATACTATATTATAATTATGCTATAGTATATTTATATTATAGGTTTAAACCTATAACACATTTTTTATTTATCATTAGACTCATTAAGCTCATTTTCTTCAATAGCTTCAGTATCTTCATTAGAATCTTCTTTTAATTTATTATCCTTAGATTTGGAGATATTTTCAAAGGTTTCATCATTATCCTCTAAGATTTCATAATTATTATCATCATTAGAAATACTCTCATTAGGAATTTCATTTCCATCTTCATCTAAATCTTTGAATTTCTCTATATTATCAAAATTATCTAAACTAGAATCTTTATTTGAATTATGTTCCAAGTCATCTAATTGATTTTTTGAATCCTTAACTTCAATTTTATGCTTATTGTTAGGCTTATTGTTAGGTTTATTATTAGGTTTATTATTAGGTTTATTATTAGGTTTATTATTATCTTTAGATTCATGATCATCTTCATAATCATCTTCGTCTAATAATTTTAAGTCATCAAGATTAAATGTATCTAAAATTGGGCCTTTTTTTGATAAAATACCAAGAACAGAAGCTCCGAGGATTACAATTCCCATAAATATTATAAAAATAGCTAAGGTACCAGTTTCACCTGAAGCAACACTATCAACAACTCTTTCAGAAGCTCCTAAAATAAAAAAAATCCCTGCTAAAATAATAACTATACCAATTACCATACCTACTATAGCTAAAAAAGGAAATTTACGTTTAAAATCATTAGAAATGATTTCATCTGTTTTAGATGTTAAAAATAAGTCCTTATCAGAAGTATTATCTTTTGATTTTTCATTATTATCCTTTTCTTCTTCATTTAATCCTTCGTCAGAATCAACTTTATCATCAGAATCAACTTTATCGATTTTATTAATAGATGAAACAATTTTATCAATAATCGATTCATCGTCAGAATTTTTTTTGGAATCAGCCATTGGATTTCCTCAATAAATTTTAAATATCTATACTATTTAGTTTTTAATTAAATATAAAAACTTATTATATATAAATCAGTAGTATATACTTATCTAAACAGAAAAAATGAATAATAATAATATAATATTCCATCATTTAGTGAGGAATATTAATAATAATTTAATTACATATAATATATAATCTAATCACCATGAATAATGTAATCTAATCATTATACTATTGATAGTAAATTTTAAATAATGAATTCTAATAAATTAAATTTTAGAATATTGAAAGATTAATACTATCTTAATCATATTCTCTCCAAGTATGTTTACATTTTAAACATCTTAAAAATCTTGTTTCTGCTTCATCAGCACTACGAGTTTGTTGTAACCACCAAGAAGCTTTTTCATTGCCACATTTTGGACATGTTACTTTGGTTGTAGGAAGTGTATTAATATCTTCTCCTTTCATTATGACATTTTCTTTTGCATCAACTTTTTCATTAACTGCATATTGATTAACATCTTCTTCAGTTAAACTTTTAGTATAACCACATTTACATTGAAATTTATCACCATTTGGAAGCATCATAGCTCCACATTTCGGACAAAACTCCATAATATTCCTCCCAATAATATAATATTAATATGATATTAATGCATGATCGATTATAAATCCATGTTATAATCAATATTATTTTCTTATTATTTTATAATCATAATTTTATAAAAACTTAATCATTAAATTTTTATGATATAATTTTTATATGTTTAAACTATTTCAATTCATTAAAAACATCACATAGTATCTTTTTATGATCAAAAGCAAGATTAAGATCTTCAATATCCTCAAAAGATATTATTCGAGCATCTGAAGCATCACTATCTGCTTTCATTTTGCTAAAGTCCCCATTAGCCATATAAACAATAGTAATCGTGTGCCCTCGAGGGTCTCTTTTAGGATCTGAATAAACACCGAAAAGTTTTTTAATTTTAACATCAATCCCTGTTTCTTCTTTAGCTTCTCTTAAAGCAGCATTTTCCACCAATTCACCATAATCAACGAATCCGCCAGGTATCGCCCAGTGCCCCCTAAATGGTTCATTTTTTCTTTTAATTAAAACTAATTCTTTATTTTTGGTTATTCCATTATTTCCATTGTTTTTTTCATTAAAAATAATTATATCTACTGTAATAGAAGGTTTTTTGTAATTACTCAAACATATCACAACTAATTATATAAAATTATATAAAATTTCCATTTGAAGCTGATTTTATAAAATTATGATAAAACTAAAATAAAAATAATAAAAATAGTGAATAAATAACAGACCCATAATTGATTTTAATACCAGAAATTAATAATTTTAATAGCTTTAATGATTTTAATAGTTTTAATAAGTTTAATAATTTAATAATTTAATAATTTAATAAAAAATCAATAAGATATTAAAATAATTTTACAATATAAAACGTATATAATTAAACATATAGACTATCTCTAATATATCCTTAAATCCTTAATATAAATACGACAATATCCTAAAACAAAAAATATTGAATATTTATGTTTCAGATATTTACATTGATTCTATTAAATTCTTAAACTCTTCAGTTTGGTCTTTTAATTTATTAGATGCCTTTAAAAGTGATTTTTTAGGATCTTTAGTTCTTTTAGCCTTAATTGTTATTATTGGTTCACCTATTAAGGGGTGATCAATACCATAAACAGCATAATCAATTTCCTCATCTTCCATAAGGATTTTTCTCAAAGCATTACAAATAGTGTGGCTTTCACCAGGAATCATTAATTCCAGTTCTAATTTTGTACTTTTCAAAATCTCAATATCATCCATTTTATCATCCTATAAATATTATCAAATATTAGCTGAATATTATAAATATATCAGTTATTTATAAATATATCATTTATTCAGCAATCATAGTTTGTGGAAACTTTTCTTCTTTCTTTTCTATCACAAACTTCACAATAAACTTCATCTTTCCTTTCAGTTGGCACCATATATGCACGACATCTAGTGCACATAGCTTTTACAACACCATCTTCATTATTTTCAGTATTTAAATCTAAATTATCTCCCATTATTTTAGATACTTTGGCTTCAATAATATCCCCAATTCTAAAAGCATCAGTTAATTTTTCTAAATATCCTTTTTTTACTTGTGAAATATGAATTGCAGCCATATATGGGAGAGCTAATTTCCTAGAAGTATTTTTCATTTTCTGGACATTAATCATTGCTCTTTGACCACGAACATCAGTTATCTCCCCATAAATACTATCCCCCACATTCAAAACAGCAGGATTGCCTGAAGAAGGGACTATAGAAATTTTTTTCTTTGAAGAATTAATATCAACTGTTCCTAAAACAGATGCTCTAATATAACCTTCATCATCATAGGTCCATTTATCAGGTAAAAATTGTTCACTAACACCAAGAACATCTCCTGGCATCACAAAATCTCCAGATTTAACTTTCATACTTATACCTCTAAAAATAAGAATTTTAATGAAATTTGAATAAAAAACTAATAAAACAATGTTACAAATTAGCTCTAAAATTATAAATTGTTTATATTATATATAATCATTTTCAATATTATTAGTGTTGCAAGTTATAAATTTTGAATTTCATCATATATATTAATTGTGTATAAATGAAATTGTTTATAAATAAACTTTTTTATAAATGAACTTATTTAGAAAAAAGATTTTCATAAAAATTATGTATAAAAATTGATTGTAAAAATTAGATATATTACAATTCCAATATTAATAAATATTAATATAATAAACAGAAATTAAATAGAAGACTCAATATTTATTTTTTTCATGAAACAGTATTTCATCAAGCTGATAATTTTCCCATTTTCTTTTATTTAGAGCTATTTCTAATTCTTGAGGAGTTATTAGAGGTTTTTTATACATTTGAGAATCATCAATAGCAATTCGAGGACAAGCAGTAACAACAAAAGCATCTAAATCCATATAATGCAAAAGTGCATCAGGAGTTATATTATCAATCATTATTAAATAAGCTTCCATTCCTTCATCATTAAGGGTTTTTTTTATTTCTTTAGCTAATTCAAACCTATACTGTCCTTCTTTAGAAGAAATTAGTATTCCCCATTTTTTAGCTTCTTTTGCTTTAGTTATTCTTGCAAATCTTATTCTAAGAATCCTATCAGCAAAGTCCCCTATATCTCTTGCTTCTCCACTATAAGGATCAGCAACTATTACTGGAGATTTAGTAAAAAGATGAATACCTAATGGATGAAAATTTCCACTACCTAAAAAAAGATAAGCATCAGCATCAAGATTTTTTATAGAAGAAAAATTACAACCTAAAACTTGTCCTTTCAAAGTACTTTTTGAAGACCCTAAAACAATTTCTTTCCCATTATCTTCTAAATAGTCTTTTATTTCATTTAAAAGATTTAAATGTTGTGTTGTAGTAGCTACAGCAATTTTAGAATAATTTTTAATCAATTCAAGAGCTTCATCAAGAGATTTATAAATGTCAACTTTAGAATAGCTTTCAATAAACAGTACTGGAACATTATATTTAATCGGAAGGGGAGTATGAGCATAATGAATAATTAAATCAACTATATCCTCCATCTTACTATCACTTACATCACAAGCACCAAAACAAGGATCTCCAGAAATTATAATATTAGCATTGGTTTCTTTCTCAAGAATTCTTGCAATATTAGTTCCTTGAGTCTTAAGACCTTCTGGAAATTGGAGACCAACATTCTTAGCATTCTGTTTTTTAATAGCTTTAATAGCTTTTTCAATATTCATATCATATAATGACATACTTACTCCTATAAGAGTTAAAATAAGTTTAAAAATAGATTTAATTGAATTTAGAATAAATTTAAATGGATTTAAATGGATTAAATATATTAAATATATTAAATAGATTTAATGGATTTAATGGATTTAGATTTATTAACTTAAATGTGTTTAAAAATAAATTTAAAAGAAATTAAAAATTTATCTCATGAATTGACCCATAAGTCGCCCCATAGATCCTCCACCCATCCCTCGTTTTCCTATGCCTTTCATAGCTTTTTTTGTATTATTATAATATTTTAAAAGTTCTTTAACTTCTTCATTTTTAACTCCAGAACCTTTAGCAATTCTCATTACTCTAGATTGCTTAATAACCTTTGGATTTTCCTTTTCATAAGTACTCATAGAAGACATTATAATTTTATACTTATTTATTTTATCTTCAGTCATTTTAGAAGCTTCTTTAGGTACTTTTCCACCAAGACCTGGAATCATATTCATAATTTGTTTCATTGGTCCCATTTTATTCATCATTTCAAACTGGTTTTCCATATCTTTAATAGTGAATTTACCACTTAACATAGCATTCATTGTTTCAGCAGCTACATCTTCATCAACAACTTCTTCAGCTTTTTCAATTAAACTCCTAATATCTCCCATCCCAAGTAAACGAGAAATAAATCTTTCAGGATCAAAAACTTCAAAGTCATCTACTCTTTCACCAGTCCCAATAAATTTTATTGGTGCACCAATTTCAGCAACAGCTGAAAGAGCACCTCCTCCTTTAGCTGAACCATCTAACTTTGTAATTACAATTGAACCAACATCAGTAGTACTTGCAAAAGCTTTAGCTTGTTCTCCAGCCTGTTGACCAATAGTTCCATCAATGACTAACATTGCTTCATTTGGCTCAATAACAGAAGAAAGCTTCTCCATTTCATCAAGAAGATCTTTTTCTTCTTTATGTCTTCCTGCTGTATCAAATATGATGATTTTTTGATTTTTAAACTTTTTTAAACCTTTACGAGCTAAATCAACCGCATCTTTATTATCAGGATCACCATAAAGAGATATTTGCATCTCTTCTGTTAGCTGTCTCAATTGTTCATAAGCAGCTGGTCTCCAAGTGTCTGTAGAAACAACAGCAGGTGAAAAACCTTTTTTTTGTAAAAATCTGCATAGTTTTCCAATGGTAGTTGTTTTACCACTTCCTTGTAATCCTAAAAACATTATTTTAAAAGGTTTATCATTTATTTCAAGTTCATGAGGTTCACTTCCAAGAAGATTGACCATTTCTTCATAAACAATAGTTATTACATGTTCTCTTGGAGTAATTCCTTTTGGTGGTTTTTCATTAAGTGCCCTATCTTCAATTTTTTTTGATAAATTTAAAACTAAAGATATATTAACATCAGACTGAATTAAAGCTCTTTGAATATCTTTAACAACTTCTTTAATAGTTTTTTCATCGATTACAGTCATACCTGCCAATTTTTTCATTGTGTTTGTAAGACTCTTCCCTAAATTTCCTAACATCTAATCACCAGGCTTTTAATTAATAACTTTTAATTAGTAAAATTCACGATAATATTTTTAAATAATTTAAACATGATCATATTATAAGCAATTATTATATCCTAAATAATAATTACACTATATAATTACACCATAAACAATAATTATATTTTAAATAGTAATTATATAACATTTAATATTAATATTATAAAAATTAACATACAAAATTAACATATATAAACTAATATTATAAAAATTACAGAGATTATATTATACAAAATTATATTTAGTAATCATTTAATAAATAATTAATGATTAATAAATTTATTAAAAATATCTCATAAAAATTATGTTTTTAAAACTAATTAATAATAATTAAATCTAATAATACTGTATGAATAATATAAATAAGTATAATAATGATATTAATAAAGGTAATAAGAATATAAATAATGATAATTAAAATATAAATAATTATAATAAATATAATAAAGATAATAAGGATAATAAGAGTATAAGTAAAGATAATAAGAATATAAATACTAATAATGAAAATATAAATAATAATAAGGAATGTAAATAAAAATATTTAATAAAGTGATAATATGCTTGAAGAATTTAAAAAAACATTACAAGAGTCTCCAATCGTGAAAAAAGGAGAGTATAGTTATTTTGTTCATCCTGTATCAGATGGAATCCCTGAAATGAAGCCTGAAATCTTAAGAGAAATTGTAAAGGTTATTAAAGATAATTCTGATTTAGATATTGATAAGATTGTTTGTATTGAGGCAATGGGAATCCATTTAGCTACGGCACTTTCACTTGAAACAAATATTCCTTTTGTAGTAATTAGGAAAAGAGAATATGGGCTTCCTGGAGAAGTTCCAGTATTTCAAAAAACTGGTTATAGTGAACAAAACCTATATATTAACCAGGTGAATAAAGGGGAAAAAATACTCCTTATAGATGATGTTGTGAGTACTGGTGGAACATATATAGCTGTTATTAAAGCTCTTAAAAATATGGGTGTTGAAATTAAAGATGCAATAGCTGTAATTGAGAAAGGAGAAGGTAAAAGAATTGTAGAAGATGAAACAGGATGTTCCTTAACAACAATTATTAAAATGGATGTTATTAACAATGAAGTTGTAATTGAATCAACAATCATAGATTAAATTTATTTTTACTTTAAATTACTCCTAAACTAAATTGATTTTTAAACTAAGGTAACACTGAACTAAAGTAATGCAGAATAGTAAAATAATATAGAATACTAAAGTAATACTGAATGAATTCTTATAATTAAAATAAACCTTATAATTAAAATGAACTCTGATAATTAATATCATACTAATTTAATAAACTATTTAAATGATAACATGGATCAATACAATCTTAAAAAAGCTAAAGAGCTAATAAAACTAAATAATGAGAACATTTGTAACTGTTGTCTTGGAAGAAAGTTCTCTAATTTAAAAGAATTAGAAAATATTTCTGGAAATAGAAATAGAGGCAAATTAATTAATGAAAAACTATCTGAAAAGGATTATAATTATAAAAAATCTTCTTCATGTAAAATATGTAATGATATTCTTTTTAAAGTTCATGAAAACATTGCAAATGAAAATATATTAAAAAAAATCATTGAAAAGATTGATTATCTAAATTTAAAATTTGAAACATTTTTAATTGGATCAAAAATACCTAATAAAATCTTAGAAAAGGATGAAGAACTAAATAATATATTAGATTTAGATGTAGAAAACATTAAAAAGGAAATTAATAGAGAAATAGGGAAATTAATAGAAGTTAAATTAAATAAAACTGTTGATTTTGAAAATCCAGATATTGTAATTATGGTAGATTTGAGAAAAATTCTTGATAAAGATAAAGAAGAAAATGCAGAAGATTTATCAAAAATTAAGATTAGAATTCAGATAAATCCAATATTTATAGAAGGAAAATATAAAAAATTAATTCGTGGCATTCCTCAAACTAAGTGGCCTTGTAGGAAATGTAAAGGAAAAGGTTGTGATGAATGTAACGGAACTGGTAAGATGTATAATGAATCTGTAGAAGAATTAATCTCAAATATAGTACTAAAAGAAACAAATGGATATGAAGCTAAATTCCATGGAGCTGGAAGAGAAGATATCGATGTTAGAATGTTGGGAGAAGGACGTCCATTTGTACTAGAAATAAAAGAACCAAAATTTAGAAAATTGGATTTGTACAGTATAACAAATAAGGTTAATGAATATTCAGAAGGAAAAACTGAATATAATGATCTTAAATTTACTGAAAGAAATAGAAAGGCCGAAATAAAAGTTTCATCACCAGATACATTTAAAGTTTATCGTGCTTTAGTAGAATGTGAAGCAAAAATCTCAGAAAAAGATTTATCTAAAATTAAACAGCTTGAAAACACCATAATTAAACAGAGAACTCCTCAAAGAGTATCTCATAGAAGAGCTGATAAAGTTCGTGAAAGAGAAGTAAAAGAAGTTTCAACCAATTTAATAAATTCTAACACATTTGAAATGATAGTTAAAACACAAGGTGGGTTATATATCAAAGAACTCATTTCAAGTGATAATTCAAGGACAAATCCAAGTGTTAGTCAAATATTAAATACAAAATCAATCTGTAAAGAATTAGACGTTATCGAAGTAGGATAATTTTAAATTTAATATTAAGTTAATAAAATAATAAAATTAAAATATTAAAAATTATATATTATTTAAATAATTTTTTTAGTAATAAAAAGAATATTAAAAGTAATAAAAATAATAAATGTAATAAAAATAATAGTAATAATAATATTAGTAATGGTAATAATATTAGTAATAATAACGAAAAAAATAAATATTAAATTTTTAACTAAATCTCAGAAAATACTTGATCTAAAGCTAAAATCATTTTATCAATTTCTTCTTTTGTTATTATAAGAGGTGGGGCAAACCTTAAAACATTGCCAGCAGTTGAATTAATTAAAAATCCTCTTTCTCTCATCTTATTTGTTATTTCAGAAGAATCTCTGTCTAATTCAATAGCTAAAAAAAGACCAAAACCACGAACATCAGTTATAAAATCATATTTTTCATTTAAATTAATAAATTCATTTTTAAGATAGTTTCCAAGATTTTTAGAATTTTCAAGAAGATTTTCATCTTTAATTGTTTCAATGACAGTCAAAGCCACAGCACATCCAAGAGGATTTCCACCAAAAGTAGATCCGTGATCACCATAATCAAAACCCTCAACAACTTCACCTCTAGCTAAAAGCCCACCAATTGGATATCCATTACCAAGAGCTTTAGCTATAGTCATAATATCTGGCTTAATTCCAAATAATTCATAAGCAAACATCTCTCCCGTACGTCCAAAACCTGTTTGAACTTCATCAAGAATAAAAAGAACCCCTTTTTCACGACATATAGCTTCAACTTCTTTTAAATACATTTTTGGAGGAACTACAATACCTCCTTCTCCCTGAATAGCTTCAATAAGAACAGCAGCAGTATCATCAGTGATAGCATTAGCTATTGCCTTACTATCACCAAAAGGTACATGAATGAATCCAGAAGGCAATGGTTTAAAAGGTTCTTTATATTTATCTTGACCAGTAGCTGTAACAGTCACAAGAGTTCTTCCATGAAAAGAATTATTGGTGGCAATTATCTCACCTTTTCCAGTGAATTTTCTAGCTAATTTTATAGCTCCTTCATTTGCTTCAGCACCACTATTTGCAAAGAAAATACGGTCAAAAATAGTTATTTCAGCTAATTTTTTCGCAAGTTTTACTTGTTCTTCAGTATAGTAAACATTAGAAACATGAATCAACTTTTCTGCTTGTTTTTGAATAGCTTCAATTACTTTTGGGTGTGACTGACCTAATACATTTACAGCTATTCCTGCAAAAAAGTCTAAATATTCATTTCCATCTGCATCCCAAATATTAGCTCCATTACCATGAGTCAAAGCTATTGGTTGGCGCCCATAAGTTTGCATAATATATTTAGAGTCTAAATCGATGATTTCTTTGTTATTCATTGTGTTTCCTCATATTAACATAATATTAATTGTATAATAATTAGTATAATAAATTTTATTTATTATGATAAAATTTATTTTAATTATTTTATAATTTTTATTAATATAATTTTTATTAATTTTATATTAATTCTTTATTACTTTTTATATTAATTCTTTATTAGTTTTATATTAATTCTTTAATTATTTTATATTAGTTTTTTAATAAATTAAAATGGTTGAATCCATATTTATTATTTATCTATAATTATTAGGTTATCTATAGTAAAATATTAATTACTGATAGTATAATTATTAATTTATCTATTATTATTAATTATCAAAAAATAGTTATACAATAAAAAACATAAAAAATTTTGATATAATTTAGATATTTTTATATTAATTAATATTTTATATAATAAAATGATTCTTATATAATAGAATGATTTTGCATATTATCGAATATATTTTATACATTGAATAATTATATTATATAATCAAATAATTGTATTAATTATAATTAGATTAATTATTATTGTATTAATTATTAAATAATATAATTATATATAGTTAAATAATTTTATAATATATTTTTATATCAAATATTATTATATCAATAGTATTATGTTGAATATTATTGTATTAATGTTATTATATTAAATATTGTATATTAAGTATTTTTATATTTAATATTTCGTATATTTCGAATGTTTAAAATGTTTTAGACATTGATCTAAATTTAAATAAGTTTTAGGTGATATTATGAAAAAAGCTATTATTGAAACTGAAAAAGGTAACATAGAGTTAGAATTATTTGAAAAAGATGCCCCTAATACTGTTGCTAACTTTGAAAAGTTAGCTAAAGAAGGATTTTACGATGGTTTAACATTCCATAGAGTTATTGATGATTTTGTAATTCAAGGCGGATGTCCAAAAGGGAATGGAACTGGTGGTCCAGGATACACAATCAAGTGTGAAATAAATGATAATAAGCATGGAACTGGTGCTTTATCCATGGCACATGCAGGTAAGGATACTGGAGGAAGCCAATTTTTTATAACTCATTCACCTCAACCTCATCTTGATGGTGTTCATACTGTTTTTGGAAAAGTTATCTCTGGAATGGATGTTGTTAATTCAGTGAAACAAGGAGATAAAATGTTAAAGGTGACTATTCAAGGTTAAACTTTAAAAAATATTTTTTCTATTTTTATTTTAATTTCTATTTTTATAATTATTTATATCCTATTATTTATATCATATTTTACATTTACATTTTATTTCATACTTTATTTCATGTTTTGTTTTATATTAATAGACTTAACTTAATTTTAATTTAATAATAATCAATTAATCTAAAAATCCGGTTATTAATACAATTTCTTCAAAGAAAAATTTTTCACTAGCAGTAATCTCAACTAAAAATCCTAATTCTTCTAGTTTTAATAATGTTTGTTCTATATTAGAAAGTGAAGACTGAATAAGCTGTACCTTTCCATTCTTATTAAGATGATTTTTCACTTGATTTAAAAAAGGATCAATTACTTTTCTTCCATCTAATCCACCATCAAATGCATAATTTAAATCATCTTCTAAAATTTCATCATTTTCAGTTGGTAGATATGGAGTATTAAATAAAATAACATCAAATTTTCCATTTCCATCAAAACCTTCAGATTCAAGAGGTTCAAATAAATCTCCAAAAAGAATATTTATATTATCAATATTATTTAACAAAAAATTTTTTTCAGCAATTTCAATAGCATTAAAATTAATATCAGTAGCTACAACTTCACCAGCAACTTTTGAAGCATACATTGCAACTATTCCAGACCCTGTTCCTATTTCAAGAACTTTTTCACCAGGATTTATATTCAAATTATCAATTAAAAGAAAGCTATCATCTGATGGTTCATAAACCATCTTTTCTAATTCAATATTAAACTCTCCAATCTTCATACAATCCATTCCTATTATTTTACAATTTACTCTAAAGTTATCCCCATAATATAGGTTTAATCAAACTAGTTAATTCTAATATTTCCTCAGGAGAGGTTTTTACAACTCTTTTAACTAAAAATGATTCTAATTCAGGACTAGAATCTAATAAATCCCTTAATATTTTTTTATCAGAATAGCCTAAAATATTTCTTGAATCAATTAAAGCATTTCTAATTTTCTTATTTTTATGAGGGAAAATTGCTCTACATACCACTGAATAATCCTTTTCATTAGTCTTATTTGAAAAAAAACTTTCATTTTTTATAGGAGTTAGCTTAACAACAGATGAATTTACTTTTGGTTGTGGAATAAAGGACTGAGGAGATATATTATCTAAAAATTCAATACTTGTTTTAAAATACAACATTGCAGAAAGTCTTGAATAATTCTTATCGCCTACTTTAGCTATCATACGATTAGCAAACTCTTTTTGATACATTAAAATAGCTAAATCAAAATCAAATTCCAGAAATTTAAAAGTTATTGGAGAAGATATTTGATAAGGCAAATTAGAAACTATCTTATTAGATTTTGAAAAAGTTGATATTTCAACATTTAGTGCATCGTCATTTATTAAATCTATATTGCTAACATTTTCCTCTTCTATTCTTTCAGATAAAATTTCAAATATTTTCTTATCCTGTTCAATAGCTACTACTTTTTTAGCTTTTTTAGACAGTTCTATTGTTAATGTTCCAATCCCCGGACCGATTTCTAATATAGTGTCATTTTTTGAAATATTAGCAAAATTAATTATCTTTTTTCTTTTATAATCATCAATTAAATAATTTTGCCCTAAATTTTTATTTAAGCGAATTCCATGCTTTTGAAGTATATTTTTAGTTTCAGTAGCTAAAGAAAAACTATGCTCATTATTTTCATTAGATTTCAAATTATCACTTCAATAAATAGGAATCAGCAAACAATAATTATTAAATAGAACTTGATAAATAAGGATTAATAAATATAGATGATAAATATGGATAATAAATATGGATAATAAATATGGATAATAAATATAGGTAATAGATATTCAAGAGATATAAATCAACATTTAGAAATTAATAAATATGAATTTATTATGAAAAACAGAATAAAAATAAAAAAACAAAAAAATAAAGAAAATTATAAAATAAAAAGATTAATAAATAAAATAAAAATTAATCTATTAATCTCTTCTCCTATGCTTATTTTTACCTTGTCTTTTTCTATTTTTTGAGTCATGCCTTCTTGGAGAATGAGTAAAAACACGATACTTATTTTTACCTCTTTTCGGTTGAGTAGTGTCAAGTTCCATTTTCACTCTCTTAGCAATACTATCAATAGGATCTTTAAGTAAAGGAACTCTCTCTTTTAAATCATTGAAATTTTTAAAGGGTTCTTCTTCTCTTGCTTCAATAATAGCCCACATATGTTTTTTACCTATACCTGGTAATAGTTCTAATTTATTCAAACGTGTGCTTAAGGGTCCAGCTTCATTAATCCACTTAATATACTTATCTTCATGATTCATTATTATTTCACTAATAACATAATCAATTTCAATCCTACTTGTTGCAGTCAAATTCTCGAAGTCAAGTTTTCCTTTAACTCGGCTTATTTTGTCTCTCTTTCCTGCGCCGATATATACATCTTCATGAATCTCTAAGTCAACATTGTCTTTTGGAATTAACTCTAATAAAGTAAAGTTTTCGGTTCCGATAGCCTGAGCAACAGGCTTTTTCTTAAAGGTAGACATATTTTCCTTTACATAGCCTAAAGGTAAATAGTCTAATATTACTGCATTATCTTCCATTTAATCACAACATTAAGCACAGATTTTTATTTTTATAATTCAATACTCTGCCTTAAGATTATAAGTTTTTATATTAATTCTGTGTGTAAATTTTTATATTTAGTATTTATATATAATTCTTAATACTTCTTATGTAATTATTATGTAACTATTATGTAATTTTTAATGTAATTTTATATGTAAATTGTTTAAATTAAAGAACATTTTAAGTTATAGTTATCTTCATATTGTTTCTATTACATTTAATACTTTTCTATATAATTAAAATTATGATATAATTAAAAACTTTTAAACCATATTAATATTATTTGATTTAATACGATAATCATAAATTATTAAATAAAAATATAGCAATAAAATATAATTATGAATTATAAACTACAAAAAATCATTAAATAGTTATTTAATCTATAATTAAAATAATTTCTGATATCAAAAATTATTAAAGTTATTTTCTAATTAGTTATGTGAAACTAAACATAATATAATATTTTAATTATAAAGCTAATTATAAATAATATTATAGAAAATAAACTAATAATTAAACCAATTAATAATAGTAAAATAAAAAAAGACTTCTAATAAATATTATATTAAAAACAATGATTAATAATAAATCTATTAATAATAAACCTATTAAATAGATAATAAACCTATTATTAAATAATTAATTTATTAATTATTGATTTAGTTAATAATATAATAAATACAAAATATCAATATGAAATCTATAAAAATATTGAAATCAATAAATTTATAATATAGAACAGTTACAATTCAATAGCTCATCATTAAACAATAATAAGCTATTAAATAATAGTTAAAAAATTAGATAAGTTATGCAAAATCTATTCATCATCCCTATATTCATCAACAATAGAAAGAATTTCTTCTAATTCTTCTTTTGATATAGGTAATCTTTCTTTAGCAAACAAAAGTCTTAAATCAGACAAATCTTTAGGCATTAAGTCAGCAATACGTACTGCATGCTTTTTCTTAACTATCTCTTCTAATTTCCCTATTAACTCTTCAGTATCTTCTAAAGAAAGTTTATTGAACTTTGTAACATGATCTAAAGTTAAATTCTGTTCATAACTTAATTCATATTTCTCTTGAAAGTCTTCAAGTATCTCTTTTACTTTAGCTGCAGGAATTGGCTCATTTTCTAATGCTTTCTTCCCTATCATAGAATCACTCTTGTGGTTTCAAGTGTTCTGGTCTAACAATCAATTCTTTAGCTTTGTTACCATCGTTTAATGCTAAAACATAAGCATTTCCTTTATATCCAATTACTTTAGCTGTCTTACCATGGAATCTTGGATGTGGTTGACCTCTATGGATACTAGGATCAATAATAATATGTACTAAATCATCATTATTAAATTTCTGAATTTTTCTAGTTATAGGGTTAGATCTTCCAGGTCTTGAAACCTTAGTCATTTTATTTCTTGATCTACTTCTAAATCCTCTTGATCTTTGCATTTAAATAACCTCGTATAATTATAACATGTAAATAGTAATATAGATATGTTATTAAGTAATTAAATATAATAACAATCTAAAGATTACAGAATATCATTGGACATAATTTCAATAAGTATTTTTAAAGTTTTATATTAAAATAAAAATTATGAAAAATTATCCTATCTTTGATAATATTAATATATTCTTATTGAAGGTATTAATATATTTTTGCCTTTTTGAAATTTTATACCTTTTAAAATTTTAATAATAAATTTAATAATAACTTGAATAATAAATTGAATAAAATACTAATGAAAATATTAATAAAAAATATAATGAAAAATATTATTAAAAATATTATTAAAACTATTAATTGAAAATTATTAATGAAAAAATTAGTGAAAAATAATTATTAGTGAAAAATAATTAATTTTTATTAAATACGTGAAATAAATAAAAATTATCTTAAGCTATTTCACCATTAAAGACTAATTCTGCATCTCCTTTCATAAATGCTCCTAATCTATCATTTTTTTCATAAACTTCAATTTCCAAATCCCCCCCAGGAAGATGAACTAAAACATTATTATCCAAAATTCCAAGTTTAAAACCAGATAAGACACAGGAAGTAGCTCCAGTACCACAAGCATAGGTAAACCCTGCACCCCTTTCCCAGGTGATAACTTTAATTTCATTTTTAGAAATTATTTCAACAAAATGGACATTTATCCTATGAGGAAATGCCTCATGATTTTCAATAGCTGGACCATAAATATCTAAATTAACACTACTCAAATCAGAAAAATTAGTATTTTCTGTGAATATTACTGCATGAGGATTGCCAACACTAACTGTGGTCATAGTTATCTCTTCATCATTAACAATTAATACCTCATCTAAAAATTCATCCACACTAGCTATCATTGGAATTTCTGAAGTTTTAAAAGTTGATAAACCCATGTTAACTTTAAAAAATTTAGATAAATTTTTATTTTTCTCATCAACAGTGATCTCGACTTTTTTTAATCCACCTAAAGTTTCAACATTGATTTTATCTTTTTTAATGATATTATTATCATAAACATATTTAGAAAAGCATCTGATACCATTACCACACATTTCAGCTTCGCTGCCATCTGCATTGAAAATTCTGAACTTTATTTCACCATTATCTGTAGCTGGACAAACAAAGATTACTCCATCAGCACCAATAGAAAAACCTCTTTTACATATATCAATTGAAAAGCGAGATTTTTCATTTTCTGGGATTATTTCTTCATTAAATTCATTTATAACAACATAATCATTTCCAAGACCATGCATTTTAGAAAACTTTAATCCTGATAAATTCATTTACAACCTCTTTTGAATTATTAAACCATTTAATAGTTAAATTTGTAATAATTAAACTAAACTAATAAACCATTAAACTAATTTTCTAACCTTTTAGGAAGAATTTGGTTTCTGAAAAGATCATCGTAAGTTTCTCTTTCCCTTATTATTTCAGACTTTCCATCTTTCACAAGAATTTCAGCTGGTCTTGGTCTTGAATTATATTGAGAAGCCATAGAAAATGAATATGCTCCTGCATTCATTATAGACAAAAGATCACCTTCTTCAATTATCGGAAGAGGCCTATCTCTTGCAAACAAATCTCCAGACTCACATACATTACCAGCAACATCAACTTTTTCAATTTTTGCTCCATTTTCAGAAGTTTCATTAGCTTTATTAGCTACAACAATATGATGATATGATCCATACATTGCTGGGCGAAGAAGGGTGTTAAATCCAGAATCTACACCAATAAATTTACGATAACTATTTTTAACAGTGTTAACTCTAGTTAAAAGAACTGATGCATCACCAACAAGATATCTTCCAGGTTCTATATACATAGAAGGTTTGTTTGTCCCATCCATTCCATATTCAGATAATTTTGATTTAAATATCCCAGTTATTTCCTCTGCAAATGGATCAATATCAAGTAAATTTTCTTCTGGTTCATAAGGTATTCCAAGACCACCACCAAGATCTAAAAATTCGAAATCAATATCTGCTTCTTGAGAAACTTTCCCAGCAATATCCATTAAGACAGTTGTAGCTAACTTGAAAGGTTCTGGATCTAAAATACCTGAACCAATATGAGTATGCATTCCAACAGGTTCAAAACCCATGTTTTTAGCTAATTTATAAACTTCTACTGCTTCACTCTCTTTAATACCAAATTTACTCATTTCTCCACCAGTGATACAGTGTTCGTGATGTCCTGCACCAACCATAGGATTTACTCTGAAAGAAATCTTATATCCTTCAGGATCAACAATTTCAGCTAATCTTTTTAACTGAGAAACAGAATCTAAATTTATCCTAACCCCAGTTTCATCAATATATCTTAATTCATCGTTAGTAACATTATTTCCAGTGAAAAGAATCCTATCAGAAGAGAAACCAGTTTTTAAAGAGGTGAAAACCTCACCTGGAGAAACTGCATCAATACAACTACCTTCTTCTTCGAGTATTCTCATTACAGAAAGATTAGTATTAGCTTTACAAGCATAAAGTATTTTAAAATCAGAATAATATTTAGTAAAAGCATTAAAAACTCTTTTATAATTATCTCTTATTCTATCTTCATCAATAACATACAAAGGAGTTCCATATTCCTCTGCAAGTTTAGTAGCATCTGCTCCACCAATATCCACATGACCTTTATCATTAATTTTAAGATTTAAATCCATTTAATTCACCTGATGCAATATAATAAATTATTAAATAAATTATTATTTTAAATATTTATGCTCACATTCTCAAAATTTAGTTAATAGCTATTAATAAATAATATTTTTTTTATATTATATAAGCTTTTTATAGGAATAATATAAGTTTTTTATAAGAATATGAATTTATTATATGAATTTTTATTAAGGTTAAAAATAGAGCTAAAATTAAAAAAGAAATACAAAAAAATATTATAATTTAAAAATATTATAATTTAAAAGTATTATAATTTAAAACTATTATATTAATTAAAAGTACTATAATTAATTAAGAGTATTATACTCAATATAATGATTAAAGATAGTTTTTTAATAAATAAAAGTTTTTAAATAAAGCTTTTTAATATTATCCTAATATTATATATTCTATTATCTATGTACTAACATCTTCATTAAAATGTTATTTATATCTCCTCTACTGATAATACCAATAACATGCTTATTTGAATCTAATACTGGGAGTTTTTTAAACTCATTCTGAGATAAAATTTGAATAGCTTTTTCTAAAGTATCATTATCGTTTAAATAATATAATTTTCTTTTAGTTATCAAGCTATCAATACTATCAGTTATTTTATTATTTAAAACTTCTTGTTCTGATTCTCCTTCTTCAATTAATATATTGTATATAAAATCATGGGCAGAATAGTCTTTTGGAGCAAGATATCTTATGATATCCCCATCACTAACCATGCCAATTAGCTTATTTTGATCATTGACAACCGGAACTCCTCCAATATTATGTTTAGAAAATAATTTTAGTAAATCTTTAATTTCAGCAGCAGGATGTATAGAAATAACATTTGAAATCATGAAATCTTTTACTTTAAGAGTTTGCTTTGATAAAGTTTGTTTTGGTAGAGTTTGCTCTGGTTTTTCACTTTTAATTTTAGATTTTGGACAGATATAGTTCCTATTTAGTACTATAACTATAATAGAGCTTACAACAAAACAACTTCCAACAATAAACGGTGTATTAGGAGCATATAATTCAGTTAGAATCCCAGCTAAAAAAGGTGCAATAGCTCCACCTATCATACGTAAAAAACTAAAAGCAGCCGATGTTGTTGAGGCTTCAACAGGCGATGTTGTCATTACAGCATTAGTAAATAAAGAATTACTATTTCCAAACAATAAACCAGAAATAATTATACATCCAGATATAATGAGTAAATCAGATGTAAATATGCCCATGACTAAAAGAAGAATTGTAAATAAAATTAACATGACATATAATGATTTAATTGTTCCAAAAGTCTTTTCAAGTCTCGGTGCTATGAAATAAGAAGAAATACCAAGAAGAATACCCCATCCTAAAAATATAAGTCCTATATTAAAGGGATTTAATCCTAGTATCAATGGACTATAAGCTAATAATGTAAAAAAACCAAAATTATAAAGAGAGTTAGCAATTCCCAAAACTGCAATAGATCTATTTTTCATTGCACGAAAAGGTTCTTTTAAAGAAGTGTTTGATTTTGTACCGAGATCTTCTTTTACATTGGGTAATTTAGTGAATAATAATAAAAATACAATAACCATCATCACTCCAATTCCAATAAATGGATATCTCCATGAAAATTGTCCAAGAATTCCCCCAATTAATGGCCCTGCTGCAACTCCTATTCCAACAGCAGCTTCAAACAAAACAATTGACTTTGTTTTTGAAACTCCTGCAACAGTTACCATAGCAGCAAGCCCTGTAGCAAAGAAAAGAGAGCTTCCTAATGCCCAAATACCACGTAAGCCAATGATAGTCCAAATATTAGTTGCAAATCCTGCAATAGCTGCAAAAACACCAATTATAATAATACCAATAAGTAAAGCTTTTTTAAGACCTAGTCTTGTAGATATAACTCCTGTAATTAGTGCACCTATTGCCATTACAATATTATAACTACTATATAACAAAGTAACTTCACTAGGACTTGCTCCCAATTGAGTTGAGAGTGTTGGTAAAACAGGTCCTATAAGTCCCATACCCATTAATGCAGTGATAATTGCAATAAATAGCAACCATACAGATGAAGGCAATCCTTCATTTTTAATTGATTCATTTGATGACAATTAATACCTCCTTAATTTTTATTATAAATGATATATCAACTATTGATATATCAGCTATTTTTAGATAGTCAATAAATTAAATTAATTAAATAGATTAAATAAAGTAAATTAAAAATATTAAATTAATTAGATTAAATAAATTAAATTAAAAATTATTATAATTAAATTAAAAATATGAGAAAAAATTCATATAGAATAAGAAATCATATTGAATTATGGAAAATCATATACAAAAGCATCATATACAAAAAACTGTAGATAAAAAAGATGTATATATAATATATAGAAAAACTAAAGATAAAAAATTATAAATTCAAATCTAATTTTTCCAATAAGTAAAATAGTTTTTCAAGTTCATCTTTAGTAAAAATACTTTTAATCTCTTGAGAATTTTCTAACATTAACTTAGATGTATCCTTATATAAATTCAAACTTTTATCAGTTAAATATATTAAAAACTCTCTTTTATCTTGAAAGGAAACTTTTCTTTCAATAAGTCCTTTATCAGCAAGAATATTCAAACTTCTTGTGATAGCTCCAGTATCTCTATTTGAAGCTTTTGAAAGCATTTTTTGATTACATCCTTCATTTTGATATATAAAATATAACATATACCACTGTTCAAATGTAATATCATAATATTTAAATTTATTTTGAAGTATCCTTCTTAATTTGTAGTTTATTTTTATAAATTCAAATAATAAATCACTTTTATCAAAAACATATTCCATACAATGACCTTTTCCTAACAATAGATTAACTTGTTAAATAAATTTTAATTGATATATCAACTATTTTTAAATAATAGTATTTAAACTTTTTGAATTTCCAATATTAAAAATATGAATAATTATGATAATTATAGATGATTATAAATGATTATAAATAAATTTACATAATTTATGAATAAGGTTAGATAATTAATAATATATTGAAGAGTAATAATATATTTTATATAAAATATAAAAATAACAGTTAAGAGTTGATAAAATGAAAAAACCCTATGGTCTAGTAATGAGAGGATTATTAAAAAAAGATGAAAAAATTCTACTATTAAAAAGACATCCTAAGTCTAAAACAAATCCTAGTCGGTGGGAACTTCCTGGAGGGAAAGTTGAACCAGGAGAAGACTTTGACAAAGCACTCATCCGTGAATTTAGTGAAGAAACAAACTTATCTATTGAGTTAAGCGATTTAATAGGAGCAGTTCAAGAAGATTTTCCTCATAAAAAGACTATAGCTGTTGTTATGAATGTTAATATTACTTCTGAAATTCCAGAAATAAAAATAAGTAATGAACATGTTGATTTTAAATGGGTTGATATTGAAGAAATTAAAGACTTGAAAATATCTGGATGGTTCAAAACTTTAATGAAAGAAAAAAACTACTCTTTATAACTTAAAATTAAAATAAAATTACAGTTAAAGAACTCTAATAATTTTTAACAAGTTGATAATAATACTAAGTATAATTAGTAATATTAATAATGCTAATAATGCTAATA
>NPIE01000716.1_pt1 | contig 37728 bp, 36 predicted proteins | sample 8637661 | NCBI WGS metagenome assembly NPIE01 (sample SAMN07420842, study PRJNA396082) | bioreactor metagenome | isolation source: sample BA12 brine-fed electro-methanogenic bioreactor BA | place: Japan: Kochi | collected 2016-12-09 | reverse complement strand
CCACACCCACAGGGTGTGGGTTTCTACTTCACACTAAAGGAAAAGATCCCCTAATACTCCAAGCGACATTTCGTTAAACCGGGAGTCACCGGCTGGGCCCAGGTGCGCTATCCCTATGGTGCCTCCGTCGAAGACAGCCTGGAAAAACTGCGCTACGACCTGTATTACATCAAGAATTTCTCAATTTTCCTGGATATATTGATTATTCTCGAAACAATCAAGGTCGTTCTATTCGGACGCGGTGCACGTTGAGAATGGTTATGGGGCGCGGGTAGGGGCGCACATCGGTGCGCCCCTACAATATAATTTGAAACAGGAGACATTATGAAACGTCTGTGCGTACTGCTGGTTTTATTGTCCTTTCTCGTGCCGTCCATTGCCGCGGCTCAAACCGAGAGTGACTATGTCATTGGTGACGGCGATGGTTTGAGCATTTTGGTCTGGGGTGCTGAAGAGCTTTCCAGCCAGGTTACGGTGCGTCCTGATGGCAAGATAACCCTGCCTGCCGCAGGCGATGTCACTGCAACAGGATATACCCCGGAACAACTGAGTAAAGAGCTCGCTGAAAAACTCGAGGATTTCGTTAAAAAACCCATCGTCACAGTTTCGGTAACCGGCATTACCAACAACAAAGTCTATGTCTTTGGTGGCGGCGCATCCTCGGGAGCTTTTGATCTGCCCCGGCGTACCACGCTACTCAAATTTCTAGCCACCCTGGGCGGCATCGAAAAAGCCGATCTCGAACGCGCTTATATCATGCGTGACGGCAACAGGCTCGACATCGATTTCTACGATCTTTACATCAATGGCCAGCTCGAACGAGATGTCCCCCTTCAATCGGAAGACCTGATTTATATCCCGGACAATGAGCTGATGAAGATCTACGTTATGGGTGCGGTGGAGAATCCGCAATACATCTTCTATCGCGACGGTATCCGCGTTCTCGACGCCATTCTCGAATGCGGCGGATTCACCAAATTCGCCAAAGAAAGCAAAGTTCTGATCCTGCGTGAAGTTGATGGCGAAATGGCTGAATTGAGAGTTAATGCCAAAGATTTGATGAAAGACGGAGATCTTAGCCAGAACATTGAACTCCAACGTGGTGATTTAGTCATCGTGCAGGAAGGCCTGTTTTAAAAACAGGATAAACAGAAAATTTTAACAGGAAGTGATACATGGATAATCCTCTCAAAGAAGTAAAAAGATATCTGCTGGTTGTTTACAAAAAAAGGTTTATATTTTTGTCCGTCGCCCTCATCGTGACATTGATGATCATCGTCGGCAGCTTTTTTATGACCAAAAAGTACGAAGCGACCAGCACCGTATTTATAGAACGCAACATGATCGATAGCCTGATGAAGGGGCTCACTATCACGCCCTCCATGAATGATCGAATCCGTGTGCTGCGGTACTATATGCTCAGCCGCGATATGGTGACAAGAACCCTCAAAGATCTGGACATGGACCTGAAAGCAGAAAGTTCCGAGGCTTTTGACGCCATGGTGCAGAAATACCGCAATGCAACCAATATCAACATAAGGGGTGGAGATCTTTTCATCGTCTCCTTGAAGGACACAAATCCTGTTTTTGCCCGGGATTTCATCAATACCCTTGTAAACAAATATGTTGAGGAAAACGTCTCTGATAAACGGGAGGAAGCCTATGGCGCAGACCGCTTCATTGGTGAGCAACTCGGGTTTTTCAAAAATAAGCTTGATGAAGCACAGAATGAAATTATCGCTTTCCGCCGCGAAAAAGGGATTTATTCCTCGGTTGATGAAGCGAGCCTGATTGAGAACATAAAAAACAGTGAGGAAGAGCTTGAGTGGTTGAAAAGCCAGAAAAATGAGATGCTTGCCACCATCTCCACGATCAGGCAGCAATTGGAAATGATGAAAGGCCTGTCTGGTAATAATCCCATGGATTTTTCAATTGAAGAAACCTCCGGCGATCAGGGGGGGCGCATCGCTCAGCTTGAAGCGCGCCTTGAGCAGCTTCTCTACAATTACAATGAACAATATCCGGAAGTCGTGCGAATTAAAGCCCAGATCGAAGAATTGCGCCGCGCCCAAGAGGAGAAAGCCCCTGAAGCCGAACCCTCGCCGACTCAACATGCCGCCCAGACTGTCGATTCCTTTAATCCCCTGGAAGATCCCATTTACGTCGATCTGAAAATGCGACTCAATGCCAAGGAGTCCGAGTTGCAGGCACTTGAGGCTCGCTTACGCGAAGTTCAATCAACAATCACGGCCAATAAGGATAAGCTTGAGAATTATCCTCATGATATGAAAGTTCTGGCCGACCTTGAACGCACTAAAAGAACCTATCAGAATCTCTATGAGCAGCTCCTGCAGAGACAGGGCGTAACAGAAGTGTCCAAACAGATGGAAGTTGCTGACAAGACAACAACTTTCCGTATTGTCGACCCTGCTATCATCCCGACTCAACCCGTCAGTATCGATCGATTTAAGGTCATGGTTATGGGAATCTTTGCTGGTTTCGCTGCCGGGCTCGGTCTGGTGATTCTGATTGAGAAGCTTGACGGTAAATTTAAGGATCCTGAGCATCTCCGGGCACTCGGGGTTCCGATCCTGGTCGAAATCCCGACAATTAACAACCCGATCGAAACTGCCCGGATAAAACGGAGAAACAGCTTTAAATACCTGGCGGCCCTCAGCGGATATGCCTTGGTCGGCTGCTTTCTGGTGCATGATCTTCTGAATCTGGGAGTGATCGACCGGTTTATTTCCGACACGCACCTGGACCGATTTGTTTCTCAATTCATCAATTTCTGAAATGAAGGTATCTCATGAGCCGTATAGAGAAAGCATTGGAAAAAGCTGCCAAGCAGCGTGAGAGCAGCGATCAAAAAAAAGACCATAAGGTCCGGGAAATCCCGACTCTGCGGAAAGAAGCTCCCGGTAAAGACTTCAGCGCTTTTGACGCGGTGCCGCACCCCCAGATTCAAAATCCATATCTGGTGACCGCCAATGACCGACACTCGCCGATCTCCGAACAGTACCGCAAGCTTAAATCCCTGCTTGTCAAAACCGCTAAAGGGCAGGACGGCCGGAATTCTCTTTTGATCACCAGCACCGTAGGGGGGGAGGGCAAGACGATCACCGCCCTTAATCTCGGCATCGCCCTGGCGCAGGAATATGATCACACCGTACTTCTGATTGAAGCCGACCTGCGGCGCCCGTCTATCATGAGCTATCTTGGCCTCGAAGGTGGAGTGGGCTTAACGGATTGCGTGCTCGACGGCATCGATGTAGGCAGTGCGCTGGTTAAGACCGGCATCGGCAAACTTGTTGTGCTGTCGGCCGGCCGGCCGGTTGAGGATCCTGTCGAGGTATTCTCCTCCTCACGCATGGCCGCAATTCTCGAAGAAGTCAAAAAGCGCTACAGCGACCGTTTTGTCATTGTCGACTCGACCCCGCTGCTGCCTTTCGCAGAAGGCTACATTCTGGCTAATCTGGTCGATTATGTGATGTTTGTCGCACGGCAGGACTACACTCCCTTTGACAAACTCAAGGAAGCGCTGGCTTCTCTCAAAAGCAACAATCTGCTTGGAGTCGTTTGCAATGACGTTGACAGCACCCTGGTCGGTAACGGGTATTACGGTTATTACGGCTACTATAATTACGCTAAAAAAGCGTAATTGACTGGTTTGTAGGGGCAACCCGCCGGGTTGCCCTGCTCGGGAAACGCGTTCCGCTCCACTGTTCCATTGACGAAGGATTGATATGCAGATGAAATTATGGATCCGTTTTTTTGCCTTGTCTCTTCTGCTGGCTTCAATGGCTTTGCCGTCAATTGTAAAAGCGGAATTTCGTCTGACGCCGTCACTCCTTGTCGGCGAAGAATACAATGACAATATCTATCTTGACGCGGAGGACGAAGAAAGCGATTTCATCACGACGATCAATCCCAGCCTCAACTTCTTCTGGAGCACTAAGGTCGTTGATCTGAATCTCGATTGGGGCCTTCGTTTTCGCTACTACCTGAAAAACAGCGAAGAAAATGAGGACAGCCTCGATCAATCGCAGAGGGCGCGGCTCGATGCTCGCTTCAAGCTCATGCGCGATGTGCTCTTTCTGCACGTCTCAGATACCTACGAGCGTGTCACCATTGACGAAAGTGAAAAAGGGGCAATCGGAAATGACCTGGTCAACCTGACGGACTCCAACACCCTGCGTGTCAATCCCTATCTGCAGCTCCAGCCATGGCGAACTGTCACCACCCGGCTGGACTATATCTATGAGAATATCTGGTATGACGACCCTGAAGGGATCGACTCCGAAAGGCATGTCGCGCGGCTGACGGTTTCGAAAGAAATTTCCGCCAGAATAACAGGGCGCATCACCGGATCTCATACTCTTTATCGGCCCAAATCCCGCGACGAAAGATATTTCGACGATTTTGATGACGCTCAGAAATATGACCGCAACGACGCGACTGTCGGCCTGACTTATCGCGTCACCGACCGGTTGACTCTCGACGGTCATTACGGCAAAGCCTGGATCGAGTACAAAGACGTGGATGATCCGGTTCTTGATCCTGGCGGCGACAGAGATCCGCGCAATGGGGATGTTCTGGATGGCAGCTTGAGGGATTTTGGCGACCAGGAACTTGACCTTTGGGGTATCAACGCCCGCTACCAGCTGACAGAAGAAGTTTCGTTCGGGGGCGGCTACAACGTCACCACAAGCCACACCGTCAGCGAAGGGATGATCGAAACCGAAGGCGCCGACGCCTTTCTGCAGTACGCCCGTCGCAACCGCATCGCACTGCGTGCTCACGCAACGACCAGCGATTACCTCACCCAGGAGCGCAAAGACGACTCCTGGGGCATGGCCGTCGACGGCGACATCCCCTGGACCAACCGCATGGGGTTCGACTACCAACTGGCCTACACGGATTACGACAACGAAGACGCGATTGAAGGCGATGAACAATACGAGCGCTACGGCCTTCGCCTGGGACTTTATCGCGATATGAAGCTGGGACGCTTCCGCACGGGATATATCTATAACGAAAACGTCTCCGATGACGACGACAACGACTACACCAACAATATCGTCTACGTGGAGATGCGGTTTACATTCTAGAAATTATTACGCCACTAAGACTCGAAGATCGCAAAGAAAATCATATATTTTAAAAAGTGCCACTAAGACACAAAGGCACAAAGAACAACTCAAATGTGGGAGCGGCTTCAGCCGCGAAAAGGTTCTTTGATTGCTCAACCCTGAAGTGCCTTTGTTTTTCTCGGAGTCTTCGAAACTTAGTGGCTTTATACAAGTGTTCAGAATTTTTAGACTTTTAGCATTTCTTGGTGTTCTTAGAGTCTTAGTGGCTCGTTGAAATAAGGTTTTTATGTACGAAAAATTCTTCAATTTTGATTGCAAACCCTTCGATCTGGTTCCCAACCCCCGGTTCCTCTTTCTGAGCCAGTCGCATCGTAAAGCGATCAATTACATGCGCTACGGGATTCAGGAGCGAGCGGGGTTTATCCTGTTTACCGGCGAAGTCGGCTCCGGCAAGACCACCATCCTGCGCGATCTGATTCACAACATCGATCCCGACATGGTGGTTTCAATGGTGTTCAATACCCGCGTCGATGCCCAGCAGCTGCTCGGGATGATCAACGAAGATTTCGGGCTCGATGTGGATGGCAAGGATAAGCGCACCCTTCTGCGGGATCTCAACGATTTTCTCATTGAACAGCATGCAAACAATATGCGTCCCATCATCATCATCGATGAAGCGCAGAATCTGTGCTCCGAGGCCCTTGAAGAAATCCGCCTCATCTCCAATCTCGAAACCGAAAATCACAAACTGGTGCAGATCATCCTGGTCGGCCAACCCGAACTCAGAGCGTTGATCAACAATCCGGCCCTGCGCCAGCTCCGCCAGCGTATCGGGGTCAACTGCCACCTCAATCCACTGACACGCGAAGAAACCGAGGCCTACGTCTTTCACCGCCTTGAAGTGGCCGGCAACCGTGACGCCGTGAGCTTTCACGACGAAGCTTTCGATGTCATTTACTCCTACAGCAAGGGGATTCCGCGCCTGGTCAATGTTTTCTGCGATTTCATCCTGCTGGCTGCCTATGTCGAGGAAACCCGCGACATGACCCGCGAACTGGTCGAAGACGTCGTCGGCGACGTGGCCTGGAAGGAGAATGTAGCCGCTCCGCAGGAGACGAATCATTCAATTGAAACGTCCGGGAACTCTGTCGCCGGCGAAGTGTTTCGCAAGCTTTCCCTCATCGAGAACAATATCCTCAAGATCAGCCGTGCGACAGACGATCTTTCCGCCATGCATAAAAAAGGGCAGACCTTCTCCGGCATGTTCCAGGAGATGGAAAAACAGGGTCGGCAGCTTGAGCAGCTTCAGGAAAGTCTGACCCACATCGAAAAAATTCTGGTGGGCGATACTGAAGATGCTCCACAGATCGCAACAGAGGAAAAAGGTAAGGTCGTCAATTTCAAACAGCCTGAAAAGCAAGGGCTGTTTTCCAGGATTTTCGGTTAAGCCATGGCTATCGCGAATTATCTCAGCATCGATGTCGAGGATTATTTCCAGGTCAGCGCCTTCGAGCGTGTTTCACCGCCGGACAACTGGCACAACCAGCCGTTCCGCGCCGAGCGCAACACGTCGCTGGTGCTGGATATCCTGGCCGAAAAGCAAACCCGCGCGACCTTTTTCGTCCTTGGCTGGATCGCCCGCAAGTGCCCCTCACTGGTCAAAAAAATATCCGCCGCCGGGCATGAAATCGCCAGTCACGGTTTTGGCCACCGTCGCGTTTCAACCCAGGATCGCACCGTTTTTCGCAAGGATGTGCGTGACAGCAAAAAGATCCTGGAAGATCTGTCCGGGCAGCAGGTGCTGGGCTATCGCGCACCCAGTTATTCCATCAGCCACAAAACCCTGTGGGCCTACGATGAGCTGCATGAGGCCGGGTATGTCTATGACTCCAGCGTGTTCCCCGTCCAGCACGATTTTTACGGCATTCCCGACTGGCCGCGCTTTGCTTTTGAGGTCGGAAAACAGGCCGACGGCGACTGGTGCCCCCTGGAATCGCAGATTGAAACACAGCCCGGCATGAAAGAGTTCCCCATCTCTACCCTGCGCATCGGAAAACGCAACCTGCCCATCGCAGGCGGCGGCTACTTTCGCCTGTTTCCTTACGCGGTAACCCGATGGGGCCTGCAGCGCATCAATAAATCCGAAAAAAAACCCTTCGTCTTCTACCTCCACCCCTGGGAATTCGACCCCCAGCAACCCCGCATGAACGGGGCGGGGTGGAAAAGCAACTTCAGGCACTACCTCAATCTGCACAAGACCGAAGGGCGTTTTCGGCGGCTGCTCGATGATTTCAAATTCTGTCCGATAGGGGATGAGATAAAGGCACTTTAAAATCAAAAGCATTTGCCTCGAAGACGCGAAGACACGAAGAAGAGACAAAAGGCAAGGCTCAAAAAAACAAAACTTCTGGTGTTTTTCTTAGCGGACTTTGTGTCTCAGTGGCAAACAAAAGGCTTTATGAATATCAGAACATACCAAAATATAGACCGCCAACCCTGGGACGACTACGTTATGTCCCACCCCAACGGCACCGTCTTTCACCTGACGCAATGGAAACAGGTCGTCGAAGAAGCCTTCGGGCATCCGAGTTTTTACCTGCTCGCTGAAAACGGGCAGGGGGGGATTGTCGGTATTCTGCCCATGTTCCAGATCAAAAGCCGCCTGTTCGGCAACTTCATGGTCTCCGTACCCTTTGCTGAACTTGGCGGTCCACTGGCGGATTCGCCCTTTGTCCTTGATCGCTTGCTCGACCAAGCGCAATCCGTCGCCAGAGACCAGGGTGTCGATTATCTCGAAATGAAAAACGCTGAAACCGTCGGCGACTACCCGACCAAGGATCTCTATTTCAACTTCAGCAAGGCGCTCGACCCCGATCCTGAGGTCAACCTGGCCGCTATCCCCCGCAAGCAGCGCGCCATGGTGCGAAAAGGGATCAAGTGCGGCCTCACGCACGAAACCGGGCACCATCTGTTGCCTGAGTTCTATGAAATGATGGCCCGCAGCTACCACAGCCTCGGCACTCCGATTTTCCCGCAGCGCTTCTTCGGCAAGTTTCTCGAAGTCTTCGGCGAAATGGCGGACCTGCTCATTGTGCGCAGCTCCGAAAAGGAGCCCGTCGCAGGGGTGCTGACCTTCTATTACAAAGACCGGGTCATGCCCTTTTACGCCGGCTCCCGCATCGAAGCCCGCGCCCTCGCGCCCAACGACTACATGTACTGGCAGCTCATGAAAGACGGTTGCGAACGCGGCTACAAGGTCTTCGACTACGGCCGCAGCAAAGCCGACACCGGCTCATTCAGCTTCAAAAAGCACTGGGGCTTCGAACCCCGCCAGCTCGCATACCAGTATATGCTGATCAAAGCCGAAGAAATGCCGAACCTCAGCCCGACCAACCCGAAGTATCATAAGAAGATCGAACTCTGGCGCAAAATGCCGTACCCGATGACAAAAATCCTCGGGCCGCCGTTGGCAAAGTACCTGGCATAAAAGCGACAGGATTAACAGGATTTACAGGATGAAATGATTATGGAATTTTCTGATATTACTGAGGAAATTATAGGATGTGCATATAGAGTTTACTCTGTTTTGGGGTTCGGATTTCTGGAAAGTGTATATGAAAAGTCACTTGCTGTTGAATTTGACAAAGTCGGTCTGAAAGCAAATTTTCAAAAACCTATTGATGTTTTTTACAAAGGTCAGAATGTTGGAAACTTTATCGCCGATGTGTTGGTCGAGGATAACGTGATTGTGGAATTGAAGTCTGTCAGAGGATTGACTAAAAGCCATGAAGTGCAAATTGTCAATTATCTTGCAGCCACACAAAAGCCTGTGGGGCTACTGATCAATTTCGGCGAAAATCGTGTTGACATAAAACGAAAGGTTTGGAAGTTGCCAAAATTCTCTGATTTCCATCCAGTCAATCCTGTTAATCCTGTCAGAGGTTTTGAGGTTTGAAGATCTTATATATCTGCCATCGCATCCCATACCCCCCCAACAAGGGCGACAAGATCCGGTCGTTCAACGAGATCAAGTACCTCGCTGAAAACCACGACCTCTACCTTGCCTTTCTGGTCGACGATCCGGCGGACGTCAGGAATGTCGATCCGCTGCGGAAATATTGCGTCGATCTGGCCTGGGATGAGGTCGATCCGCGGCAGCAGAAAATTAAAGCCGCGCCTCACATGTTGCTCGGTAAACCATTGAGTCTTCCGTACTTTTACTCTTCAAGTCTTCAGAGGAAGATTGATCAATGGGCTGGCGCCGTCGACTTTGATGCCGTCGTCTGTTTTTCCGGCCCCATGGCGGAATATGTGTTCAAGAGCAACACTCTCAAAAGAGAATCAGGCAAATCACCGCGTCTCGTCATGGACTTCTGCGATGTCGACTCCGACAAATGGGGACAGTTTTCCAGGGAAGGCAAGTTTCCCATGAACATCGTCTACGGGCTGGAGCAGAAGCGCCTGCTGGCCTACGAGGCGAAGGTCAACCGAGAATTTGACTACAGCATTCTCGTCACCGAAAACGAAGCGCACCTGTTCAAAACCCTTGTCCCCGAAGCCCGCAATGTCGAGGTCGTCGGCAACGGCGTCGATTTCAAATTTTTCAACCCGGAGGCTGTCCCCGGCAATACCGTCGACACCACCATCGATGGCCCTACAACGGCGCTCCCCCACACGGTTAGTCACCGGAACACCTCCCCCCGCAGGGGCGAGGCGGGGCCTCGCCCAGGGACGACCCAGCGGGTCGCCCCTACATCGGCGCCCCTCCATACGGTTAGTCACCGGAACACCTCCCCCCGTAGGGGCGAGGCGGGGCCTCGCCCAAGGACGACCCAGCGGGTCGCCCCTACATCGGCGTCCCCCCATACGGTTAATCACCGGGATGACGCCCCCCGTACGGAACCCATGCGTCTCGTTTTCACCGGCGCCATGGACTACCACGCCAACGTCGACGCCGTGACCTGGTTCTGCCGCGACATTCTGCCGATTATTCGCGAAGCGGGAATCGACGTGGAATTCTATGTCGTCGGCGGCCGTCCCACCCCGGCGGTGAAGGCACTTGAACAGGTTCCCGGGGTCACGGTGACCGGCTTTGTCGACGATATCCGCACCTGGTATGCCCAGGCCGATGTCTGTGTTCTCCCCATGCGCCTTGGGCGCGGCGTTCAGAACAAGGTCCTTGAAGCCATGGCCATGCAGCGCCCCGTCGTCACCACCACCAAGGCCGCCGAAGGCGTCAGCGCAAAAGATCTGCAGCATCTTCTGGTCGCCGACAGCCCCGAAGATATCGCCAGATCCGTCATCGAACTCTGCAAAAACCCCAACGCCCGCACTCAACTGGGAGAGGCGGGGAGAACGTTCGTGACGGAGAATTTCGACTGGAAACGCAATATGGAAAAGCTGGAAGAGCTTTTGAAATGAAAAATCGACAGGATGAACAGGATATTTTAAAAGAACAGACTTTTTGGTTTTTGGTCTTATCCAGTCAATCCTGTTAATCCCGTCAGAGGTTTTTTTGATTATGGCGATGTTTGAAAGTTTTGAATCGACAGGATTTACAGGATGAACAGGATTATGGCTCAGGTTTTATTCGGGAAATTCAGTCAAATGATTTTGAGGTTGTTATGAAAATTCTATGTGTTGTCGGTGCGCGTCCTAATTTCATGAAGATCGCGCCCATTATTGATGAACTCAAAAGCCGCAATATCGACTACGTCCTGGTGCATACCGGCCAGCACTACGACGAGAAGATGAGCCAGTTCTTCTTCGTCGACCTCGGCATGCCCAAACCTCACGTCGATCTCGGCGTCGGTTCCGGCAGTCACGCGAAGCAGACCGGTGAAGTGCTGATGCGCATCGAGCCGATCATGGAACAGGAGCAGCCCGATGTAGTGGTCGTTGTCGGCGATGTCAATTCGACTCTGGCCGCGACTCTTGCCGCCGCCAAACTGGGTATCCCCGTCGCCCACGTCGAAGCCGGGCTGCGCAGCTTCGACCGCAGCATGCCCGAAGAGATCAACCGCCTCATGACCGACAGCGTGGCTGACTACCTTTTCACCACCGAAGAATTGGCTGGAGAACACCTGCGGCGCGAAGGGATCGACGATGAAAAAATCTTCTTCGTCGGCAACACCATGATCGACAGCCTGTTCAAACATGTTAAACGCGCCGATGAATCGAAAATTCTGGATCAGCTCGGCGTCGCACCGAAGAAATACGGCGTGGTCACCCTGCATCGCCCGTCCAATGTCGATCAGCCGGAAAGCCTGCGCGGCATCCTTGAAGCCTTGAGCACCATCGCCCGCGATCTGCCCCTGGTGTTCCCCATTCATCCGCGCACCCGCAAGCGCATCAGCGAATTCGGACTCGATTCACTGCTTGAGCAGGGTTTTATTCTCAGCGAACCCCTTGGCTATCTCGATTTCCTCAGGCTTAACAAAGACGCCCGCCTCGTCCTGACCGACTCCGGCGGCATCCAGGAGGAAACCACCGTCCTCGGCGTGCCCTGCATCACCCTGCGCTACAACACCGAGCGCCCCATTACCGTCACCGCCGGCACCAACCAGCTGGTCGGCGCGGACAAACAGCAGATCCTTGCCGCCGCCCTGAAAGTCCTCAGCGGAGAAGCAGAAAAAAAACAGATCCCCCCGCTGTGGGACGGACAAGCCGCGAAACGTATCGTGGACGTTTTGCAACAAACATTGTAGGGGCGAGGCGCTGCCTCGCCCAGGGCGACCCAGCGGGTCGCCCCTACGGTGGCCGAACTGGATTTCTGGAAAATTTCGGGAATTTACAGTCGAACCTGTTAATCCCGTCAAAGGGGTTTAAATGAAGATTCTCCACATCCTCGATCACAGTCTCCCGCTGCACAGCGGCTACACCTTCCGCAGCCAGAACATTCTGCGTGCGCAGCGCCGGATGGAGTTCGATCCGGTTGTTGTCACTTCACCCAAACATGAAGAAGGCACCGGTGAAGACGGGCCGACCATCGAGCAGATCAACGACTTCATCTATTACCGCACCGGCGGAGCGCGCACCTTCCCCGTTCCCCTGGCAAGCGAAGCCTGGCTCATGCACAAGCTTTCGCGCCGCATCATTGAAGTCGCACGCATCGAGCAACCCGATATCCTCCATGCGCACTCGCCCATTCTCAACGCCATCCCTGCCTTGTGGGCCGGGCGCAAACTGGAACTGCCTGTGGTGTATGAAATCCGCGCATTCTGGGAAGATGCCGCCGTCGATCACGGCACCTACGCCGAAGGATCGTGGAAATATAAATTGACGCAATCTCTGGAAACCATGGTCTGCACCCGCGCCGACCAGGTCGCCATTCTCTGCAACGGTCTCAAGGAGGATCTGGTGCGACGCTGCATCCCCAGTGACAAAATCACTCCCGTCTTCAATGGAGTCGATCCGCAGGATTTTAAATCTTCCCCGCCCGATGCCGAATACCAGCAGCAGTGGGGGCTTGCCGGCAAAACCGTGATCGGCTTTATCGGCTCCTTTTATCGCTATGAAGGCCTCGATCTGCTGGTGCGCGCCTTTGCCGATGCCTGTCGGGAGCGTGAAGACGCCGTTCTTCTGCTGGTCGGCGGCGGCGAAACCGAGAACGAATTGAAAAAACTCGTGGAAGAACTCGGAATCGGTGACCGGGTGATCATGCCCGGCCGCATCCCCCATGAGCGCATCCCCGGCGTGTATGCCCTGGTCGACGTCCTGGCCTATCCGCGCAACCCCATGCGATTGACCGAGCTGGTCACGCCCCTGAAGCCCCTCGAAGCCATGGCCATGGGTAAAGTGCTGATCGCCAGCGATGTCGGCGGCCACCGCGAGCTGATCCAACACGGCCAGAACGGCCTGCTTTTTCCCGCCGGCAACGGCGACGCCCTGGCCCAGGCCCTGAGCGACGTCCTCAGCGATACGCAGCTCTGCGACCACATCCGGGCCCATGCTCCGGAATGGGTGGTAAAATATCACAGCTGGCAGAAGACGACGGCGGTGTACAGGGATATTTACGCCAAGGCGCTGCATACAGAAAAAATTCTTGAACCACAGAGCGCACAGGGGAAGAGCTGAGAAACCATAAGGCTGGAAAGGCTTTTAACACGAAGACACGAAGGAAAAGGACATAGGCGTATTGTCCACGGAAAACACGGAAAGCACGGAATTAGAACCAAAAGAAGGGGCATGAGAGGTTAATAATCCATGAATTTATGCTTCCCTTCGTGCCTTCGTCTTAAGAAAAGATTGGGTTTTCTGATTTTGAATTTTTTTCCGTGTCTACCGTGCTTTCCGTGGACCAGAAAAAGATTGTGATGTTGTGTTCTTTCTCAGTGGTGAAAAAACATTGACAGGATTAACAGGAATGACAGGATTTTAAAACCACAACCGATTTTGATTGATCCTGTCCATCCTGTAAATCCAGTCGGATTTTGCTTTTCAGTTTTGCACAGGCGTATTTTCCGTCCCGTTGATTAGTTTGTGATGTGTTTTCTTTTGTGGTACAGTATTCAGTACATGTACAAAAAGGAGGTCAGCACATGGAAGCTATTTCGTACACCAACGCAAGAAGCAACTTAGCAAAAACAATGGAAAAAGTCTGCGAAGACCATGATCCTGTCATTATCACACGCCGGAACGAAAGCTCGGTTGTTATGATGTCTCTTGAAGATTACCAAGCTCTTGAAGAGACTGCGTATTTGCTGAGAAGCCCTAAAAATGCTCGACGTCTTTTGGAGTCGATTGCTCAGTTAGAGTCTGGTGACGGTGCTGAGCGGGAGCTTACTCGGTGAAGCTCATATTTTCCGAAAATGCTTGGGATGACTACCAGTATTGGATAAAAACCGATAAGAAGATCCTCAAGCGGGTGAACGCATTGATTCAGGATATACAGCGTTCACCTTTTTCTGGTACCGGGAAGCCCGAACCATTGAAACATGGTCTTTCCGGCTATTGGTCCAGGCGAATTAACGATGAACACAGAATCGTTTATAAAGCTACGGATGACTCCATTTTCATTGCTCAGGTCCGCTACCACTATTGATTTTCGCACGTAACAAGGAATTAGAACCAAAAAAAAAGAATTCTGATTTTCCAGATTTTGAATTTTTCCGTGATTTCCGTGATTTCCGTGGACCAGAAAAAGATTTTCCAGGATTGGAGATATTATGCCAGTAACAGCCAAAGAAAAAATGACCGAAGTGATCCAATCACAACCCGACGATGCCTCTTATGATGAGATTTTGCGGGAACTGGCCTTTGAACGCATGGTTGACCGCGGCATGTCAGATTTTCGTAACGGTCATGTTGTCACGAATGAAGAAATGGAACACAGGATTCGAACATGGCAAAAATAATTTGGACGTCCGAAGCCGAACGTTGGCTAAGGGACATCTACGATTATATTGCCGAAGATAATCCACAAGCGGCCAAAAAGGTAGTCAACGGTATATTTCAAAAAGCGCAGATATTGTTGACATTTCCCGAGACAGGTCACAGATATCGAACCGAATCTGAGGGTGAAGTCAGGATTCTCCTGTACGGTCACTATCGGATTGCGTATTTGTGGTCGTCGGGAAAGGATGTTGTTGTCTTGGGAGTATTCCATGGCGCTTTGGACATCAAACGGTATCTGATTTGAGTGATGTTAAGTCTTCAGAATTTTGACTATTTTTTGTGATTTCAGTGCTTTCCGTGGACTCGAAAAAAGATTTTCTCCACGCCCTCCGCGGTGAAAGCTTTAAAAACGAATACTCTCCATTTTTGAGGAATAAAAAATGAAAATCCTCGAAGTTGAAAAAATGAATAAAACTGAACGATTGCAGGCAATGGAAGAGCTTTGGGATTCATTTTTGCGGGAAGAAAATGAATTAGATTCCCCCCAATGGCATCAAGACATCCTGGAGAAGCGCAATTTTATCTGCGATCTCCGCGGTGAAAACATAGACAGGATTAACAAGAATTACAGGATTTTAAAATTACAATCGATTTTGATCAATCCTGTTCATCCTGTAAATCCTGTCGCTTAGGGGTTTTCGATTGTGAAATTTTCAGTGTCTTCCGTGTTTTCTGTGGACAATAAAAAGATATTCTTGGTGCCTTGGAGCCTCTTTGGTGCCTTGGTGTTAAAAAGATTCTAAAAAAAGACTCACGTAAAGCCGCAAAGACTTCAAAAGATATGAAAACTTTTTCTCAGAATTTTTTGTGTTTTCTTCGCGTCTTAAGAGAGCGCAGCGAACGGGCGTGAGGTGATTTTGAATTTTCTCCGCGCCCTCAGCGCTCTCCGCGGTGAAAGCTTCTGCTTTTAGAAATTAAAGAAAACAAAATGAAACCTGACCAAATGATCGACATCATCAACCGCACCCTGGCCGACTTCCCCGAAGTGCGCTTCTGCACTCTGTTCGGGTCCGCCGCCCAGGGGCGTCTGACCGCACACAGCGATATCGATATCGCCGTCGCAGCACAGCGGAAATTAACACCGGAATACAAGGTCCGGTTATCCCATACACTCTCTTCCGCGTTGAAAAGAGAAGTCGACCTCGTCGATCTGCAGGAAGTGTCCGGCCTGATCCTCGAACAGGCTCTGTGCAAAGCGGTTATCGTCAAAAATGATGATCACGAACTCTACGCCCGTTTACTCAAACGCCTCTGGTACAACCAGTCCGACATGATGCCGTATGTCAAACAGATCCTCGAGCAAAGGAGCAGCAATTGGCTTCAATGATCCTCCTGACCAAACTCGACGCATTGCAGCGGTGCCTGGCGCGTGTCAAAGCTAAAACGCCTGAAAACGCCGCCATCTTGCAGCAGGATCTCGACCTTCAGGATATTATCTCCGTCAACCTGGAGCGTGCCGTACAATCCTGCGTCGACATTGCAGCACACGTGATCGCACAGCACAACACGACAGCACCGAGTACCATGGCAGAGAGTTTCAATCGATTGCACGACCTGGGAGTGATTTCAGAGAATACGGCAGAAAGAATGAAAAACGCCGTCGGCTTCCGCAACATCTCGGTGCATGAGTACCAGAAAATCGACTGGAATATTGTCTATCGCATTATCACCGAGCATCTTGACGATTTTAAGGATTTTGCCCGGCAAGTACTTAAATGGGCCGATGAATATGAAGGGTGAGATACAAAATCTGACTCACGCAAAGCCGCAAAGAGGTCAAAAGACTTGGAACCTTTTTTCGAGATTTCTTAGCGTCTTCGCGTCTTAAGAGAGCGCAGCGAACGGGCGTGAGATGATTTTGAATTTTTTCCGTGCTTTCCGTGGACCAGAAAAAGATTGTGATGTTGGTTTCTTTCTCAGCGGTGAAAATCAAGGTTTAATTTTTCAGGGTGAAGCTCATGGGAAAAAAATGCATGACTCGAAAAGAGATCACACATTTTCTTCAAACCCATAAAAAGGAAATGGCGCGGCGATTCGGGCTTGAATCCATCGGGTTATTTGGCAGCTACGCTCGCGACGAGGCCCGTGAAGACAGCGACATCGATATTGTCGTCATGCTCAACAGCGAGCATCTAGCCGATGATTATTTCGGTGTCCTGCATTACCTCGAGGACCACTTACAGCACAAAATCGATTTGGGGCTCGAATCCAATCTTCGCCCCGAAATCCGCAATCGGATCAAGGAGGAGATTATCTATGTCTGACAGAGATACTCTTCTTTTTCTGCGGGATATCCTCGATTCAATATCAGCAATAGAGTCGTTTCTTGAAGGGATTGATCGCGAAGAGTTTGCCGCTGATCGGAAAACATTTTCCGCAACGATCCGGGAGTTGGAAATCATCGGGGAGGCATCCGGAAAAATCCCCGACGACATCAAATCCAAAAACCCAGATGTTCCCTGGAGAATGCTGAAAGATTTCAGAAATGTCCTTGCTCACCATTATTTCGGAATTAACGTCGATATTGTTTGGGATATTGTTCAGCGTAAGCTCCCGGATTTGAAACGGCAGGTCGAGCATCTTGCAGGGAAAGCGCTATGAAACACGAAGATAAGGATAAAAGCCTATTGTCCACGGAAAACACGGAAAGCACGGAAGGAAAAACATAAACAAGAATTTTGATTTTCCCGATTTTGAATTTTTTCCGTGACTTCCGTGTCTTCCGTGGACCAGAAAAGATTGTGATGTTGTGTTCTTTCTGCAGTGGTGAAAAAATATTGACAGGATTAACAGGAAATACAGGATTTTATAACCACAATCGATTTTGATTGATCCTGTTCATCCTGTAAATCCCGTCGCTTTAGGGTTTTGACATAAAGAGGTGGCTTACCTTCGTGCTTTCTTCGTGCCTTCGTGTTGAAATGATTCTAAAACCTGGACTCACGCAAAGCCGCAAAGTCGCAAAGAGGTCAAAAGATATGAAAACTTTTTTCTCAGAATTTTTTCTTAGCGTCTTCGCGTCTTAAGAGAGCGCAGCGAACGGGCGTGAGATGATTTTGAATTTTTTCCGCGAATTCAGTGTTTTACGTGGACCATATTTTCCTGGTGCCTTGGTGTTGAAAAGCAGCATTTGAAATAAGGATTGATATCATGTCTGGAAAAACAGCTTTAGAAATGGATCCCGCTGAGTGGAAGCGTTACCATCCTTTTGGCGGGAGAAAAGACAAAACTCTACAGGGCAAAAAAACAGTTGAGGCACGAAAACTGGCAAACAGGTTAGCGAAAGAATTGCGTCAACAGTTTGGTGCCCAAAGGGTTGTCCTGTTCGGCTCGCTGGCCCGTGAGGAACTCACAGCACATTCTGACATCGACCTGGCTGTGTGGGGGATACCCCCTGAAAAATTTTACTCTGCCGTCGCTTTTGTTACTGGAGCGAGTATTTCATGGACCGTTGATTTGGTTGACGGTGAGGATTGCTCTCCTGCATTACTGCAAAGCATTGAGACAGAAGGTATTGAACTGTGACGGCCAAAAATATTGAACCACTGGTCAAAAATCTACCTTATGTGTTCACAACTGCTGAAAAAGAGATTCAGGCATTTGTGGATTTTATGAAAAATAGAAGAGGATAATATTTCCACGCCCAAGACCAATGTTGTCCACGGAAAACACGGAAAGCACGGAAGGAAAACCACAAACAAGAATTTTGATTTTCCCGATTTTGAATTTTTTCCGTGATTTCCGTGCTTTCCGTGGACCAGAAAAAGATTTTGATGTTGTGTTCTTTCTCAGTGGTGAAAAAACATTGACAGGATTAACAGGAAATACAGGATTTCAGAAACCACAATCGATTTTGATTGATCCTGTTCATCCTGTAAATCCCGTCGCTTTAGGGTTTTGACATAAAAAGGTGGCTTACCTTCGTGTTTTCTTAGCGTCTTCGCGTCTTAAGAGAGCGCAGCGAACGGGCGTGAGATGATTTTGAATTTTTCCGTGATTTCCGTGGACTGAAAGAGGTTTTGATTATGCTTTGAACTTAAAAAAAGTTTCTGTGTCAATTTACTCAGAACTCAGCACTCAGCACTGGTTATAAATATGCCCACACGCACCCTCCCAACATTGCTCCTGCTCCTCCTCATCGCCCTGCCGGCAGGTGCGGTGACGCCGTCCCAGGTGCTGGTTCTCTACAACGCCGATTGGCGCGAGGATCATCCTCTGACCGAACCCGGGCAGGATTCCAGGGAGATTGCCGAGCATTACGTGCGCATGCATACCGCCCCCGAAAGTGGCGAAAAGCCCTACATCCTCGGGCTGAGCTGCAACCATGGCATCAAAGTCCTCGACGAAGCACGCCATCTGAACGAATCGCACCTCCCGGAGAAAAGCAACGACAACACCGCCGGCGTCGAGTTGACCAAACGCCGCTGGCTGGTGGGCGATGACTCTGCCGACCATGCACTGCGCGACAGCCGCCTGGTTGAATTCACCCTGCCCGGCGGCCCCGAAGGGTGGGACCGCGAGACCCTGCAGCTCGAAATCGACCCTGACGACGGCGAAACGATCCCCATCGTCGCCAACGGGCTCATCCTCGCCAAAGGACAGGTCGCCGGAAACAGCGGCAAAGACTGGACCATCCGCCTCAATGCCCAGAGTTTTGTGCGCGGCGGGCTGGTTGTCAAAGCTTCCTGCGAGGATATCGAAGGTAAACGCCACAATTGGAGTGCCCGCTACCTTGACATCGCCGACGTCCGGTACAGCCGAACCGGCAGCGACGGCGTGCGCGACGACCAGCATTTTCTCGAGGATGTCGCCATCCCCGTCAAAGCCTTTCTTGAAGATCCTGACAATGCCCTCCCCGACGGGACTCTCTTAAAAGATCATATCCTTTACATCGTTGTTTCCTACGGTCTGCCGCGTACCGCCGTTGCCCGTTACGGTATCTCGCGCGGGGTGACGAACAAATTGAACGACCACGGCTATATCATCGGTTTCGGCCAGCGCCTGCAGCTGCTTTATTATGATGAAGAAGAGGTGATGGGCGCTGCGCCTAAACCTTATCGTTTTGCCGGCAAGGGGCCATTTGCCGATTTCTTTTTACGCGCGCCGCAGGCCTGGCCCTTGTACGGTCAAGAAGCAAATCCTTTTTTGCACCCCCAGGTTTACCAGAAGAACAAGGGGGACTTAGATTCACTTCAAAAACCCCTGGCGTTCACTGGCGAAAATCGCAAAGAACAGTCGCCGGCGAAATTTCTCTATTTTTCCATGCGAATCGATGGCGCAGATGCGGCTCAGGCCAAAGCATTGATTGATAAGGCGGTCTCTGCATCAACCAACGGCATGCCCCGGGTTGATGATAACGCCCCGGTTCCAAAAGAACTGGCTGGAAGCAAGGTTGCGCGATTTCTTTGGGATAAGGGGTATCGTCATATTCATCCGCCCAAGGGGCGAGGCGGGCATCGGTTGCAGTTCGGCACTGTTGAAGAGAACGGCAAGCGGACATTTCTGCCGGGGGGGATTGCCCGCCAGGTGATATCGCACAATGCGCTCGACAGTGAAGGGGCCGAAGTCTATACCTTTTTGTCCCAGGGCGTGACAATGACAGCCGCAGCCGCAAAATTATATCGAGGAGCGCCGCATATCCACGATAAAAGCTGGTGGGACGATGAGATTCTCTACCCGCTTATGACGCAGGGGCAAACTGCCGGGAGTGCCTTGCTGGCAAATCAGATTCATCTCGGCTGGATTACATCATTCATTGGTGATCCGTTATTGCAGATTGACAACGCAAACTGAGGAGTTTACGCAAACATGCAGCATCAGACTGTTATCGAGCCACAAAAAGGCTGGAAATTCATCGACTGGAAAGAGTTGGTCGAATACCGCGACCTGTTCTACTTCCTGGTCTGGCGCAGTATTCGTGTCCGCTATGCCCAGTCGATGCTCGGCGTCGGTTGGGCGTTAATACAGCCGTTCTTTTCCATGATCGTTTTCACGATTGTATTCGGCAATCTCGCCAAGGTCGGTTCCGATGGCGCTCCTTACGCCCTGTTCAGCTTTGCCGCCCTGGTGCCCTGGACCTATTTTTCCAACGCCGTGACCGAGAGCACCAACAGCCTGGTTGCTGAAGCGAACATGATCAGCAAGGTCTACTTCCCGCGCATCATTCTGCCGATGTCGGCAGTGTTGGCCAAACTTGTTGATTTCGTCATAGCTTTCATTTTGCTCTGTGTTCTGATGCTGTTCTTCCTGCAGCCGCCGACCTGGGGCGTTTTGGCGTTACCCTTGCTCATAGTCGTGATGATGCTGACAGCTGCCGGCATTGGTACATGGCTGACCGCATTGGCCATACAGTATCGCGACATCAAATACGCCATGAACTTTGTTGTGCAATTACTCATGTATGCCGCTCCGGTTGTTTATCCCGCCAGCCTCATCCCCGATGGCTGGCGCTGGCTGTACGCGCTCAATCCGATGGTGGGCGTGATCGAGGGTTTTCGCTCCGCGCTTTTGGGCACAAACCCCATGCCCTGGGGCTATATTATCCTTGGTTTGATCATGTCGTTGGTTTTGTCAGTGACTGGCGCTTTATATTTTCGTTTTAAGGAAAAAATATTTGCCGATGTTGCGTAAAGGCAGACAAGCTATTTATCCACGGAAGACACGGAAGAAATACGAAAGCGAAGGTTTATAGTTTAAAAACCAAAAATTTAAATTTTTTTCCGCGTTTTCCGTGATTTCCGTGGACAATAAAGATTCTGATGGAGAGAAATAAAAATGTCCGATGTTGCCATAAAGGTTGAAAATCTTCATAAGCTCTACCGCCTGGGCATTAAAAATGACGAGAACGACACCATGGTGTCAACCATGTTGTCCTGGTTGAAAGCACCAAGGCGAAACTTTGATCAGCTCCGTAAACTCACTACTTTTGATCTGAACTGTACCGATGATGAGGATGTCCTTCATGCGCTCAACGATGTGTCGTTTGAGGTTAAGCATGGTGAGGTGCTGGGGATCATTGGACGCAATGGGGCAGGGAAAAGCACCCTGCTTAAAGTTTTATCTCGTATTACCGAGCCAACCGCAGGGCGAGTGACGATCAACGGGCGGGTGGCCAGTTTGCTGGAGGTGGGGACGGGTTTTCATCCTGAGTTGACCGGTCGCGAGAATATTTACATGAACGGCACAATTTTGGGGATGAGCAAAAAAGAGATCGATCGTAAGTTTGAAGAAATTGTTGATTTTTCCGGGGTGGAGAAGTTTCTAGATACACCAGTGAAGAGATATTCGTCAGGCATGAAGGTACGGTTGGCGTTTTCTGTTGCCGCACATTTAGATCCAGAAATATTGATAATTGATGAGGTTTTGGCTGTTGGGGATGCAGAATTTCAGAAGAAATGTTTGGGGAAGATGCAGGATGTTTCCACTGGGGGGCGTACCGTACTTTTTGTCAGTCACAATATGGGAGCGATTCAGACGCTTTGTCCGCGGAGTCTTTTGTTGCGGCAGGGGCAGATGGTTGATGATGGGGAGTCAGAAGAGGTTGTCCGCAATTACTTAAGAAAAATGAAAAAGAACCGGAGTGAGATTTTTAAGTTGGACAACCCGGATCGAACTAATTCTGGTGTATTTAGGTTCACGAACGCGTGTTTACTTAATAGTAAAGGGGAAGAGACCGTAAGCATTATTTCAGGGGAAGATATTGCAATGAAATTTAGCTATGAAAGTGATCGAAATCTCCCCAATCTAAAGATAGATTTTGCCGTTTATGATGAAAAAGGACAGCCCGTGACTTATATCGATACAGGATTGAAAAATAAAATTATCTTAGAGTCCGATACTTATGGATTTGCCACATGCACAATAAAGAAAAATCCATTTCCAGTAGGGGACTACTATGTAACACTTGTTGCTTTTTCGAATAGTGAAAAGCTTGACTACTTATCGTCTGCCTTAAGCTTCACAGTTGTAGATTCTATATATTACGGATCATCGAATGTTCCTTATCGTCACCTGTGTGCTTTATACGTCGACCATGAGTGGAGCTTTGCAAATGAGGTTGGCTAGCTGTCTGCCTGTTGGCCTTGGATGTTTTTGAAAAAATGACCAGCTGATTTGGTTGCCAATCAATAAGTTTTTTTATGTTTGGGGCTTAGTAAATGGATGTGAAGCTAAAATCTTTTTTTAATCCCAAAAATCCTGGAAGAATCATCTCTTTTTTGTTGATTGTTGCTGTTGTGGCAATGCTTCTTGTTTATACAACTTTGCCACCTAAATGTAATGATCCATATAAAATTGTACACATAAGCATCGACGATACGTCGAATTGTTTGAGTGAGCTGAATGAGATTTATGTTAAGTCGATTTTTGATGTAAATTTGTTTAGGCAACTCAGAGATTGGCATATTCGCTATGGCGCAAAATTTACACTCTATATTTATTCAGAAAAACTTAAATCTGTACCTGAACGGTTTCGCTCTGATTTTGTTAGTGTATCTGATTATCTAAAGTTTGGTTTTCATTCGGAATCTCATGATTTTGAGTATACCAAGAGGCTAAGTGGGGAAGAATTTAACAATATTTTTAGAGCGGCTAATTTAAAAATTAGCCAATTTCTTGGTGAGCGATCTCGAATTTTGCGATTAGACCGTTATTATGCAAAGTCTGACTGGGAGCAAGTTATAGCACCAGAAGTAGATGTTCTACTTGCTCCTGATGACGACAGATCTTGCTATTGGCTGTCTTCTACTCAAAGTGAGCGTACCCGAAGAGATGGTTCTTTTTCTCAAGTAAAGGCCTGTTCAGCACTTGAGTTTTGGCGGACTGACCTACGATATGAGAATGTGAAGTGGATATGGTATCAGCTTGAATCTTTGCGTGATCAAGACCGAATTGTGATTTTTACCCACGAATGGGCTATGGATAACACTACTAAAGAGAAAATGGAGTATAGTTTCGAGTGGTTTAACGATAATGGGTATAATTATGTCAATTGATAAAGAAGTACGGCCTCTGGTCGATGTGCCTGAGATGAAAATGTTCATTGATACATATGTCCCAGTGACTACGTGTAACCTACGCTGTCAATATTGCTATATAACCCAAAAACAACTGTTTAAGAATTCGCTGCCGGAATTTAACTATAGCCCAGCGATTGTGGGGAAAGCTGTTTCAAAAAAAAGGTTAGGAGGTGTATGTCATTTCAATATTTGTGGCGGGGGAGAAACGCTTTTGCCACCACAAATGACAGCATATATACGAGCTATATTAGAACAGGGTCACTATGTGATGGTTATTACAAATGGCGTAGTCACAAAAAGATTTGACGAAATAGTTCTTTTTCCAAAAGAGTTGTTGGAGAGGCTATGTTTCAAGTTTTCATTTCATTACCGTGAGCTTAAAACAACAGGATCCTTTCTTGATGCCTTTTTCTCAAATGTCGAAAAAGTTCGAAAAGCCGGTTGTTCTTTTTCTATAGAGTTGACGCCAAGTGATGACGATATCCCCTTTATAGACGAAATTATGAATGTTACAAAAAATCGTGCGGGTGCGTATTGCCATATAACAGTTGCACGTGATGAGACGTCTCCTTTGCACGATAAACCTATCCTTACGAAGTTGTCGCCTAGGAAATATGAAAGAACATGGGGTGTTTTTGATTCAGACATGTTTCGTTATAAGCTTTCTGTTTTTGGGCAGAAGCGTAAGGAGTTCTGTTACGCTGGCGCGTGGTCAGGTTATTTAAATTTGGGAACAGGGTCTTGGACACAGTGTTATTCTGGTTTTACACAGCCTCAGAACATATTTGAAGATCCTACCTCAAGAATAAAGAAAGTTCCTGTTGGTAAATTCTGCTGCCAGCCGCATTGTTACAATGCGCACGCGTTTTTAACGTTAGGTTTAATCCCTGAACTTGATTCTATTGAGTACGCTAGGATACGAAATAAAATTGCTGATGATGGGTCAGAATGGTTGAACCAAAAAGTGAAGGCATTTTTGTCAAATAAGCTTAAAACTGCTAACAGAGAGTACTCTTCTGCTGAAAAGTTGTGGCATGGTGTCCGATACTCATCGAAAGTTCTCTTAGCTGAAAAATTTATCAGAAAACTGGTTCGTAAAATTTTCAGATCGTAATTGAAAGGGTACTTTTGATGGACTGCGATTATACAACAACCATCCATTCGGTGATGGAGCCCCTGCTGAGCAAGAGGTCACCAGTTGCCCTGTTTGATTTCCCCAACTATTCCAATGTTGGCGACAGTGCCATCTGGCTGGGGGAGGAATATTACCTGAATCATATCACAAAGGCCAAAGTTGTTGCTGTTGATGACTACAACCTGGTTGCACGGCCTTTCCCAAAATTGCCTTCGGAAACCATCATCCTTATTCAAGGCGGTGGAAATTTTGGCAACCTTTACCCCCGGCACCAGGAATTGCGTGAAAAACTGATCACCCACTATAGCCAACACCGCATTGTCCAATTGCCCCAATCCATTCACTTTCAAGACGAAGGGAAGCGTGAGCAGACGAGCGCCATTCTCAATAAACATCCGGATTTTCATCTATTGGTAAGGGATCGTGACAGTTTGCGGCAAGCACAGGAACTTCACAATGGCGCCAGCTACCTCTGCCCCGATATGGCGTTATGCCTTGGGCACCGCAAACGACCTGTTGCCCCACAGTACGATGTGGTTTGTATTCTGCGTACCGATAAGGAAAAAGTGACGGCAGACTTTTCAGTAACGCAGGAGGCTGAATCTATTTTTGTCACTGACTGGATCGATGAACCGGATTCGTGGATGAAGCGACTTGTGGAACGCTTGGATCGATTGCATTCGAACTATCCGCGTTGGACAACGTCTCTTTTTCGTCTTAAACGACCACTCTATCATCGGTTGGCGACAGAACGTTTGATCCGTGGGGAGGCGATCCTTTCTTCTGGCAGGACTGTGATTACCGACCGACTTCATGCGCATATTTTGTGTACCTTACTGGATATCCCACACGTAGTACTGGATAACAGCTATCGGAAAATAGGAAATTTTAGAGATGTCTGGGGGACGGGAGGAGAAAATTGTCTCTCAGCGGAAACGCTGGACGAGGCGCTGCAAAAAGCGAAGGAGTTATTGATTTCATGAAGGTAACCGTAGCCATCTGCACCTGGAACCGTGGCGATCTTCTTTCGAAAACCCTCGAAAACATGTTAAGGCTCAAAACCGATGACAGTTTTACCTGGGAATTGCTCGTTGTTAACAATAACTGTACCGACAATACTGATGAGGTCATCGCTAAATTTTCAGATCGTTTGCCGATTAAGTGCATTTCCGAACCAACGCCGGGCCTCTCCAATGCCCGGAATGCCGCCGTTCGCAATGCCAGTGGTGAATACATCATCTGGACCGATGATGACGTGTTGGTTGATGAAAACTGGCTCGTGGCCTACGGGGAGGCATTTCGGAACTATCCTGAATCTGCGGTGTTTGGAGGGCCTGTTGAGCCCTGGTTTGAAGGTGAGCCTCCTGAATGGTTAATTCAGGGGTGGGCTTATCTTGACGCAGCATTTGCCGTACGGGATTTAGGCGATGATGTCTTTGCTTTAAAACCAGGTACCAATGCTTTACCTTTTGGTGCGAACTTCGCGATGAAATTATCTGTTCAGGATCTTTTCCCATATAACCCAGATTTGGGGTTAAAAGCTGGGAAAATCCTTTTAGGGGAAGAAAGTGCTGTAATGAATGGTCTTCTTGAAAAGGGCTATACAGGATGGTGGATTCCCAAAGCAAAGGTTAAGCACTGGCTCCCGAAGGAACGACAAACACTGGATTACATAAAAAAATATTTTAGAGGATATGGACACACGTTGTGTAATCTAGACATTGGCACTGACTACAAATGTCTTTGGGGTTACCCTCGTTGGTTGCTTCGAGCTTATATGACTATTTTGTTGAAATACTTTTTTTCCCGTATTTTTTGCCCGAAGAAGTTATGGCTAAAAAGTTTAACTGATTTAGCTGTTTATGAGGGGAGGATCTATGGCTGTAGAAACCGGAAAAAATTAGCAGGAAGCAAAAAATCGTGATGAAAATAACTGTTGGTGTGCCCACATATAACCGTAGTGGGATTTTAAAAGAAACTCTTTTATCGATTACCGAAACGAACTTTGATGGTGATTGGGAATTATTGGTCGTTGATAACAACTCATCTGATAATACACGGGAAGTATGTGAAAAATATCTTCCTGACAATGGGCGTTATCTTTTGGAGACAAAGAAGGGGGTCTCTTGTGCGCGAAACCGCATTATTCAAGAGGCAACTGGTGATTTAATTATTTTTACAGATGATGATACGACACCATGCCCTGATTGGATTTCTGCCTTTGTTGAAGCCGCTGCGGAATATCCACAGGGTAATTTTTTTCTGGGCAAAACCCTTTGGGATTGGCAAACAGATAAGCCCTGGTGGTACACAGATGATAAGGAACATCCAATTGTTTTTTGTTACCGCTCTGACCTTGGGTCCGAGGATAAGCTTTTGCCTGAAAATGTTAGCCTTTCTGGACCTAATATGGCAGTCCGAAAAAATGCTTTTGCATCCGTTGGCGGGTTCGATCCTGGCTTAGGAATTTTGGGGGGTATTAAGATTGGTGGCGAAGAGCCTGACTTGACCGAACGTATGCGTGCTTTGGGAATGAGGGGCTATTATGTGTGTAAAGCTGTTGTTCACCATAAAATATTTTATTCTCTTACGACGTTGCGTTCGCTAGTCGATGGTATTCGGGCTGCGGGGCTCAGTGACAGCTTGCGCATTGATACTTACGATAATCTTTCTTCGCGCCTATTGGGTATGCCTCAATGGTGGATACGTCAATTGATTCAAAATCCTTTTATTCATTTATATCACATTTTTATTCATGCGATTTTGTTGCAAACAACACCCATCGTCTATCATTATCTGCGTTTACATTACTGGAAATCGCAAGTGAAATATTTTTTCAGAAGAAACGCGATTAAAAAGGGAATGAAAAGATCATGAGGGTAAGTAGAACTCAGTGTCGTCACTTTAACGGTGACCGCCCCTGCAAGCCGCACAAAAAATTTTCCTATACCTGTCCAACCTGCCCCGAATACATTCCCATAACCTCCCATATCCTCATCATCAAGCTCGATGCCGTCGGCGACGTTGAGCGTACAACCGGTTTGCTCCAGCCTCTGCTCCAGAAGTACCCCGGCGCGGCCATCACCTGGGTTACAAAGAAAAATGCTCTGCCGTTATTCAAAAACAACCCCCATGTCTACCAAATCATTGAATATGGCCCCGAGGCACAGCTCAACTTGCTGACCAGTACCTACGATCTGGCCATCAACCTCGATGCCGCGGAAGACAGCTGTCGGCTGATGACAATTGCCGCTGCAGGGAAGAAAATCGGTTACACATGGAACCCCAAAGGCTACGCCGAACCGCTGAACCCCGAGGCCGAGGACTGGTTCGAGATGGGCCTGTGGGATGATGTCAAAAAAGCCAATCAGCGCACCTATCAGGACATCATGATGGAGATCTGCGGGCTTGAGGGCAGGATGACACGGCCCGTATTCGTACTGGATGATAAGGAACGGGCCTTTGCCGATGAATTCGCGTTTCGAAAACAGGTCAATAGAAACGCCCCGGTTTTCGGTTTGAACACTGGCGCGGGGGGGGGCGTTGGGTGCATAAGAAGTGGACCATGGAAGGCTACCAGAGCCTGATTGAGCGGTTGGAAGAGCTTTATCCGGGGTCTTCAATCCTGCTTTATGGCGGACCTGAAGAGGTGGAACGCAATGCTGAGTTGGCCAGGGCTGGAAAAAATGTGATCGACACGGGTTGCGACAACGATCTTCGCCAGTTCGGCGCATTGGTGAGCCTCTGCGACCTGATGGTGACCGGCGATACCCTCGCCATGCACATCGGCCTTGCCCTGGAGAAGAGAATGGTGGTTCTTTTCGGGCCCACTTCGCTCGCGGAAATTGACCTGTATGGCTCCGGGATCAAGATTGCCCCAGAAGGCATGGATTGCCTCTGTTGTTATCGACCGGACTGCGATGTGCGGCCCACATGCATGGAGCGAATATCGGTCGATGAGGTGCTTGCTGCCATTCAGGAGCAACTGTGATCTTCAAAGAAAATATAACCATTGGTGTCGACGCCAGAACGGTATTCAGCCCCGAACGGCGAGGTACAGGCAAGATCCTGGTTGATCTCTACCGGCAGCTGGCGAAGTTGAGCCCTGAGTGGCGTTTTGTCATGTATTACGAGCGGGGAGGGTATGAAAACCCCTTCGCAGATAGCCCTAACATCGAAATCTGTCGTCTGCGGTGCAAGGGCGCGCGGTGGAACCTGTGGGAAGAACTGGCGTTGCCATGGGCGGCCAGGCGGCGTGGTCTCGATCTCCTGCACTGTCCGGCTCAGACCGCGCCGCGGTGGAAGCCGGTGCCGACTGTCGTGACGATTCATGACATCATTCCGCTGCGAATGGATGACGGTACGCCTGAAAAACAGCGGCTGCGCCTTGAGAAAAACATCCGGCATACTTTGCAGAGCGCAGCTCATGTGTTTACCGTGTCGGAATTCAGTCGCCAGGATATTATGGATTGCTTCGGGCATACCGGGAGGAACCTCAGTGTCCTGTACTGGGCGCCGGATCGCCAGGTGCGCCAGGTCTCGCCGGATGAGATTGAGCGTGTGTTGAACAAATACCAGGTCGAGGGCGACTATGTTTTTGCGTTTGGTTCGACCAGCCCGCGCAAAAATACGCCTCTGGTCGTTGATGCTTTTGCGGAGTATGTCCGCCGCAACCCGGACACGCGCGTCAAACTCCTGCTCTCTGGTATTCGCAGTGAGCGCTTTCAGTCGCATTTTCTTTCTCAAGTCAAAGCTCTGGGGCTTGAAGATCAGGTGATAAACCTCGGTTTTGTCGATGATGAGGAGATCCCGGCCCTGCTTTCCGGGGCCTCTCTTTTGTTGTTTATGTCTCTTTACGAGGGCTTTGGCCTGCCGCTTCTGGACGCTATGGCCTGCGGTACGCCGATTCTTTGTTCCAATGTGAGCAGTCTGCCTGAGGTTGCCGGTCGGGCCGCTGAGTATGCGGACCCGTCTTCAGTTTCCGATATGGCCTCATCTCTTGAAAGTCTGTTGTCGGATTCTGAAAGAAGGGCGGAATTGTCCCGCCTGGGGCTGGAGAGAGTTTCCGGCTTTACCTGGGCAGCGACGGCCCAGGCGGTTCTCAGCACTTTTGCAACGGTGATCAGCGATCGACATGGCGTGAAACGGAGGGGAGCGTCATGAAAATATGTGTTTTTTTTCAAAGGATGCCCTGGCCTTTGCACAGCGGCTATACCCTGCGGGCTTTTCATCTGGCAAAAGAGCTCTCAGTTAAGCACGATCTCGATCTGCTGTGCCTGGGGGAGGACTCAGCACCGCCTGAGGTTGCCGACTGCTTCCAGCGCATGGAGATCCTCTCGGCCCCCTCTAAGGCCGAACTGCCGGGTGGCCATATTCTCTCACCCCATCGACTTTGTGCCCCTCATCCCGCGACCGGAGAGAAGATTCGATCTTTTATCAGATCTGAAAAATATGATCTTGTCCTGGTGTCCGGTTGGCAGCCGCTGGTCTACCGGGAGTGGATTGAGGATGTGCCGGTGTTCTGCGATTTAATTGACGACCTGGTTCTGACCGAGAAGCGGGCTGTTCGAATCAAGTCCGGCTTTGAACGGGTCCGGAAGGTGCGGCAGTTGATACTTGCATGGAACTATGAAAAACGTTATCTCCGGAATCTAACGGGTGTCTCGGTTGTTTCACAGGAAGACGCTGATGAAACGCAAAAACATACCAGCAGCCCGGTGTATTTTGTCCCCAATGGGGTGGATCTCGATTATTACACGGCTTCTGCCGAAAGCGAAAAAATCGGCGGGCTTGTTTTCGAAGGGAATATGAGTTTCCCCCCCAATGAGGATGCCGCATTATTTCTCGGGGAAAAGATTATGCCACTGATCTGGCAGAGGGCTCCGGAGGTCAAGCTGACTCTGGTTGGTAAAAACCCCACTGAAAAAGTTAAAGCGCTGGCATCAGATGCCAGGATTAGGGTGACTGGTTTTGTCGACGATATCCGCCCTTATGTGCAAGGGGCGGCTATTTTTGTCTGCCCATTGCGCTCTGGCGCCGGAATTAAAAACAAGCTGCTTCAGGCATGGGCCATGGAGATGCCGATTGTGGCGAGCCGTATGAGTTGCGGAGGACTTCTTGCGAATAATGGTGAGAACCTGATTGTGGCCGATGATGAATCTGATTTTGCCGAAGCGGTTCTCGCGTTGCTTGAAGATTCGCCCCGCCGTGAGGCCCTTGGAAAGGCTGGACGCAAGTGTGTTGAAGATTTTTACTCCTGGGCTGTGCAGGCTGAAAAAATTGCTGCGGCCGTACAGAGGAGTCATTAAGGGCAATGGCTCTTCGGGATATATTCGTTACCGCAGTAATATTGGGACTCCTGCCGGCTGCTCTTTCGCGGCCATTTATCGGGGTGCTCGGCTGGCATTGGGTCAGCCTGATGAATCCGCACCGACTGACCTGGACTTTTGCCCGGACTCAGCCAGTGGCCATGTGGATAGCTTTGGCGACATTTGTAGGGCTGCTGCTGTACAAGGAAGAAAAAATACCTATCGCCTGGAATGGCGTGACGCGTTCTTTCGTGTTGCTCTGGATCTGGATGTTGGTGACCACATTGTTTGCGGTCAACCCCGATCGGGCTATGGGGCAATTTGTCGATATGAGCAAAGTTTTTGTTTTTCTCTTTCTGACTCTGATGCTGACCGCAAATCGAAAAAAACTCCGCTGGCTGGTCGTGCTGGCAACTCTCTCAGTGGCTTTTTATGGGATCAAAGGCGGGGTGTTTACTCTCATGACCGGGGGGGGCTTCAAGGTGCTTGGTCCGCCGGGGACTGCCTTCGGCGACAATAACAACCTCGCGTTGGCGTTGAACCTTTCTCTGCCGTTTCTTTTTTTTCTTCCGCGTTTTGTCGGGGGAAAAAAAATCAAAACGTTGTTGAAAATAGCTTTCTGGTTGTGCGTTATCGGGGTGATCGGGACGCATTCCCGTGGTGGGCTCGTGGGGCTGGCCGTGGTTTTTGGCGGGTTAATGATTTTATCCGGCCGCAGGGTTATTCTGGCAGTCGTATTGTTGATCGGCCTGGCTGCATTGCCCGCGATCATGCCTGATCAGTGGTTTAACCGTATGGACACCATAGAAGCCGATGCCATGGCTCAGGACGCTTCTTTTCAGGGGCGGGTGAATTCCTGGAAAACGACGATAAATTTTGTCAAAGATCATCCGATTGTTGGTGGGGGCTTTCAGTTTATTTACAACCGGGATGTTTTTAATCGGTATTCGCCTGACCCGTCACGATTCCATGATGTTCACAGTATTTATTTTGAGATGCTTGGCGAGCAGGGACTGGTCGGATTTTTAATTTTCGCTGTCATCATTTTGAGTTCCTTTCGTATGAATTCCAGATTGCGCCGCGAGGGCATACAGCGGCAGGACGAAATGACTATCGGAATCACCAGTGCCGTTATGGTCGCTATCGGGGTTTATCTGGTTGAGGGGATTGTCGTTGCGAGGGCCTACTTTGATTATGTCTATCTCATATTGTGTTTTCCCGTCTTATTGACGCAGATTTTGCGACTTCCCGAAGAGCAGTTATCCCGCAAGAGGCAACCGGCAGAGCCCCTGGCTGCCGGCCTGGTTCGCAGTGATCAGAGGATACCGTTTCTATGATCCGGGTCTGCCAGGTTGTTTACCGCTTTGATCTCGGCGGCCTTGAGAACGGGGTCGTCAATCTTGCCAACCGGATGGATGATGAGTTTGAGGTGTCCATCTGTTGCCTGGCTCGCAATGGGAATGCGGCCTCACGTCTGAAAAAGGACACAGCAGTGTATGAAATGCTGAAGCCTGAAGGGTTCAGTCCTGCATACCTGCTCAGGCTCTGGTCTTTTTTCAGGAAAGAGCGCTTTCACATCGTGCATACCCGCAACTGGGCCGGAATCGAGGCGGCGATTGCCGCAAAGCTGGCGGGTGGCTCCAGGGTGATCCACAGTGAACATGGGACTGATTTCAGCAACGTTCCAAAGCGTCGGCTATGGGGACGTAAGTCAGGGCAGTGGGCGATTGATCAATTTATCGCCGTCTCTCCGCAGCTCGTAAAAGATCTGAAAGAGCTTGTTGGCATCAGCAAACCGATTACCTTGATTCAAAACGGTGTCGATCTTGAACGCTTTTCCCCGGGTAAGAGCAATGTGCGGGTAGAATTGGGTATTCCTGCGGATGCTTTTGTTGCTCTTTTTGTGGGCCGGCTGGAAACAGTTAAGAATGTTTCAGGGATAATCCGAGCTTTCCGTAAACTGATCTATAATGAAGAGTGCGGACAATTTCGACTTGTCCTTGCAGGTGACGGAACACTCAGAGAGCAGCTGATTTCTGAAGCGCGTGCTTTGGGGATCGAAGATAAGGTTATTTTTGCGGGAGCCCGCAACGACATTCCGGAGTTGTTGCGCAGTGCAGACTGCCTTGTGCTGAATTCATATTCAGAAGGTCTTCCTAATGTGGTTCTTGAGGCGATGGCATGTGGCTTGCCGATTATCGCCACGGCGGTGGGCAGCCTGCCGGAACTTCTGAAGGGCGAAAGGGGTTACCTGATTGATGTCAATGATTCTGACGCTCTTTCGGTTGCGTTGCGCGCGATGTGTTTCGATGTCGAGTTGCGATCTGATTACGCGATCAATGCCCGCGACTACGTTTCTCGTTATTATAGTCTTGGGCAAATGGTTGAGAATTATCAGGCTGCTTACCGCGAAGTAATGAGGTGATTTTTTGTTATGAGCGATGCTGTGCATTGTTGTTCGGTTTTAATGACAGGACCTGTGGGCGGCCAGGTCGGCGGGATGGCCTCGGTGGTCAGAAACCTGGAACAATCCCGGTTCTGCCGACTTGCCGTTCTGGATACAGGCAAGAATACGACCGATGGCCGCTCTTTTCTCCGTGGAGTTCTGGCGCAAATCGTGCTTCTGGGGCGCCTGGTTCGAATGATGCGGAACAATGAGACTGAAATTCTTCATATTCACACGTGCAGTGGTTTTACCTTCTGGAGAGATTGCCTGCATTTTATAACTGGGAGGGTGATGGGCCGACGGGTTGTCTGGCATATCCACGGTGGCAAATTTGGCCAGTTTCTCGATGGTAATCAGGGTTGGCGAAGAGCTCTCGCCAGATGGGCTCTTTCATCGGCTGATGGGGTTGTGGTGCTTAGCGAACAGTGGAAGTACAGTTTGGTCCCATACGCTCCAGAGGCTCGGTGGAGTGTCATCCATAATGGTGTGTCTGTACCTTCAGAGACGCGGGCTAAACGTGAGGGACCGACAACTTTTCTCTTTCTGGGGAACCTGGGTTCGGGAAAAGGTGTATTGGACCTTGTTGAGGCCACTCGACGACTCCTGGAAACGGGAGAAGACTGTCGGGTCCTGATTGCCGGCAATGAAACCGAAGGCGGCGAGGTCGAAAGGCTTTTGACAACTGTTCAGCAGAATGGTCTCAGTTCTCACATTGAATATCTTGGGGTGATTAGTGGCTCGGCCAAAGATGAAACAATGAGATCAGCCGATGTTATTGTGTTGCCGAGTTACGCAGAGGGGTTGCCGATGGCGCTGTTGGAGGGGATGGCCTATGGGCTTGCGGTGCTTTCCACCAACGTTGGGGGTATCCCTGAACTTGTCAGTGAAGGCAGGGATGGTATTCTGATTGAACCCGGCGATATAGATGCCCTCGCCAGGGCGATGCATAAACTGTCCGCTGATAAGCTGCTGGCTGAACATATGGGACGTGCGGCTCGACAGAAAATTATTAACGAGTACGGTATGCCGGCAATGACTTCGAAGTTAAGTCAACTTTACCTCTCGTTTGGACATTGACTCGATGAATGCCTATATTCTGCGCAATATTCTGTTCCCGATTCATGAACGAATGCGTGGCCGCACGACGCTCTCTGAATTGCAGAAATTGGAGGCATGGCAGCGACTGACGAGCGATGATCTATTGACGCTTGCTGTTGGGCGGTGCCGAAAAATTTTACATCATGCCGGACAAGAGGTGCCTTATTGGAGCGCGCTCTTCACTGAGGCCGGGTTCTCATCCGAAGACTTTACTTCTTTCGATGATCTGAAAAAGCTCCCGGTGATGACCAAGGCTGATGTGCGCGCTAACCAGGAAACAATGCTCGTTCCCGGCTGGAAAGAGCGCATGGTGATTAACCACACGGGGGGATCGACCGGGCACCCTCTGACTTTTTATTGCTCTCGCGAGCGGGAGACTGTTCAGAATGCCGCTAAGTTACGCTCGCGCCACTGGTGGGGGTGGCAGATCGGAGAGAAAAGTCTGGATATCTGGGGACAGCCTTTGGCTCTCACACCGCGGGAGCGGCTGCGGCGCACAAAGGACCGGATTTTCCTCAACCAGAGATACCTTTCGGCCTTTTCTATGTCGCTCTCGCAGAGTCAGGATTATGTCAAGATTATTAATGACTATCGGCCTGCCTTGATTTATGGCTATGCGACGGCCATTTACCAATTGGCCTTGCTTATTAAAGATAATCCGGCTCTGCAGCCGACTGTCGCCCCGAAAGTTATTATTACAACCGCAGAGATGCTGCATGATTACCAGCGTGAAATGATTCAATACGCTTTTGGGTGCCCTGTGGCAGAGGAATATGGTGCTCATGACGGGGGGTTGATGGCACATCGCTGCCCATCGGGTGGATATCATATTTTGTCGGATCTTGTGTACCTGGAAACCGATGAAGATGGTTCCGCCTTAGTGACCAGCTTTGACAGTTTCGGTATGCCGTTTATTCGGTACAGGATAGGCGACAGGGTCGTTCTGTCCGGGCGTAAATGTCCTTGTGGATTGCCTTTCCCTCTTCTTGAGGAAGTTTGCGGCCGCGAATACGATATGGTTGTCAGTTCAAACGGTAAAAAGATCCACGGGGCATTTTTCCACTATATGTTCAAGTCCGATTCCCGGGTGAGGCAGTTTCAGGTCATACAGAATCACTATGATCAACTGGAAATTCGGATCGTCACGGATGAGAGCACCCCTTTTAATGGCGAAGACAGGCTTCGCGAGAGGATTTGCCATGAGTTTGAGACCCCACTTGAAATTACCTTCCGGTATGTTGATGCCATAGAACCTGAGAGCTCCGGCAAATATCGATGGATTATCTGCAAAGTAAGGGGCTGATTTTTTATGATGAGAAAAAAGGTTCTGGTCTATCTTCTTGCTGCGGTCGTTTTATTTGGGTTTATTTTAGTCGCAGGCTCGTTTAGTGAGATTACAGAGAAGGTTACGTTTCTTTACAGCAAGCGGGGCGAGGTTTCTGACCGCCTGCGCCTCGCCGTTGATCAGGTTTTGCTGCCGGAGGCCCCTGTAGAATATCTTCCGGAGATTGAAAAAATAAAATTTCATCCGCATCCCCGCATTACCCCGCCAACGGTAAGTAATATCCCTGATGAAATACCCGATTGGGCTCTGGATTTTTCTGAAAAATGGGCACGAGGCGGGGTGAGCAAATATCACAGATTAGCCGAGGTTGCGCTCGCAACCGGCGATGAGCGGCTTTTCTCCCGGATAAAGGAACTGGTTTATAAAGATTCTTTGTACAACATGACCCAGCAGGTGGGTTATGGGATACAGGTGCGTTTTTTCGACTGGTTTTATGATCGATGGACAGAGGAAGAGAAGGCTCAAATCCTGCGGCTCCTCCATAAACGGGCAAAAGCCTTTAAGCGCCATTACGAAGAGACTCGCTACAGCCCTTACAATGCCATGGCCTACAAACGCCTTCAGGCTTCCTGGCTTGAGCTTGCCCTGGTTATTTACCCGGACCTGCCTGAAGCTGAGCCCTACTTCAATTGGGCGAAGAATATTTTGTTCCAGGTGTTCATTCCTGCCTGGCATCAGGTTTCGGGAAAGGATGGAGGCGGCTGGCATGAGGGGATGAACTATTTCTGCCGCGATTTTCACCTGGTTCTTCTTGATTCGTTTGATGCCTGGGAATCGGCGACAGGAGAGGATTTATACAAAAAGTTCCCCTGGGTAGAAAATTTTATTTATTACCCCATTTATTTTGCCCGCCCGGATTTGACTTCCAGCCGTTGGGCACAGGTGGGATCTTCCGCGCATATTATTTCACCGTTGATTGAGCGCCTTGGGCAAGAATATGATAACCCGTACGCCCTTTCTTATGCACAATCCTACGCAAAGGAGCCCGTCGTCATTGATGGTAAATCCTGGAAGGATCTGCCTCTGGTAAGGCATTTCGATGGCCTGGGGATGGTGGTCATGCGTAGTAGCTGGGAGGAAGATGCCACCTATATTACATTTAAGGCTGGTGACCATTACTGGAGTCACAGCAATATGGACAGTGGCGCCTTTACTTTATATAAAAAGGGCGCCCTTGCAATTGATAGCGGATTATGGACAGGCTCTTATTCACCACATGATATTAACTATAGCATGCAGGCGATTGCTCATAATGTGATCACTGTCAAAGACCCGGAAGAACCTACGCCTGAGTTACGCCCCGGCTTGAACGTTGCCAATGATGGAGGGCAGCGGCGGGTAGGTTCAGGTTTTAGCTGGCCGCCGTCGCCTGACCACTTGAACCACTGGCAAAAATATATTGATGATTACGAGATGGGCGATATCGTGGCTTTCCAGTATGGAGACGATTATGTCTACATTGCTGGTGATATTACGGCCGCTTACACAAATGAAAAGACAGGGGATGGTTCAATTCACAACAGGAACAAAAGGGTAGAAAAATGGATTCGCCAATTGATCTATCTTCCTCCGAATGAGCTTTTAATTTACGACACGGTAGTTTCTACAAAAAAAGAATTTGAAAAAAGGTGGCTTTTACATACCATTAATAAGCCAAGTGAGAAAGACGGATTTTGCCTTATAAAAAGAAAAGAACTTGGTAAAAGTAGATACCCTTTGGCTGTCACTGGCCTTTACTCAAGAAACCCTGATTCAAAAATTTATCAATATGATGCAACTGCATCTGTGAAAATTTTATTGCCTGAAAATTCTGTGACAAACGTTGTTGGAGGGCCGGTTCGGGAATTATTTGTCGATGGGGAAAACTACGATAATAATGGACAAATAAAA
>NPIE01009377.1_pt2 | contig 37800 bp, 27 predicted proteins | sample 8637661 | NCBI WGS metagenome assembly NPIE01 (sample SAMN07420842, study PRJNA396082) | bioreactor metagenome | isolation source: sample BA12 brine-fed electro-methanogenic bioreactor BA | place: Japan: Kochi | collected 2016-12-09 | reverse complement strand
AATATGTCTCATGAAATCAGAACACCTATGAATGGCATCCTTGGCTTTGCAGAATTGCTGATGGAAGAAGACCTGAGCAAGACCGACCGCGATTATTATATCAAAATCATCTCAGAAAACAGCCGGCAGCTAATACAAATACTCAATGATATCCTGGATATTTCCTTAATCGAAACAAACCAGCTGAAAGTCCGAAACAAAGCGGTTAACCTGAACAAGTTACTGGAAGAAGTTTTTGTATTGAACCGTGAGATCCAGCAAAAGGGTACCAAAGCCAATATAGATTTCTCACTGAATTTACAGGAAGCCTCCGGAATGATTAAAGTTTACACCGATCCTTACAGGCTGGAACAAATATTAAACAACCTGGTTTCAAATGCATTCAAGTACACTGACAAAGGAAGCGTGGAACTCGGGATGAACATTCTTACGGAGGAGTTTGAGTTTTACGTCAAGGATACGGGCATCGGCATTTCGGACGAGAACAAGGAGCTGATCTTTGACCGCTTCAGGCAGCTTGAGGACTCACATACCCGCAAGTACGGCGGTACCGGCCTCGGACTAACTATCTCCAAACAACTTGCAAGCCTTCTGGGCGGTGATCTGAGCCTTGAATCCAGGCAGGGAAAGGGATCGACTTTCCGCCTCACCATACCGTATAACAAAACCTCGGATAAGCCTGAATACAAGCCGGAAAACTTCTCCTTCTATCATGAAAAAGTCAATTACCCTGATCTCAGTTCCAAAACCTTGCTGATCGCCGAGGATAACGAGGACAATTTCCAGTTCATTTCCACGGTTCTTGGCAAAACCGCCTGCAAGATGTATCATGCCAAAAATGGCAGTGAATGTATACAGATGTTCGGTGAGATAAATCCTGACCTGGTCATCATGGACCTGCAAATGCCCGTTATGAATGGGATTGATGCAGCCAAAGAGATCAAAAAGATCAATGACAAAATGAACATTATCGCACTTACTGCATATATCCATCTGCGCAATAAAGATGAAGTGATCCGGGAACTTTTCTCCGATTATCTCATTAAACCTGTAAGTTCTAGGGAGCTTGTGTCGACTGTGGATAGAGTCCTCCACAAGTATTAAAGCCTGAATGAGGTCACGATTTCATGGCACTAATTTTGATCAGGAATGTCCAATTAGCTGAATTTTAATGCGTATATTTGCACCCCAATTTAAAAAAGCAAAGATCAGATGAACATTACGAGAGAAGATACAGGTGAATTTACTTCAACGATCAAAGTAGAGATAAAAGAAAAGGACTATCAGGAAGCCGTGAGCAAAGTTTTGAAAGACTATCAGAAAAAGGCCAATATGCCAGGTTTCAGACCGGGTAAAGTTCCCTTCGGTATTGTTAAGAAAATGTATGGAAAATCCGTGGTAGCAGATGAGGTGAATAAGATCCTTTCTGAAAAGATCGACCAGTATATTCGCAATAACAAGATTGATTTGCTGGGACATCCGCTGGCCAATACCGAAAAAACACCTGTAGTTGATTTCGAGCATGAAAAAGATTTCGAATTCTATTTTGATATCGGTCGTGCACCGGAAGTAAAACTCAACGATCTCGACAAAATCAAAGTCAATTATTATAAGATCAAGCCCGATGAAAAATCGGTGAGCAAACAGATTGAAGACATTCGTAAAAGATTTGGTGATCACATTCATCCCGAAGAGGTTGAAGAAGATGACATTGTAAAAGGAAATATCGAACAATGCGACAAAGATGGAAATCCACTGGAAGACGGGATTAAAAATGAAACTTCTATCTATGTCACCTACATCAAGAACAAATCCGACAAACAAAAATTCATCGGTTCCTCAAAAAGCGCCTCTATTGTTTTCAACCCAATGAAAGCCATGGAAAATGAAACGGAAGTCTCTGCCATGCTGGGGATCAAAAAAGAGGAAGTAAAAAAAGCTGATGATCATTTTAAGTTTACCATCCTTGAGATCACCAGGGTTCAGCCTGCAGAACTAAATGAAGAGCTCTTCAAAAAAGTATTTCCCACAGATGAAATTAAAACCCAGAAGGACTTTAAAAAGCGCCTTGAAGAAGAAATGGAAAAGTCCTATGTGTCTGAGAGTGATCGTTATTTCATGAGCCTGGCCATGGACAAACTGGTTGAAATAGCCAAATTGCAATTGCCCGATGAATTCCTGAAAAGATGGCTGCTCGATCATAACCAGGGAAAGATAACCATCGAACAGATCGAAGAGCAATATGAAAATTATGCCAAATCACTCAAATGGCAACTCGTTCAGAATAAGCTGATCACAGATCACGAAATCAAGGTGGAAGAGGAAGAGATCAGAGAGTACATCCGTCTGTACCTCCAAACTCAGATGCCTGGTCAGACGGATGACGAAGAATACAAGCAGCGCATGGATTCAATCGTTGATTCACTGATGCAGAACAAGGAGGAAGTGCAGAAAATAAACGATCAGTTATATGATCAGAAAGTAAGCAAAATGCTCAAGGAAAACCTCAAACTGAATGAAAAGAACATTTCCTATGAGGAATATATTGAAAAGATTTCAAAAACAAATAAATAAGCAATGAAAAACGAATTCAAAAAATACGCAAACAAACATCTTGGCATCAACAGCTTGCTGCTGGATCAATACAACTCCATCAGCAACAACTACATCTCCCCTACCATTATCGAAGAACGCCAGTTAAACGTGGCACAAATGGATGTATTCTCCCGCCTGATGATGGACCGCATCATTTTCCTGGGAGTTCCTATCAATGATTATGTTGCCAATATCATACAGGCACAATTGCTGTTCCTCGAGTCGGTTGATGGAAAAAAAGACATACAGATTTACCTAAACACACCGGGCGGTTCAGTTTACGCCGGGCTTGGCATCTATGATACCATGCAATACATCACACCAGATGTTTCCACGATCTGCACGGGTATGGCTGCCTCCATGGGAGCTGTTTTGCTTTGTGCAGGTGAAAAAGGTAAACGCACAGCCCTGCCGCACTCCCGCATCCTGATTCACCAGCCCATGGGCGGAGCAGAAGGACAGGCATCTGATATCGAGATTACGGCAAGGGAAATCGTTAAACTCAAAGACGAATTATACGAGATCATTGCCAAGCACAGCGGACAAACCACAAAAAAAATCTACAAGGATGCCGATCGTGATTACTGGATGACTGCCAGTGAAGCCAGGGATTACGGCATGATTGACGAAGTACTTGTAAAAACCAAAAAGTAAGTAGTTTTATGGCTAACAAGGGAAACACCTGTTCTTTTTGTGGCAGAGACAAGGCCGACACCAATATCCTGATCTCCGGCATGGATGCACATATATGTGATCACTGTATCGAACAGGCACATCTCATCATGAAGGAAGAAACAAAATCACATGGAAGCTCTGATTACGAGGACCTTAAATTGCTCAAGCCAATTCAGATCAAGGCATATCTTGACCAGTATGTGATCGGCCAGGATGAGGCTAAAAGGGTTTTGGCCGTTGCCGTATACAACCATTATAAAAGGATCGCGCAGCCAGCTTCCAAAGAGGATGATGAAGTTGAGATTGAAAAATCCAACATTGTGATTGTCGGAGAAACCGGTACAGGTAAAACCCTGCTGGCAAGAACCATCGCAAAGATGCTGCGGGTGCCTTTTTGTATTGCCGATGCCACAGTGCTCACAGAAGCCGGTTATGTGGGTGAAGACGTGGAAAGCATACTTTCCAGGTTGCTACAGGCAGCGGATTACAATGTGGCCGCGGCCGAAAAGGGTATCGTTTTTATCGATGAGATTGACAAGATCAGTCGCAAAAGTGACAACCCTTCAATTACCCGAGATGTTTCTGGCGAAGGCGTACAACAAGCTCTGCTGAAACTGCTTGAAGGATCTGTAGTAAGTGTTCCCCCACAGGGAGGCCGCAAGCATCCTGAGCAAAAAATGATTCAGATCAATACCCAGGATATTCTTTTTATTGCTGGAGGCGCATTCCATGGCATCGAGAAAATCATTTCGCGGAGGATTCAGACCAATGTGATCGGATATGCTAGTAACCTGAAAAAAGATGCCATCGACAAAGAAAATATATTACAGTATATCTCTCCAAGCGACCTCAAAGATTATGGCTTGATCCCCGAGATCGTCGGACGACTTCCGGTGGTTAGCTTTCTTCACCAGCTGAGTAAGGATATACTGGTAAGGATACTTACCGAACCAAAAAATGCATTGACCAAGCAATTCTGCAAACTCTTTGAGATTGATGAAATCAAATTGAATTTCGATCCGAAAGCACTTGATTTCATCGTGGATAAATCAATAGAGTTTAAACTGGGCGCCCGCGGACTTCGTTCCATTATGGAGGCAATACTTACGGATGCCATGTTCGAATTGCCGGCAAAAAAAGGAAGCAAAACGCTAAAAGTGACCCTGGAATATGCCATGGAAAAATTTGAAAAATCCAATATTTCGAGGCTGAAAGTAGCCTAGTTTTTCCATTCTATGGCATAATTATTGAATTTCTGCCTCTGGATGAAAAAAATTCTTTTCATATATATATTCTTACTACCCGGCCTGCTCGCTATGGCACAGGAGCAAAAAGGCCGGTTTGTGCTGGAGGCCGCTGTATCCAGAGGAGATACCATTCCTATGATCTCCCTGGATGAAGTTCATGTTGTTGGGTTCTCCTTTGTCAAAACCAAGCGGGATGCCCGCAAGATGAATCGCCTGATCCGGTATGTAAAAAAGGTTTATCCCTATGCGCGCCTCGCCGGAATTAAACTGGAAAAATATTCGGAACAGCTGGCTGCCCTGGAAACGGAACGCGAACGCCGTAAGCTCATGAAGCAACTTGAAAAAGAAATAGAAGTAGAATTCGGGGATGATCTCAGAAAGCTCACTTTTACCCAGGGAAAAATTTTGATCAAGCTGATCGACCGGGAAACCGGAAGCTCGAGCTATGAGCTGGTACAGGCGCTGAGAGGAAAGTTTTCAGCCTTTTTTTACCAGACCTTCGCCCGGATATTCGGATACAATCTCAAGGTAAAATACGATCCCTACGGGGAGGATATGCACATAGAAACCATCGTACGACTAATTGAAAACGGGAAACTATAATTACTTGCCACGCCCCTGAATCACGATCAATACCGTATATATCAATATTTTAAAATCCATGGCCAGGGACATATTCTCAATATAAAGAATATCGTATTTGAGCCTTTCGATCATTTCTTCCACATCTGACGCATAACCATATTTTACCTGCCCCCAGGATGTAATGCCTGGTTTAACCTTATGCAGAAGACGGTAATGTGGTGTGCGCTTAACAATCTGATCAATATAATACTGGCGTTCAGGCCTGGGACCAACCAGCGACATGTCCCCTTTCAGTACGGTGTAGAACTGTGGGATCTCATCCAGTCTGACTTTGCGGATAAACCTTCCAAAGGGCGTGATACGGCTATCATGCTCCGAAGAAAGCTGCGGACCGTGTTTCTCTGCATCATTGTACATACTCCTGAATTTGTGCATGCGGAATGGACTGCCATGGATACCGACCCTTTCCTGGCTGTATATGATAGGGCCTTTGGAAGAAAGCTTAACCCCGAGAGCCGTGAATAAAAATAAGGGCGACAGCAAAATGATGGCAATTATGGATGCAACAATGTCGATCCCCCTTTTTATAAACTGTTGCCAGGCCGGCATGAGGTCGGGAGAGATCTCAATGAGGGGCGCATGGAAAATGGAACTCATTTTTACCGTACCCATCAGGTAATCCTGCATCTGTGGTATTATCTTGATAACCACATTGGTTTCTTCAAGCTGGGCGATGATTTCCTCAAACGTCTTGTGCTCGCTCCGCTCAATGGCCACGATCACTTCCTCAACATTGTTCTCATTGATGATCTTTGCCAGTTCGCTGGTATGGCCAAGATGCGGCAGATACCTTGACATTTTGTAATCATTATACTCATATGCACTCACAAACCCAATAAATTTGTTTCCTGAAGACTCTTCCTGGCTTTCGATATCATTGTATATCTGGATGGCATTGCCATTGCTTCCAATGATGATGGTATTGAACCCAATGATCTTTTGATGAATGCGGTATACAGTTATGCTGGTCAGGATAAGACGCAGCGAATAGGTCAGCACAAAATGAAAACCGAAAAGCACCAGGAAACTCTGGTAATAGGCTTTGTATGAGATAATGATATCATCCAGGATGAGGGCGAAAAAAATGATCAGCACCCCGCTGAAAGAGATCATCAGGGTCTGGCCTAGTTCCTTAAGGCGAGATTTTCTGTAGATCTTCCGGTACGTTCCTATACCCACATAGAGAAACAACCAGAAAAAAGGGATCAAACCGATGCCGTACCAAAAATTCGGATCTTCAAAGATCTCGTTCAGGTTGGATATGATCTGTGGATCAATGTTGTATTTGCGGTAAATAAAAAACAAACCCCAAGCCAATGCAGCCGAAAAATAATCAGCGATCACATATTTGAGTACCTGAAGGTTCTTGTTCATATCTCTAGCGGTATAAGAGTTTAATATTATCTATTAAAATGGTAGCATCATCTGTTCCGTTTGTCAGAGGGGCACCAATGAAGGCCTTAAAACTAATTGCATCCGTATTTCTTTGTACTGCAGGGGTAAAGTTCACATATACCTTTTTCCAATCGTCGGTTGTGTTCAGGTTTAAAACAGCTTCCTGCTGGATATTGGAATAGCTGTCAACCCACAAGCCTGTGGTAAGCACATTGTCAATTCTAAAATCGATCTCCATCATAACTACTGAATTGGTTGTGGGGATTGGAATGCCTTCCGGTCCGGCTCCTTCATAAAGGTCTTTTAAAGAGGTCAACCGGATCAATCCGGAACGATTGGTATGCAATGTATTGGGATCCTTAAACGCCAGCAAAGGATCAGAAGTCTGCATGATGGTGGTATCGCTTTTGGCCGCATCCACGATGGAGATTCCGGCCTGGAAATCCTCGATCCAGGCGAAATTCGTTTGATCGGTATAGGTGGTTTTCATAGTATCTTTAAAGTCCAGAATGCTGTCGGGCCGAAGTTCATAGCCTTCAATCTCAATAGATTTATAAAAGGGATATGGCGATCGCAGCGTTGCAATCCCATTGACCTTTATGCCAGCCTTGACCGTGATTCTGTGTCCGCCCTCATAAAGCACAGGGACCGTGCAGGGCAACTCAAAACCACCAATCAGTATATCATCCACATATACCCAGGCATCGGTGATATTGTGGGAAGCTGAGCCCTGTGTGTTAAAATCAGTAAAAAGAGATATGGAATCAATTTTTATGTAGGCCGGGACTGTCTGTTCCGATTCGAACTTATCGCAGGAAATCAGAAATAGAAAACAAAATGCCAGTGCAAGTAGTAAAAGAAAGCGTTTCCCAGTAAGTTTGTAAAGTTGTTCCATTTGCCTGCTTTGCTCGATATGTATCAACGGAGCTTATATTGAGTTATTGCTTTGAGAGCATACAATTATTAACAAAACCTTAACACTATACCAGGCCCCTGGAAACGTTGATCTTTTCAATAACCTGGTAAGCCACATCCAGGGCATTGTAACCATCGTTGATGGTAACAGGCGGCGTGGTATTGTTTACGATGGATTCGTAAAAACTCTCCAGTTCACGCTGAATGGCATTGATCTGTTTTATACTGGGTTTATCGATCGAGAGAAGCTTTTTCCCCTTGTCTTCCCCGAGGTCAAGTACCATGGCCATGGGATCGTCGGGTTCCCGGTCGATGTCCTGCATTTTAACCACCTCAACGCTCTTTTCCAGAAAATCAACCGCTATGTATGCGTCCCGCTGGAAGAATCTGGATTTCCGCATATTCTTAAGCGAGATCCTGCTGGCCGTAAGGTTGGCCACACAGCCATTATCAAATTCAATACGGGCGTTGGAAATGTCGGGTGTATCACTTACTACTGCTACACCGCTTGCACTGATCTTTTTGATGTTAGATTTTACCACACTCAATACAATGTCAATATCATGGATCATCAGATCGAGGATCACTGGAACGTCTGTACCTCTGGGATTGAACATTGCCAGTCGGTGTGTTTCGATGAACATGGGATTGTTGATGTGTTCACGCGCATGCAGAAATGCCGGGTTGAATCTTTCCACATGGCCTACCTGAACTTTTACGCTGGCCTCCTCAGCAATTTCAATTAGTTCACGCGCCTCAGCCGGTGTGGTTACAATAGGTTTTTCGATAAATACATGCTTGAATTTTTTCAATGCCCTGGCTGCACAATCAAAATGGCTGACCGTAGGGGTAACGATATCAACAACATCTACTGCATCAATCAATTCATCAAGGCTTTCAAAGCGTTTGATGCCATGCTCTTTCTCAACTTTCCGGGCATTTTCTTCATCGGGATCGTAAAAACCCAGCAGTTTATAATTATCGATGGTTTTGATGCACTTGATGTGAATTTTCCCAAGGTGTCCGGCACCCAATACTCCAATGTTCAGCATATTTTTCATTTTTTTGCAAAGGTAGGTTTTTCGCTTTATTTGTATGGATGTTTTCGTAATTTAGCATGGTTTTAAAAAGTACGAGGATTCCTGATGACAGACACCTACAAGCACCGCGGATTGCGCGCAAAACTGGCAAAAGAAGTTGAAAACAAAGGCATCAAAGACAAACGTATCCTGGAGGCCATCAGGAAGATCCCCAGGCACCTTTTTATGGACTCGGGTTTTCTTGAATTTGCTTACCAGGACAAGCCCTTCCCCATCGGCAGCGGGCAAACAATCTCACAACCTTATACAGTTGCATTTCAGACAGAATTGCTTGAAGTAGATAAAGGTGACAAGGTCCTGGAGATTGGAACCGGTTCCGGTTACCAGGCTTGCGTATTGATGGAGCTGCGGGCAAATGTTTACTCAATCGAAAGACAGAAAAAACTGTATCAGAAGGCCCAGCAATTCCTGCCTTCCATTGGTTACAATGTAAAATGTTTTTTTGGTGACGGATTCAAAGGCCTGCCGGCTTTCGCCCCCTTCGATAAGATCCTCATTACCGCAGGTGCTTCCAGTATGCCGATGGAATTACTGCAACAACTCAGGCCAGGGGGCATGATGGTAGCTCCCATCGGGGAAGAAGGAACACAGACCATGAAACGGGTGATAAAGGAAAAAGATGGCAATATCCTCGAAGAAGATCACGGCTATTTCAGGTTTGTTCCCATGCTGGGTGACACCGCAGACGAATGATCTTTAACATTTATTTTTGATTCTCCAGGTATTTTCCTTTGAAATTTGATATACTTTAGCACAATATTTGTTAAACAAAAACAAACCTTTTTAAAAAATCCGAAATATGAAAAAACTGAATTATCTATTTTTAATAGCCCTCATCGGAGGAATGTTTGCAGTAACATCCTGTAACAAAGATGACGATGATGAACCACAGGATATGTCACCAACTTTTAGCTTTAACGGAGGAAATGAGTATATCTCATCCGATGCGACAGTTGAAGCCAAACAGGAATTTAAGGTCGGTGTTACTGCTCTTGCCAATACGAATTCAAACAAGAAGCTTACCAATTTCAAAGTTACCCAGGTGCAGAACAATAACCCCAATGTAATCTATGATTCCACATTCAACAATGATGTATTTCAAATGGATTGGATTTTCACAGCACCTGATGCTGAAACCCAATTTAACCTGATCTTTAAACTTACTGATAAAGCTGGTGAAACGGCGGAAAAGACGATCACAATCATCGTTGAAAAAACGGGAACGGTTGTATATAAATATACTGATATTACCATGGGATCATACAATGATCAGGAGTATGGCAGCTTTTACTCAACTGAAACCGACCAGACATATTTTGATGATGAAGCCTTTAATAACCAGGCAAAAATCGACTGGTGCTATTTTAAAGGAGCAACCAACGGCGAAACCTTTGCTGCAACAGATGATGCAACAGCCGAAAGTGTTTTTGCAATACTGGATGCCAATTGGACGGTCAGGAATGAAACAAGATTTGCTGCGGCCGCAATGACAGCTGCTGAATTCGATGCAATCAGCGACAACGATATCATTGAATTTGAAGCATGGACAACAGGAGAATCTAAAATCAGTAACCTACAGCAGGATGATATCGTAATTTTCAAACTGCAGGATGGTAGACTTGGATATCTTAAAGTGAATGAATCGATTTCCAGGGGAGACAAAATTAATATTGATGTAATTGTTCAGATACCATAAGAAATCATTTATCATTATCTTTAAAGCCGGGTTATTCCCGGCTTTTTTTATGAAAAAAATCTACTTCATCAGTTTGTTCATGCTGCTGGCCCCGGCCTGTTTTTCACAGGCAAAGATCAGAAAAGCTTGCTCCAGCATTCATGTTTACTGGCAAACAGCAAATACAGAAATTTTTCCTAAGCACTGGCGTCAGTTACCTGTAAATGCTTATGTTTCGGTGCTGCCCGACAGTCTTGTGGAAAAGAACCTGGAAATACTTGCGGTAGAGCTTGACAAATACCCTCCCCGTCTGTTTCGCAAATTAAACAAAGTTTACCTTGTCGACAGCCTGGCCTTCTTTAACAAAGCTTTCGGAGGAACATATTTCCGAAAGAAAATTTATTATACCGATCGTAGTTTTTCCCGCGATGAAATTGCAGGGAAGATCCACCACGAATTCTCAAGCATACTTTTGAAACGCTACCGGCACAAGTTTGATCTAAAAGAATGGAAGAAATTGCTGCCGCCAGGTTTTCATTACAAATCAAAAGGAGTTGATGCCCTGATGACGCCTGATGCAAACCTTAATTTCGTTGACAGCCTCAATGCGCTGGGCTTTTTGAACCCCTATTCTTTGTATCATCTTGAGGAGGATTTTAATTCATTTGCCCAGCATATCTGGAGTGGTGATCCTGAATTCTGGCAGCGACTTGAAGTTTACCCGGCTTTGCAATCAAAGTTTGAACTGGTCATTGCCTTCTACCAGAAGCTGGCACCGGAATTAAATGAAGAATTTTTCAGGGAACTGATCCATGAATAATATAGCCTGTTGTTTTTAACCATCCCTGACTGAATTCATCAACTTATATAAATTAGGAAGGGCCGCATAAAAATGCGACCCTTCACCTTAGTCGAATGTAACATTTCGGATAAGGCACCAAAAAATTACAAAAAAAAGCCTGCCATAAGCAGACTTTCCTTTGCGAATTCTTTTATTTGGAAGGAATTACAATGGTTGACGTAGCTGCGCCCCCCGCAGTTACGGTTGTCCCGGTATTATCCCAACCATAATACATGGTTCCATCAGGCATAACCTTGATACAGGCAACATAATATGTGTCCGGGTTCAGGTTGCCAAAGGTGGCCTGTGCCTGGGTTGTGCTTCCTGAAGCAGTACCTTCACTGATCGGGTTATCCCAGGAAGTGTCTTTGTAAACACCAACTGCCGTATTATTAACATCGATCCCCCAGCCTGAAGCAGCTTTAATGATCACTGTCAATGTACCTGTTGTTGGGGTTGGCTCAGGTGTTGGAGCCGGGTCATCTTTTTTCTTGCATCCACTGAAAACCATGGCTGTCGAAACCAGGGCAATCATCAGGATCATGAGAATGTTTTTGCTTTTTTTCATAATCTTTGGTATTAGGATTTAACTTAAACCGGATCCGTCTATACGGAGTCCGAAACCAAAGATATTCAGAGGCCACATGCAATACTACAAGATTATTAAAAGTGCAAACGCCTATTTATTATTTGCTATTCCCTGTTTATTATTTGAATGGACCTGGCAAGGCAAGTGCCGGCATTTATCATTTAGCGCATGCGGTAGGAATCAAAGAGTCTCAGGAATCGTTCCTTTCTCCTCGAAGATACGGGGATCCTGGTTTTGTTCTTCATGACCAAGGTTCCGCCAAGGCCCTTTTCGTAATGGTCGATGTATACCAGATTGATCAAATGTGATTGATGTACCCTGAAAAACCCTTGCTCAGATAATATCTCATCAAATTCCTTCAGGGTCCTTGATACAATGATCATCTCCCTGCCCTTAACAAAGATCCGGGTGTAGTTCTGGTCGGATTCACAGCGAATAATATCCGCAATGTCGATCACGTAAATATTGTTGGAAGTATTCAGCACGATCTTGCTGGGCAATTGCTCCTGCCGTCTGAAATTTTCATTAAAGGCATTCAGCTTGACATTCAGCTCCTCCTTTTTTGACCTTTCTGCTTTGTGGATTGCTTCTACAAGTTCATCAGGACTCACGGGTTTTAGCAGGTAATCCAGGGCACTGAACTTAATCGCTTTGAGGGCATACTGTTCATGGGCAGTAATGAAGATCACTTTAAAATCAATGTCATCAAGGCTTTTTAACAGGTCAAAGCCTGTACCGTCAGGCATTTCAACATCCAGTAATACAAGGTCGGGTTCAAATTTTGCGATGGCCTCCCTGCCGGATACAACGTCAAAAGCTTCTCCTACGATCAAAACATCCTTGCAGTAATAATCAATGAGATTATTCAGTGCCTTACGTGGTTTAGCCTCATCATCAATGATCAGTGTTCTTAGCATATATTAGTTCAGTCAGGTAAAGTTCTGCTCAAAAATAAGTAAAAATCAGGGAAATATCAGAAATCCCTGAATGGGATTGAGAAAGTTACCCGGGTACCTGTCTTTCCTGCTTCTTTGCGGCCAATATCCACTATTGATAGCTCAATTTTTTTCTTTTCCCTTCGGTTGATATTTTCCAGTCTTTCGCGGGTTATTTGTATTGCGAGTGATTTATGCCTGCTGTTCCCTGCATTGATTTTGTGTGATTGATCAATTCCAATGCCATTGTCTTCCAAGGTGAAACGTAGATAATCTCCATTTTTCTCAAAACTTATTATGATAAGCCCACTTTGCTTTGTTCTACTGATACCGTGTTCCAGGGCATTCTCAATAAAAGGCTGTGCCAACATGGGGGGGATGGCCGTAAATTCAGGTTCAAGTTCTGGATCTACATGCAATTCATAATTGAATTTATTCTCAAAACGCAGTTGCTGCAAATCCATATATAATGCCAGGTAATTGACCTCATTGTCGAGGCTGATGTATTCTTCTCTTGAGTTGTATAATATCTGTCGCATCAATCGTGCAAAGTCAGAAAGATACTTACCGGCCTCGTCCGGCCTTTTCTCATAAATATAATTTTGTATTGCCGTTAAGGAGTTGAAAATAAAATGGGGGTTCATTTGAGAGCGCAGCAATTTTTGCCTGAGTTCGGCAGTATGCTTCTTAGCCAGAATTTGTCGGATGCGAAGCCAATATAGTAAAAGCAGGATACCGGCCATGGCAAGTACTTCAATAATATAAAACCACCAGTGCTGCCAAAAAGGGGGCTGAATATGTATATGCAGGTATTTTGTACGAAAACCCGAAAGGCCGGATTTTGAAACCCGTAATTTCAGAAGATATTTACCAGGTGGTACATTGGTAAACCTGATTTCACGGCTACTCTCATCCAGCATGTTCCAATCCTTATCGAAGCCCTCCAGTTTATATTCGAGCTTGAGCCTGGCCGGGTTAATAAAGTCAATTGCACCAACATCAAAAGAAAAGAAGTCCTGATCATAATCCAGGTCAATCCTGCTAACTTCGGAAAGATCAAATAAACTATCCCGGTCAAATATTCTAAACTTGCTGATATAAAGTGGTGGCAGCTCACTACGGTCGATGATGCTATCGGGATGGAAAAGGGTAATCCCTTTATTTCCTCCGAAAATCATTTTTCCGTTTCTCAGCCGGCAGGCTCCTTTACTGAACCAATTACTGGAAAGACCATCATATTCATAAAAGTTTTTAAATTCACCTTTGATAGGATCAAACCTTGATAAGCCATTCTCAGTCCCGATCCAAAGCATTCCCTGCCCATCCTGCAGGATGCTGTTCACATTGTCGTTGCTCAATCCGTCAGCCATAAAATAATTGTCAAAATCCTTGCTGTCAGGATTATATTTGCTCAGGCCTTTACCTCCCAGCCAGATATTCCCATCCCTGTCTTCAAACAGGCTGTTAATATCGATCACCGGAAGTGAGCGTTTGTTCGTAGCATCCGGTAAAAAATTCCATGTCTCCCTGCTTTCCGGATCGTAAACATTCACCCCATTGGATGAAGTTGCCATCCATAACCTACCATTCCTGTCGAGAAGCATTTTGTTGATCAGGCGGGATTCATAGGGATAATCAAAATAATGCAGCAATTCTTCACCAAAACGCGCATTTTCCCTGTCAAAGATGGTAAGCCCAGGTCCACCCCAGAAACCCAGGTAAAAATTTCCAAATTCATCTTCTGCAAAATCATTGTACCAATCCTGTGAAAGAGAATTGGGATTGTAGGTATACTGTATGAAGTTGTCGTATGTTTCCACATAGCGATTGAATCCTGTACCATTCCAAAGTCCGATCCATAAACTTCCCTCACGATCTTCATATAAAGCAGATATTCTATCGGATCCTATGGTGCCTGGTCTACCAGGATCGTGACGATAGCTTTTAAAGATCCTGTTCCGCAGATCAAAAAGGTTCAGGCCACCACCATCGGTTCCCAGCCATATACGGCCTTTGCTATCTTCCAGTATCGGCCCCACCTTATCGGAGGATAAGGTACTGTCGAGATTGATCACATGCCTGAATATTTTAAAGGGATACTCCGGCCGGATAAGCAGGTCCAGGCCATCCAGGGTGCCAAGCCAGATATTCCCCTGATGATCGATCAGCAATTTTCGCACATTGTTGCTTGAGATAGACTTTGGATTGTCGGGGTTGTAAGAATGTCTTTTAAGTGATCTGCTTTGCGGATTATATCTCATCACACCATGACCAGTAGCAAACCATAGAACTCCCTGGCTGTCTTCAGCCATCTGCCAGGTTGATGTAGAATAAAACTTCGAGAACACATTATTTTCCCGGTCATAGAGGTAGATCCCATCCAGACCACTCACCCAGAAATTCCCCTGAGAATCTTCCAGATAGCAGGAAACATCACATTCCCGCTTACGGCTGGAAGAATCAAATTGCATTGTTTTGATGAGGATGGAAGAATCATTCTCTTTGAAGTATTTATACAGGCCCGTACCTCGTCCGCCGTACCAGATAATCCCCTTGCTGTCTTCGTAAATACTATAATAATAATAATAGGGTTGATCATCCGGATTATGCTGATGCCAGCTTGCTACATTATTTGCCAGGTCATACCTTACAAAAAATCCCTCCGTAAATCCCAGGTAAACAATGCTGTCCTCATCAAAATAAATCGCCCGGATATACTTACCCGGAAAAAGAGAATCCATGCCAGGAACACGAAAAGTTTCGAAACAGTCCTTTTCACGTATGTACCTGGTGAGCCCTGCATCTGTCCCTATCCAGAGATTGTCTTCACTGTCTTCGGCAAAGCACATGATGTTATTTGAAAGGATGCTTGCACTGTCTCCGGGATCGTGGAAATAGTTTGTAAAATATTTTCCATTAAAACGGTTCAGGCCATGCGAGGTACCAATCCATAAATAACCGAAACGATCCTGATAAAGGGAAGAAATGTTGTTCTTGCTAAGGCCATCCTCAACAGTAAAATGCCTGAATTCCATCAGGGGATCTTCGATGATCTTGTGAATAAGTTGCTGGGCAAGGATAAACCCATGCAATAAGAAAAATAGCATAGCGAGTAATGGTGCCTTAACCAACTTCATCTGTTAAAAAGTATATATCAAAAATAAAAATACAAATTATTCCGGGATCCTTGAAAGAATGAATTCCAGCTTCTCTTCCAACGGAATTAATCCGTTGATCCAATTAATTTCAACACCTCGCTTTTGCATCCTCCTGAACCAGGTCACCTGGCGCTTTGCAAACTGGTGAATGGCCGTATTCAGCTTGCTGAACATTTGTTCATGCGAGATCCTACCTGTAATATGTTCGGTCAGGTAGCGGTATTCCAGTCCGTAAAAAGTAAGCTGCTCAAGCTGCAGTCCGGATTGCAGCAATTCCTCCACCTCTTCCAACATCCCTCCCTCAAGTCTGGACTTCAGGCGTTTGGTGATCCTTTCACGCAGCAGGCTTCTTTCAAAATAAATACCAAAAACATTTGACGGTACTGCCTCGAAATGGTTTTTAATTCTTGCTGGATTTTCTTCGTAGTATGCCCTTATCTCAAGGGCCCTGATCATGCGGTCGCGCTCAGTAATATCCGTTATATTATGCAACTGGCCTTTGCTTCTCAGCAGTTTGACAAGCTCATCATCACTTACATGCTCAAGTTTTTTCCGGATTTCAGGATTTTCCGGTACCTTAACCAGGTCGTATCCCAGCAGGACCGACTCAAGGTACAGGCCGGTGCCTCCGCATAAAATGCATGTTTTCCCCCTTGCGCGGATGTCTTTAAAAGCCCGGTGAAAGTCCCTTTGAAATTCATACACATTGTATTCATAGCCTGGCTCAACGATATCAATGAGGTGATGGGGTATTTCTTTCCCGTTCACAATATACTCGTCCAGATCTTTGCCGGTGCCCAGGTCCATACTCCGGTACACCTGCCTGGAATCAGCACTGATGATCTCAGCATCCAGGCTTGCGGCCAGATGACTGGCGACGGTGGTCTTTCCTGTTGCAGTTGGTCCTAAGATGGTGATCATAAAAAAACCGGGCTTTTACCCGGCTAATTTATGAATAGTTTTGCTCTTATTTTATCCTGAAGTAAGGAGTTTTCTTTTCAATTCCAAGCAGGTGGTTCATCAGCACCAGGTATTTCTTTACCAGATTAGGCAAAAGGAAATTCTGCCTTATATGTTCCACCGCATTTTTGCTCATTTCATTGCGATCCACCGGATTCAGCAAGAAATAGCGCATATAATTGCTAAGCTCATTCACAGCCATGGGTTCAACCAGGAATCCTGTCTGCCGGTCGATCACCTGCTGGACAATACCTCCCACATTGCTTCCGATTACCGGGCATCCCTGCCACATGGCTTCAGTAACCACCAGGCCAAAACCTTCTTTTGTGGATACGTGTACAAAGTGATTGGCCATTTTCATCAGGGCACCAATGTTCACATCATTGTTGGGAATATTAAGCAGGGCAAAGATATCGGGGTCATCACCGATCTCTTTCTGCATCATTTCGTACATGACCTGACCTTCGGGATCATCCGAAGCGGAATTACCCACCATCACAAGCATGGGGTTCAGTTTACTGATATCTGCCTGTTTCTTCAGTTCCTTGAATGCCCGGATGATTGTTGGCTGGTTCTTGTGCACATCGTACCTTGAAACAGCCAGCACCATGGGCCGCTCAATATCGATATTGTATTTCTGCAAGAGGGGTTCCAGCACCTTTAAGGCTGTTTCCCTGGTGTACTGGTTGTTTTTAACGCTAATAGGGTCGATACAGGGACTGATACCGTATGCGGGGATCTTTACACCTGGCTTTACAAAACTCTTCTGGGTAAAAACTGCACCATCAAAATGGTTGATATAAGGCAGCAGGAAATTCCAGATCATCTGGTCTGCCTCTGAAGTATCAATATGACAGCGCCACAAAGTTTTGCCAAGGTACTCACCATGCACGATGGAAGCTACAGGCTGAGGGTCGTGCACCAGGGTCATATCCGCAGTTAAGGGCTTTCCTTCAAAATTCTTTTTCAGAGTTTCGATATAGGTCTCCAAAATATCCCTGGTTTCATACTCCTGGATCACTCCCTGGATAAGGTTATGAAACTTCTTGGTGAGCACGAAGAAATCCTCGCCTCCCTCGATACAATACCAGCTGGAATTTATACCCAGACCCCTGACCAGCGGGATCACGCTTCGCAACATTTCTGCCACTCCCCCACCTTCGAAGGTGGAATTGATATGTGCCCACTCCTTCCCCTGCAGGGTATCTGCCAGCTGCCTGATCTCTTTCAGGAGGCTTTCGTTGGAGAAGTTTTTATAAACGTCAAGATCGATGCCATTCAATGGCGGGAAATTCAAAGTATATTTTTCTTCAAGATCGTGATACATAATCAAATATTAGCTTATATAGATACAAAACTGTTAACTAAAAAAACTAAACGACACAAAAATAATATTATGATTCAATTTGGGTTTTTATTTCAGTTTCAGTTATCAACAAGTGGAATACTGATTTTCTGCTGCTTATTGAAACTGTATTCTTTTTCATTGTAATGGATAGAAAATCCATCGGGAAGCTTGCTGCTGCACTCCACCTCACAAACACGCCTGTTTATTTTAAAACTGAATTCTTTTTCACGGTGAAACAGTTTAAAGCGAAGTTCATCCCAGTGATCCGGAAGCTTTGGGTTGATCCTGAAAAAGTTCCTGAACAATTCCACTCCGGCAAAATTCTGGTAAATGATATCAAGGGTACCAGCCATCACACCGGTATGAATGCCTTCTTCCGTGGTACCACCCTGGGTATCGTAAATATCACTCTTCATTGCATTCAGGAACCATTCCCAGCTATCTAGTCCTTGCAGGTCAAAATATTTAAGCAGGGCAGAATGGACGACATAACTCAGGGTTGATCCGTGATTGGTCCTATCAAGGTAATAGCGGTAATTATTTTTCAGCAATTCAATTTCGTCTTCGAAATGATATCCCATTCTGTCGAGGGCATCCCTTACCTGCCGAGGTGATAGCACAAAAAAGCTCATCAGCACATCGGCCTGCTTGGCTACTTTGTATTTGTTCGGGCTATCGTCTTCCGCTTTCAGGATGCGGTCCATGCGGTGTACATCATCATATTTATCCCGGTAATGATCCCAGTCAATCTCATCCAGGTCGAAATATCCTTTGAACTGGGCAATAATGCCCTCATCATTTATTTCAACAAACAAATCATTGCGGATGTTTTTCCAGTGATCAACCTCCTGCTTTTTCAGGTGGATCCTCCCGGCAATTTTTTGTATATCCTCCCTGTTGAAGTGTTCGTAAAAGTGACATACTTTGTTCAGCAACCAGCTCACCAGGATATTTGTGTAGGCATTATCGTCAATTCCACCTTGTTCGGCACCCGGGTATTTTTCCTGGAACTCATCAGGTCCCATGACCTGGCGAATGTGATACCTGTTATCCTTTTTGTCATACTTTGCAATGCTTGCCCAGAAGCGAGCAATCTCAAACATCATTTCGGCACCATGATCTCGCATAAAATCCGTATCGCCAGTATTCCTGCAATATTCCAGCACATTATGGGCAATGGCAATACTAACATGTCTCTGAAGCCTGCTAAGGTCAGGATCCCATTCGCCCGACACCGGGTTATAATGTATCTTCTGGGTTTCTTCCTCGCCTGTGTTTGCAGTTTGCCAGGGGTACATTGCTCCTTCATAGCCATTCTCGCGTGCATATTCCCTGGCAGCATCCAAGCGACGATAGCGATACATGAGATCGGCTTTGGCTATTTCCGGAAAATGGAGAATGAAGAATGGAATGATAAAAAGTTCATCCCAGAAAATATGGCCCCGGTAAGCTTCACCATGCAGGCCCCTTGCCGGTATTCCGGCATCAATATTTATATTGTGCGGTGAATAGGTGCTAAACAGATGAAAAATATGCAGGCGGGTCACTTTCTGTGAAAAACGGTCTCCGTCTATCAGGATGTCTGCACGGTTCCAGAGTTTGGCCCAGGCCTCTGCACTGTTTTGAAAAAGCGTCTCGAAGTCCTGTACTTCCCTGAGCACTTCAAACCCATGCTTTTCCGGATCATTGCTATCCTGGTCCATGGATGTATTGATCGATACGATCTTCTCGAGTGTATAGGTCTTGTTCTGGTAACAGTCAAAAGCAAAGTTCTCACTGATATTTTGAATATCCTTTTTAACTTCACCTTTGATCTGCTGCTCTTCTCCATCCCTGTATAGCTTATGTCGCGCCTGAATAAATAAATCCACATTAGACTGGTTGGTTTGGACGTGAAGAAAAAGGTTCCCATTGCGTTTTTCCTGTTTCACCGCGTTCAAATGATTTCCACTGAGTGAGCGATAACGTGGAACACCATAATTGATCACCGTCCCGTCAATTGTTGAACGAATGGTGATGGGTTCAAAATAATTATTGGCTTTTATTTTATAGCGGATACCGGCCAGGTGAGGCTGATCCATGCTTACGAAGCGCTCAACTTCCAAAGTAGTTATGCGTCCTTTTGCGTCCTGGAATTTTACTTTACGCCACATCTTACCGGTCTTCATGTTCAGCTTTTGCTGATAAAACAATATCGTGGTTTTGAGCACATCCAGGAATTTTTCATTTCCTATCTTGAAATCTATCAGCAACCAGTTGGGGCAGTTCACCAGGTCATTGTTGTATATCTTTTTATCATGGATCACGGTGGGAACTTTATTGTAAAGGCCGGCAACATAGGTTCCCGGGTAGTGAATATCCTTGGTAGCTTTTTCTCCCACAAAGCATCCCCGTATGGCGAAATAACCGTTTCCGACTGTCGTGAGGCTTTCGCGGAGTTTTTCCTCCATCTGGTCGAAACCGAAATAATTCATGTTCCATGCATCTTCATAGATCCCGTGCTCAAACCAGTTCACGAGGTCTTCCCAGCTGATCTCGGAAAGATCTTCAATAGTAAAATCCCCGCCATACCTCCGCAGTTCATCTTTGTTGTCGTCCCTTGCCAGGCCAATGACACAGGCGAAATTACCTTTTCGGCCGGCCCGGACACCTGCAATGGCATCTTCCACCATGAGGCATTCCGAAGGCTTTAAGCCCATTTCTTCGGCAGCGGTAACAAAAATATCCGGTTCGGGTTTTCCTTGCAGGTCCAGTTCTTCGGATTTTATACCGCCAACAATGCTTTCAAAATCATCGATCAGTCCGGTTTTTTCAAGGATGTACCGGCTGTTCTTGCTTGAAGAGGCAATGCCAACTTTGATACCTTTCTCCTTCAGCATCTTCACAAAATCAAAAGAAGTTTCATAAAAAGAAACACCTTCCTCACTTACCAGTTCACGGAAACGTTTGTTTTTCCTGTTTCCCAGGCCGCATACTGTATCGGTTTCCGGATCATCAGATTCCTGCCCGTACTCAAGTTCAATTCCCCGGCTGTCGAGAAAAGACATCACACCTACATAACGTGGTTTTCCATCAACATAAGTAAGGTAGTCATCTTTGCTAAACTCAGTATATGAATCATCCCTTTCATCCAGAAACTGATCGAAGGTTTCCTTCCATGCTTTAAAATGTGTGGCAGCCGTTTGTGTGATCACTCCATCAAGATCGAATACGGCGCCTTTAAATTTTTCAATACTCATATTATTCAAATGCTTTTTGGTTGAGAATATTTACCAGGATATCAGGCTCGTTAACAAAGCAGGAATTGGGGCAAATCTGCTTAACGCGATCCCGCAAGTCCTCATCACGGGTCACAAAAATGCTGTACGTATTTCCAGTTCTTCCCATGGCTGCTTCCAGCATGGCAAGATCTGAGGCCGTATCTCCGCAAACCAGGTTGGGCCCTTTCTCCAGCTCAAGTTGCAATTTTTCGTTGATGAAGAGAATGCCATCCCCTTTGTTAAAATCCCGTGATTCTTTCTCATCTTCCACGGTCAGGATGATCTCTACATCCAGCCCGGTATCTTCTATTTTAAAAAATTCCCCATGGGGATCAAGTTCTTCTACTGTTTTCCTGAGTTTTCCAAGGAATTTTTCTGAGCGGTTTTCCGGGATACTTTCATTGATATCCTGCCTTGCTACAGTACTTTGTCCGAATTTCTTTTGAAAACCAGAGCCTATCCTCCTGAAATCATTGTATTCCGTTTTATTCAATAAATTATCAATTTTGCTATTGAGATTATCCAGCATTTTCTGCTGACCTTTACTGATGGGTAGTGTGATCACCTCTCCATCGGATGAACGGAATTCCCGGCCTTTAGAGCCTGCATAAATAAAAAGATTCTCGGGATTAACACTGATATCAATGATGCCAGTTTTTTGCAGGGGGGCTGATGTCAGAATGATGGGGGTATTGATGGTAGTTGCAGCGAAGCGGCTCAGAAAAACGGCATTGTATGCGGATTGCACAGATGTGGAATACCTTCCACAATAATTATTTACTGTTCCGTCGCGGTCGGTAATAAAATTCCGGAAACGTATATCTTTCAGCAAGTTCAATGCGTCCTCAGTTTGTATCCGGAATTCTTTGTGCATCCCGGCCAAATGTTCATTGAATTGATCCTCACCATTTTCGAAATACCAGATATCCTTTTTCAATTCTTCTGTTTCGTAATTCACGTCCGTCAGGATATTTCGCCCGTCCTTCAGTTGGAGAAGCTTCCATCCGTTTTGGTTTGGAATTTGCTCAATCTCATGCAAAGTATTCAACAAAGTCTGCAAATCGGTTTGATTGGGTCTTAGACCCTTGAGAGCGGCAGATACCAGGCGCCGCCTGGAATCTACGCTTTGCTGCATGCTTTTGATAAAATCATGTAAGATGTTCATCTTATAAAACATTTTTAATGATGTAAGCAAAAATGCTTCCACTTTGTTGTGTTGAATGTCAAATGCAATTGAAGGTATAAAAATTAATTTTGTATTTTGTGAGAAAGGACATAGAAGAAATGAAAAGACTTGTTATAGTATCCAACAGATTACCCGTAAGTATATCAAAAAAAAGAGGAGAGATCAAAGTGATCCCAAGTGTTGGTGGACTGGCCACTGGGATGAAAACCTTCTACAAAACACACGACAGCCTCTGGTTTGGATGGCCCGGTATCAACCAGGGACAGATTGCAGCCAAAGACCGCACGATCATTGAAGAGAAGCTGCTGGAAGAAAAATGCAAACCGGTTTATCTGAGCAAACACGACCTAAACCAGTATTACTACGGCTTCAGTAACAAAACCCTCTGGCCGCTTTTTCATTATTTTCCGCAATACACCGAATACAGGGAGGATATGTGGAAGTCTTATGAAAAGGTGAACCGGATTTTTGCCGATGAACTCCTGAAGGAGATCCGGGAAGATGATATTGTATGGATACATGATTATCACCTCTTCCTCCTGCCTCAAATGATCCGTGAGAAATTCCCCAACATCTCCATTGGATTTTTCCTCCATATACCTTTTCCATCATACGAGGTGTTCAGATTACTTCCCTGGCGTATGGAGTTGCTGGAAGGCATTCTGGGTGCCGACCTGGTTGGCTTCCATACTTACGATTACCAGCGCCACTTTTTATCCGCCACACGCAGATTGCTCGGACATGATGCTTACCTGAACCAGATCACCGTCGGAAACCGGCAGGTTAAAATTGATGCCTTTCCCATGGGTATTGATTACGATCGCTTTTATGATATGGCAGTCCAGGTTTCTGAAAAAGCCGAAAAACGCCGCTCACGCATCAAAAAAATGGTGCACGGTGAGACTGGAAAAAGCGCCGAAAGGAAACTGATACTGTCCATGGACCGGCTGGACTATTCAAAAGGGATTCCTGCCAGATTGCAGGCTTTTGAGAGATTCCTGGAGAAGAATAAAAAATATCATGAGAAAGTTAGTATGTTCTTGCTGGCCGTACCTTCCAGAACCAATGTAGACCAGTACCGCGAACTGAAAAGAAGTGTGGATGAAATGGTGGGAAGGATCAACGGGAATTTCGGAACCATCGACTGGACACCCATACGTTACTTTTACCGTTCTCTTCCGTTCGACCAGATCGTGGAGCTTTATGTGCATTCCGACATCGCACTGGTAACACCATTGCGTGATGGGATGAATCTGATCGCAAAAGAATTCCTGGTTTCCAAGATCCAGGGCGACGGTGTACTTATACTGAGTGAAATGGCCGGTTCGGTCAAGGAACTGGGTGAAGCGCTGATCGTCAATCCCAATGATATCAACAACATGGCAGAATCCATAGAAACGGCTTTGAAGTTCAGCAAGAAACAACAAATCGATAACAACAAGATCATGCGCCAAAGGCTCAGGCGATATGATGTAACCCGCTGGGCCAATGAGTTCATGAAATCTCTTAAGGAAACCAAGGAGCAGCAAAAAGAAATGCTTTCAAAAAAACTTACCGAAGAGACCATTGAAAAGATTGCAAAAGATTACAACAAAGCCAAAAAACGTTTACTGTTGCTCGATTACGATGGCACCATGATCCCTTTCAGCAGGGAGTATTACAAATCCAAACCGGATAAGGAACTCATGAATATCCTGCATACCTTTTCAGAAGATCAGGAGGCCTGTACCGTCATCATCAGTGGCCGGGACAAAGATACCCTGGAAGCTTGGTTTGGGAGCATGCAGGTATGCAAGATTGCGGAACACGGCGTCTGGATCAAGGACAAATCGCGCAAGTGGGAAATGATCGAACCCCTGAATAACGGATGGAAAGATGACATCAGGTATGTGCTGGAAAGATTTGTCGACCGCACACCGGGATCGGCCATCGAAGAAAAGAATTACTCACTTGTCTGGCATTACCGCAAATCAGATCCAGAAATGGGGCTCATCCGGGCAAGGGAACTGAAAGATGAGCTTACGACCCTGCTGGCAAATCTCAATGTGGAGATCCTGGAGGGGAACAAAGTGATTGAGATCAAAAGCATCGGAGTGAATAAAGGCCGTGCGGTTCGCAGCAAACTTCCGGAAGAAAACTGGGATTTCATTTTAGCCATTGGTGATGACTGGTCGGATGAGTTTCTTTATGAAGCATTGCCCGATAAAGCTTATACGATCAATGTCGGATTCAGAAATACATTTGCAAAACACTGCATCAACAATGTAAAGGAAACCCGGAACCTCTTGAAAAAACTGGCAAATATTGATTAAGCAGACCCACGCTGAAGCCTGGTCTCCAACTCGAATAATTGATTTCTAAGTTCATCCAGCAGGCCAGTATCAGAGGATAAAAAAGAAAAGTCGTACTTAAGGGAAATATCGTATCCGGTCTTCTCTGAAAATCTATGCAGGTTTTCAATCAGGCAGCGTTCATCTGTCAATTCAATTTGTTTTTGCTCATTTTTCAGGTATTGCAAAATCCGCAATGCATCCACCTTTGTAATGCATGCCCTGGCAAAGGCTTTCCTGTTTCCGGAATTGTCGCGCAATTCCTGCCAGAAATTATTGCTCTTGAAAACGCCTTGCAGAAATGTATTCATGGGCAAGTCAATATCCCTTTCAAAGAGTTTTTCGAATGAGTTGAATGTTTCTTCCACTTTTCCGAACAGTTCATGATGGTAAATGGGATAGGAATCCCAGTTTCCTTCTATGCCTTTGATAATGGCAGGTCCGGTACCAAAGAACACCCGGTCGGAACGTCTGGCAGAAGGATAAACCTTTTGCTCATTGTGCGCATGCAGCCGGCCGGTTTTCCGCAATTTCTGTAAAAAATAAAAATCCTCACCGCTTTTGTGTGGCGTGATCCCCCCGATCTTTCGATAGGCTTTTACCGGTACAGCAATTGCAGATCCCAGGGCGGTAAAGGCATAAGGATTATTGACCAGCAACATATTGATGGCATAATTCCGCATGTATATCTCATAGTGCAAAATTGCCCGGTCTGTTGCATCCTCTCCAATGATTTTATGGTAATAGGGATTTGCGAGCCCATTGCAATCAGGCTGCCGCTGAAAAATCTCCTTTACAGAATCAAGGTATCCGGAAGGGTAAAATGTATCAGCATCCATGCTGACGATCAGATCATCATTTCCTGCAATTTGATCGATGGCATCCATGGCAGTTTTCCGGGCCCAGCCTACCCCGAAATGTTTCCCTTTCCAGCCTTTTCCCCTGGAGGAACGATCGATGCAATGAATATCAAAACCATGATCCTTATGCAGGTAAAGGATACTCTGCTGATTATCTAGACAGATCTCTCTTTTAGCCTGGTCCTCCCACCACGCATCTGGCTGGTTAACACAAACAAATAACTCAAATTCATCCAGCCTTTGTTCTTTCAAAGAATGCAAGAAAGAAGGCAGGTTTGCATATTCATTCAGGACCGGTAATGCCAGAAACATTTTCAACCTTAAAGCATGATTCATTCAGCATGCAAATTTGTTAATTAAATATTAATTTATTGATTATTGTTTACTTAGAATTTGTAGTTAAATTAAGAAATCCTATATTTGAAGTAATTTAGAAGCTATCTAAATACTCTTCAATAATGGAAATGAACGAAGTACTGAACCGACTCCCTAAACATTTGATGGATCTTGTGATCGATCAGCCATATAATGAATATACGCCCCAGGATCATGCGGTCTGGCGCTATGTAATGCGCCGGAATGTTGACTACCTGCGGCACGTTGCCCATGAATCCTATCTGGACGGCCTCAGGAAGACTGGTATTTCTATAGAATATATTCCCCATATGTATGGGATGAACAGGATTTTGAAAGAGATCGGCTGGGCTGCTGTTGCAGTTGACGGCTTTATCCCCCCCGCAGCCTTCATGGAATTTCAGGCATATAATGTGCTGGTGATCGCTGCCGACATCAGACCCATTGACCAGATTGAATACACCCCTGCACCGGATATCATCCACGAAGCAGCCGGGCATGCGCCCATCATTGCTGATCCGGAATATGCAGCTTACCTGAAGTATTTCGGTAAGATCGGTGCTAAGGCATTCTCTTCCTCACAGGATTACGAGCAATACCAGGCCATCCGCCATCTCAGTATTCTGAAAGCTGATCCTTACACCGCAAAAGAAGAAATTGAAAGAGCCAGTCAGGAGCTGGAGGAAATCAACCAGAACATGGGAATGCCCTCTGAAATGTCATTCATCAGGAACCTTCACTGGTGGACGGTAGAATACGGTTTGATTGGCGAAGCTGACAATCCCAAGATCTATGGTGCCGGCCTGCTTTCCTCCATTGGGGAGAGTTATAACTCATTGCAACCGAAAGTCAAAAAGATCCCGTACAGCCTCGATGCAAAGGACTATTCTTTCGATATCACAACCCAACAACCCCAGCTTTTTGTAACACCTGATTTCAAACATCTGAACTCAGTGCTGGATGAATTTGTAAGTCATATGGCCCTGAGCAACGGAGGACTTGACGGTATCGGAAAGGCCATAGAGTCGGGTCATACTGCAACATGTGTCTGGAGTTCAGGATTGCAGGTTTCGGGGACTTTTACAGAAGTGATCAGTCAGAACAAACAGCCTGCTTACCTTAAAACAAGTGGGCCTACACAATTAGCTTACCAGGATAAAGAACTGGAAGGGCACGGGATAGATTACCACAATGAAGGTTTTGGTTCTCCTGTTGGAAAACTGAAAGGCGTGAATACACCAATCAGGTTTTTGTCCGATAGCGAGATGAATGAACTGAAGATCATAAAGGATGAACCATCAATTCTCGAGTTTGAATCGGGGGTGATTGTTGAAGGTGTTCCCACACGTATTCTCAGAAAAGAAGGAAAGATCATATTATTAACTTTTGATGAATGCAAAGTAAATTACCGGGATCAGCTACTTTTTGAAGCGTCATGGGGAAAATTTGATATGGCGGTGGGTGATGAGATCATTTCAGCCTATAATGGCCCGGCAGATGCAGATGCTTTCAAACTTCGTTTCCCGGTACCGAAAGAAAAGACCCACAAAATCAAGCACACTGAAAAGGCCAGGAAGCTACATTCTATGTACAGCCAGGTCAGGGAGATACGCGAAAAGAAGATCACGGGGCAGGATCAGAAAGTGATCAAGCATGTCGAACAGGCCGTTGAAAATGGTGAAAAGGAAAAATTAAATGAAATCTGGGAATCCCTGAAAAAAGATTATCCGGATGACTGGTTGCTACCCCTTGAAATTATCGAACTTTTAAATAAGGGACAGAAAAACTCGGTCAATTTCCGGGAGATATCGCAGTTTCTCAGGAATATGATCTCCAGACATCCTGAACTGGAAAAAGTCATTACCAATGGCTTGATCATGGCTGGCATAAAAGAGGAACAAATTACAGAAGATGCCTAGTCAACTGCATTAATAGGTCAACAATACTTTCATTGCCTGGTAAACTGCTCCTTTTTCAATCAGTTTTTTTGCATATATATGCAGGGAAGTGAGGATATCTTCTGAATTATCGAAAACATCTTTTACTTCTGGTTCAAGCCGGGCAGCATCCACTTCGGTGCTGGCAGGCAAACTTTGGAGCCCGCCCAGTTTCGCAAGGTTATTGCCCGTGAGGACAGAACTATGCCGCACCTGTTCAGGCAGGGCATCAATCCCAATTCCCAGTTTTTCACCAGGTTTCGCTATCCTGAATTTTGCATCACCCATAGTACGGCAATACCAGGGGCCACCCATCCTGCCAACCAGGTCGATCCTGTCGGGATCGATCATGCCTTGCTCGTCCAGCACATTTTCATCCACATGCATCAGAAGTACCTCGCAGATAATAAGATTTGCTGCTCCGCCCTGGTCACCGGTTTCGATGATCTGCCTAACCTTACATTCAAATTGGACCGGGGATTCATTCACCCGGAAAGGTTTCACCCTTTCAGATTCAATGGGGGTAAATCCGGCTTTTACAAATTCGTTTGTCCCTTTCGGGTAATCAGAACTTGCAAGATTGGCCTGTTCAACCATATCATAGGTTACCACATTGATTACCACCTCGGCAACTTCTTTCAGATTCTCAAAAGTGTTTTTGGTGGTATTATCCCGTCCCCTCCTGGAAGGAGAAAAAATGAGTGTTGAAGGGTTTACCCCGAAAGCATTGAAAAAGCTGAATGGCGAAAGATTGGGTTTTCCATCCTCATCGATCGTACTTGCAAAAGCAATGGGCCTTGGGGCGACAGAACCCAGCAATAGTTTGTGGAATTGCGGAACTGGAATCTGAAGCGGGTTAATTGTTTGCATCTTTTTTGTCATCTCGGTTGAATTGGTAAATTTTAAAGTATTCTTAACCGCAAAGTTCGCAATGTAATTGCAAAACTCGCAAAGAGAAAATCCATGTTAACATAGCTTTGCGACCATTGCATGAACTTTGAACACTTTGCGGTTAAATAGGTTGTAAAAATATTTCTATTTTGCCGGTAAAATTTTCGTCCTCGATTCTCCGAATCCAATGCGTATGCCATCTTTTTCTGCATATCCGCGCATAATTACTGTATCATTGTCCTGTATAAATTTCCTTTCTGATCCGTCCGCCATTTTGAGTGGTTTTGTACCTTTCCATGAAAGCTCAAGCATAGAACCATAAGCATCGGGTGTTGGTCCGCTGATGGTGCCCGAGGCATACATATCCCCTACCCGCAGATTGCATCCATTTACAGTTTGATGTGCCAGTTGCTGTGCCATATTCCAGTACATATATTTGAAATTGCTCAGGCAAATACGCTGTTCTTCCTGATCCTCAGGCTGAAGATAAACCTCCAGTTTGATATCAAAACTTTTCCTGCCTTCAAATTCAAGATAAGGCAAAACAGGTGGATCCTGCTTCGGTCCTTCCACCCGGAAGGGCTCGAAAGCATCCAGGGTCACGACCCAGGGAGAAATCACCGAACCGAAGTTTTTCGCCAAAAAGGGTCCCAAGGGTACGTACTCCCATTTCTGAATATCCCTGGCCGAAAGATCGTTAAACAAAACAAGCCCGATAATCGCATCCTCTGCTTTTTCCACGGGAATACTTTCTCCAAGCTTAGTTTCTGTTGAAGTCACAAAAGCCATTTCCAGTTCGAAGTCCATCAGTTTTGTCGGACCAAAAACAGGTTGTTCAGCATCTGGTGGCAATGTTTGCCCTTTTGGGCGATAAATATTTGTACCTGAAACCACAATGGAGGAAGCCCTTCCATGATAACCCACTGGAATATGCTTCCAGTTTGGTAGCAAGGCATTATCCGGATCCCGGAACATGGTACCCACATTGGTAGCATGCTCCTTGCTTGAATAAAAATCTGTATAATCGCCTACATGTACCGGCATCATCATTTCCACTTCACTAAGCTTGAAAAAGGCATTCGTCCGGGCTTCATGATCATTCTTTAATTCCTCATTGTTTTCTTCAAACAGATCGGAAAGCCGGTTGCGTATTTTCCGTACCATGGGTTTTCCAAGGGCAAAAAGATCGTTCAGTACCTGCTGGTAAAAAACACCCAGGTCTTGGATATCCAGTTTGTCGAAATATCCAAAATCTGCCAAGGCTGACAGATCGATCAAATGATCACCAATACGGATCGCCGGTCTGGGTGATTCATTTTCATGTTTAAAAACCCCGAAAGGAATATTCTGGATTGGGAAGTCGCTGTTTGCAGGGACTTCCAACCAGGACTTTAATGATGGGTCATTCGCTTTAATACTCATATATTAATATTTTCAATGTTAAACTGGTTACAGGATGCAGCTTTCAAGTTACAGGTTGACCAGCAACTTGAAACTAGCAACTTATAACGTTCCTCTATTCTCTTGCTCAAGTTCAATGGCTTCAAAGAGTGCCTTGAAGTTTCCTTTGCCGAAGGATTTGGCTCCTTTGCGCTGGATGATCTCATAAAATACCGTTGGACGGTCCTGTACCGGCTTGGTAAATAATTGCAGCAGATAGCCTTCGTCATCGCGGTCTATCAGGATGTGGAGCTTCTTCAGGACTTCCAAGTCTTCTTCAATCTCACCTACTCTCTCGGTCACCGTTTCATAATAGGTATCCGGTACATGCAGGAATTCCACACCTCTCTTGCGTAACTCGTTGATGGTGTATATGATGTTGTCTGTTGCCATAGCAACATGCTGCACCCCGGCACCATTGTAAAAATCGATGTACTCTTCGATCTGCGACTTTTTCTTGCCTTTGGCAGGTTCATTGATCGGGAACTTGATGTAACCGTTTCCGTTCGACATCACCTTACTCATAAGGGCTGTATATTCGGTTGAAATATCCTTGTCGTCGAAGGAGATGATTTGTTTAAAACCCATCACATCGGCATAGAAATCAACCCATTTGTTCATTTCGCCCCATCCGACATTACCGACCATGTGATCAACGTATTTCAGTCCCACTCCCTGGGTTTTATAATCCGGTTTCCATTCCCTGAATCCCGGGAGGAAGATCCCATTGTAATTTTTTCTTTCTATAAAAAGATGAATGGTTTCGCCATAGGTATGTATACCGGCCACTACCACTTCACCATTTTCGTCTTTCATTACCTGAGGCTCCATATAAGGCCTTGCACCGCGCTTTGTTGTTTCCTCAAAAGAATAACGGGCATCATCCACCCAGAGGGAAACAAACTTCACACCGTCACCGTGCAGATCGATATGCCTGCCGATATCGGTGCCCTGCTCAAGTGGGCTTGTAAAAACAAAAGTGATCTTATCCTGTCTGAGCGCATAAGATGTTTTCTTTTTATCGCCTGTTTCTAATCCGCTATATGCCAGCGGCTGAAACCCAAAAGCAGTCTGATAATAAAAAGCTGCCTGTTTGGCATTTCCCACATAGAACTCCACGTAGTCTGTTCCATTGATGGGCAGGAAGTCTGTTTGTTTGCTCATGTTTTATCTGGTTTTTTAGTTTTTCATTAATTACTTGAAATTCGAAACTTGAAATTTGAAACTTGGTCACCTGGTTGCTCTAATAAAAGCATTTAATTTAGGACTCAATTCATTTACAAGCTCTGCTGTTTTATTGGTGAAATTCTTATCCACCTGTTTCCTTCTAATCAGTTTTCTTAACCATGTTTTAGTTTCTTCAAATGAACCCCTTGCATATCTATAAAAGAGCTTTCTGTCAGCCGGTGTATATCGACCATATCATTCTGCAATATTTGCAGAGATACTATCTGACGACCGAATTATCTGATAACCTATAGTTCTCCTAAACTTTTCGTTCCAATTATCGAACTCAAACCATATCAAATCAGCCAACTGCTCTGCAAGATTAAATACGTCTAAGTCCGTTAAGTTTTGCATCTTCCAAATTTCAAGTTTCAAATATCACTCTTCCAGCCAGGTCCTAAAATACCCCTCATCCTCGATCTCAAGCGCCTGCTTTGTAAGACTCAGTGGTTTGAAAGTATCGACCATTACAGCCAGCTCTTTTGTCTCCTTCTTACCGATGCTCTTTTCCACTGTTCCGGGATGCGGTCCATGCGGGATACCGGTCGGATGCAGCGAGATCATACCCCGGGTAACATTCTTACGGCTCATAAAATCACCATCAACATAATAAAGTACTTCATCCGAATCCACGTTGCTGTGGTTGTATGGCGCTGGAATGGCCTTGGGGTGATAGTCGTAAAGCCTTGGCACAAAAGCACACATTACATAATTATGTCCTTCAAAGGTCTGGTGCACAGGTGGTGGCTGGTGCAACCTGCCGGTGATTGGTTCAAATTCATGAATAGAAAAAGCAAAGGGATAATGATAGCCGTCCCAGCCGATCAAATCAAATGGATGGGTCTGGTAATGATAGGGCCAGATGCGGTTCTCTCTTTTGATGAGTACCTTGAAATCTCCCTTTTCATCATGTGTTTCCAGGTTTTCCGGTTTGCGGATGTCCCGTTCATAAAAAGGGGCATGTTCAAGCAACTGACCTGCCTGGTTCACATAACGCTTGGGAAAACGAACATAACTGAAAGATTCAATGATGAACAAGCGGTTTTTTTCCGTTTTAAAGTCAATCTTGTAAATGATCCCCCTGGGAATGACCAGGTGATCGCCATAGCCAAAATCGATGTTCCCATACATGGTCCTTAAAGTCCCTTCGCCTTCATGCACAAAGATCACCTCGGTGGCCTGGGAGTTTTTGAAAAAATAATCATCCATGGATTTTGTGGGAGCTGCAAGCTCAAGGTAAAGATCATTGTTTACCAGCACAGGTACCCGGCTCTTGAGATAATCCGCCTCGGGTTTGATATTGAAACCCTGAAAACTTCTGTGCTGCAGGTTTTTCTCTATGGCAACCTCCGGTGCTATTGAATAACTGTCTTCTATGTCAAGCACTTTTGTGGGTGGATGCACATGATAGGTTAGCGAGTATAAATCTGAAAAACCTTCCGTCGAAACCAATTGCTCGGCATAAAGCCCTCCATCCGGTTTGCGGAACTGGGTATGTCTTTTTGATGGTATCTTACCAAGTTTATGATAATGTGGCATATCTGAATTTTGTTGGTTTAATCGATTCTATATTTGAATTAGATGAACTTTTTAATTGCCTTCAGGAGGGATTAACTCTGAAGCAAATGCAATTTCTCTTTCAGCCATCCAAAAGTTCCACAAATATACAAAGAATTTGTTTATTTAGACCGAATCTAAATCACTTGTCGGCTGGGTGGATTTTCAGGCAATTCCTGCGAGTGATTTGATGGGATTAAATCTGAGCTGGCAAAAACTCCCATCCGCAAAATAATTTCAGCACTTTGTTGCATAAGATTGTTTCAGGCATACAGCTTTTACTATATTTATACTGATTTTATATATCGCCATCAGCAATGCGAAAATTTATTTTTCTAACATTCATGGCTTTGCTGTTTAATTTCATCACAGCTACAGCACAGGTGTCTGTTACGAGACTGGCCTTTATCAGTGATATTGACAGTAGCATGACCCATCTGTATGTTGGAGAATCGGATTACGATCATATACCGACATATTACCCCTTCGACCTGAATGAATACATTAAGCTTGAGTTTCAGCGGGTATTCGACACCATCAATGCTCAGTTTGGAACAAACTATGAATTCATGAATCTTGAACTGCCTGTTGAACTTAATACCGCGACCGGCCTGCTAAACTTTTCGGGTAAACCCAAAAGGAAGCTGAAGAAATACATAGAAGATAAATGCAAGCAGGAACATTTCGATTATGTATTGATTCTGACCAGCCAGTCCCTCAACCCCAACTCCCGGGATGCATTTCTGAATGCTTATGATTATGGCCTCGCTTCCTATATCAATTACAACAACCTGCTTACCTATTTCACACTGATTGAATTTTTTCTTTACAGCACCGATCCGCTGGTGGAAATCAATTATGAATACAGGACCAATTATATGCGAGATGTTAAAGTCTTCGATTTCAGGCTGGATGAAAATATTTCACTTGAAGAAAGAAAAACGATATCTGTCGACCACCTGGAGTTCGCCACAGAAAACATCAAGGAAATGACAAGCATTAAGATCGAAAAGATATTGAAAGCCCTGCTGCGTGGGAACAACTAATTCATTTTTAAACCTGAAAATTGCAATGAGAAAAGCACTCTTTTTATTTTTTATACTAAATCTGGTCCTGGCTTGCAGGCCTCAACAGAAGGATCAAAACAAGAAGTCAATGGAAAAGAATACTGAGAAAGAACACAAAGCAACTACCGCTGATAATGATCAGCCAAGGGTGACAGGTATCGGTGGAATATTCTTCAAATCAAGTGATCCGGTTAAAACACGAGAATGGTATTACAAAAATCTTAGTCTTGCAGAAAATGATTATGGTTCCATGTTTGAATTCAGAGAAGGAAGGAACCCTGATAAAGTTGCATATTTACAATGGAGCCCGTTTGATGAGAAAACCACATATTTTGAACCCTCGGATAAAGATTTTATGATCAATTACCGCGTGGTGCATATTGAAAAGCTACTGGAGCGACTGAAAGAGAACGGAGTAAAGGTGCTTGACAGCATAGCAGCCTACGAATATGGCAAGTTTGTCCATATTATGGATCCCGACGGAAATAAGATCGAATTATGGGAACCGGTGGATACTGTTTTTACAGGACTTTACGAAGGAAAGACCACGCGCTGAAATCCCATTATTAAAGACGTAGGCGCTTTTCTTAATTAGCCAGTAGAGGTCATCCAGGTTTTGGTCACCCCGGCAAACAGGCGTTCTGTGTACTGATACACAACACCTTAATATGCCTTTTTATGAACAGGTAATGTAGAGGTTGATTCTCTTTACATTCCTCCTTTGTTACATTACCTTTGTCTGAACTAAGCAAATTCACAAAAAGAAAGTATTATGAAAAAACGCTACGCATTATTCTAATTCCTGGCAATGAGTTCCTTTGCCTTTTCTCAAACATTTGTCTATGAAGATTTCAGTGCAAACCAGATGCCGCCTGCGGACTGGAGTATCGATAACCTGACAGGCCAGTGGTCAATAAACTCGGGCAGTGAAGCCGGGGGGATGTACCAGAAGGCATGTTCACCTGGGTACAGGGCACCCATGTTACCAGGCTGATCTCTCCGGAAGTGGATCTCACCGATATGACTTCAGTTACACTATCATTCCTGCATTTTTATGATGATTATTCAGGTTCAGGACCTAAGCTTGGGGTGGCAACCCGCTCGGGTTGTGGCGATTGGAACGTTGTCTGGGAAATTGACCCTACAAGCAAAGTGGGTCCTGAGGAAGTTACCATGACCATCGACAACGGAGATCTTGGCCAGGCTGATTTCCAGTTTTGCTTTTACCTGGATGGAAACATGTACAATATCGATTACTGGTATGTGGATGATATCTGGGTGTTTGAACCGCTTGAACTGGATGTTCAGCTGAAATCCATCAATATGCCAACTTACCTGGCAGGCGATACACCCGTTGAAGGAACGGTGAAAAATATCGGAAATACTCAGGTAACTTCTTTTGATGTTGTCTGGTATACAGATGGAGGAGAGATATACGCCACATCGGTCTCGGGCCTTTTACTGGATTTCGGCGATACATATGATTTCACCTGTGATCAGTTGTTCAGCAACCCAATTGGTGAATACAACCTGAATGCTACAGTGGAGAATGTCAACGGCGGAACCGATGAAGATCCTTCCAACAATACCAAAATGAAAGAAGTGAATATTGTAAGTCACACAAATTACAGGAAAGTTTGCATGGAAGAGTTTACAAGCTCTACTTGCGGTCCCTGCGCCACACTGAACCAGCAGTTCGTTCCGTGGTGCAACAATCATGCTGATGAGATCAGCCTGCTGAAATACCAGATGAACTGGCCCGGATCTGGTGATCCTTATTATACTCCAGAAGGTGGAGTAAGGAAAGACTATTATGGCGTAAGTGGTGTTCCTGCCGTATTTGTGAATGGGGAGTATATTGGCTATCAGTTCGGTGGCATTCAACCGGCGTTTGATAATGCAGTTCTGCAACCCGGATTGCTGGATATTGCTAGCACACACAGCCTGGATGGTAGTGAAATGAGTATCACGGCAAACGTAGCTCCCTTTTCTAATTTTCCAGGACATCGTGTTTATATTGCCGTGTTTGAATACCTCACAACTGGCAATGTCGCCACCAATGGTGAAACCGAATTTGAGCATGTCATGATGAAAATGGTTCCCGATGCCGAAGGAACTACCCTGGATATGATGGACCGTGAACCCTTCTCAATATCCGAAACAGTAGATCTTTCCGGAACCAATGTGGAAGAATGGGATGACCTTGGCGTGATCGTTTTCATTCAGAATTATGGTACGCAGGAAATCTTTCAGTCGGCTTATTCCCAGGAAGATTCCGTTTACGGTACAGATGCCATGCTCTCCGACCTGATGGTGAATGGAGGAAGCATTTCAAACTTTGATCCTGAGGTATTCGAATACCAGATCGAAATTCCGGAAGGTACAACGGAAATTCCGGTGGTAGAAGCAGTTGCCAACGACGACAATGCACTTGCTATCGTCATACCCGCAACAGAAGTTTATGGTACAGCCAGCGTGGACGTATTTGCCGAAGACCGCCTAACGAAACAGACTTATACCATCAACTTCATCCTCGGTACAGGTATGGAAGACAGTCAGAGTAATCTCAGTGTTTTCCCCAACTCGGCCGATGAGGTTGTCTATATCAGGGGAATCGAAGCCAGCCATGTTAATATCTATAACATCCTTGGAAGCAAGGTTTATAGCAGTGAAGACGGAACCCTTGACAAGATCAATGTTTCCAGTCTTGAGCGGGGCATGTACCTGGTGGAGATCGAACTGCCTGATGGAAAATATATCAGCAAGAAGATTTCGATCAGATAATTAAAGAATACAAAAAACATAAATTAAGCAGGTCATTCATGAGGATGGTCTGCTTTTTCTTTATATTTAAAACACAATATTCAAATACCGGAAGCGATTTAATATCATGAATAAAAACAAACTCCTCGAAACTTTTAAACTGGGCAATCTTGAGTTGAATAACAGAATGGCAATGGCCCCGCTCACAAGGCAAAGGTCTTCCCCCGGAAATATCCCTAACAAACTGATGGAAAAATATTATGAGCAACGCTCATCTGCCGGCCTCATCATTTCTGAGGGTGCACAAATATCCAGGCAGGGGTATGGATATCAGGATGCGCCTGGCATCCACAGTCCACAGCAGGTAAAAGGCTGGAAAAAAGTCACGAAAGCCGTCCACAAGAAAGGAGGTAAGATATTCCTACAACTCTGGCATGTTGGCAGGCACAGCCATCCTTACTACCAGGAGGAAGGAAAGTTGCCTGTTGCACCCTCAGCAATAAAAGAAAAGGGACACATCCGGGTTCCGGAAGGAAAACTGGACACAGTTAAACCCCACGCCCTGGAAAAATCCGAAATCACATCCATCTTAAACGACTACCATCAGGCAACATTAAATGCTAAGGAAGCAGGCTTTGACGGTGTGGAAATTCATGCTGCGAATGCTTATCTGATTGATCAGTTTCTGCATGATGGAAGCAATCAGCGAGATGATGAATATGGTGGTTCCATAAGCAATCGCCTGCGATTCATGAAAGAAGTTATTGAAAGTGTTTGTGAAGCCTGGGAACCGGCAAGGGTTGGGATACGGCTTTCACCCAGCGGACAACACGGGGATATGCATGACGAA
>NPIE01000555.1_pt2 | contig 37853 bp, 33 predicted proteins | sample 8637661 | NCBI WGS metagenome assembly NPIE01 (sample SAMN07420842, study PRJNA396082) | bioreactor metagenome | isolation source: sample BA12 brine-fed electro-methanogenic bioreactor BA | place: Japan: Kochi | collected 2016-12-09 | reverse complement strand
AGCCGGACTGCGCCACGCCCCGATTTCAGAGTGTTATTATAGCCGGGTTTTTTGGATTTGGCAAGCTGAAATGTGAGAGAGTGTTAAAAAAATCTTTCCACTAGTATTTATCCTGATGTCCATCTTTACTTCTAAGCTAACCCTCACCCTGCCGAGGTTGTCCTAAAAGTAAAGTGACACACTTATATTATGAGGTTTATGAATATTTATATAAGAAGACATCTGGAGTGGGGACTTTAGTCCGATTGATTTGATTCTATTGAAGTTTAGAAGTAAGAAATTTGGTGGATTTAGCGCCATTATCAGTAGAATTTTTTAAGATATGACCAACGGACTAAAGCCCGTTGTTCCATTACTCAGCAAAAATTGTCATTTCGAGGTAATGAAGAGATTGTTTTTTTAATTGAAGACTATTACCAGATTTGCTTTTCGGACAACCTCGGTTTATTATCATTTCTAAAATACCAAACACAACCTAACATCCCAGTTATTCACACAGCATGCAACCTTACCTCCTCTCCCTCCGTGAGAGAGGGTGAGGACTGAGGTGAGGGTGACTGAATGTCAGACTTGAGATTAATGAGGGGTTCCAATGGCATAGAAGGTGGGGATGAAAAGGACCCGTTCGGCTTTCTCTCGAGCTTGTGTGTCTACCTTCTGATAATAATCAAGCTCTGTTTCGGTCAGAACCCCCTCCAGGTCCGAGCGCAGGGTTGCCCACTCAGTCTTGTCAACGTTTGCAGCGGATTCGCCATGCCAGCGAGCGCCTAATACACCTGTTTCAATCTCATCCAATCCTGCCTGATTGAAAAGATTGCCCAATTGTCTCCCCATACGTATATCTACCCCTTGAGATACTAGAGAATGTGTTTGAAGTTCTCCTAGCCGATCTAATGGCGGTGGGTAATCAATCCGTGCTGCGTAATCCGATTCTGCCAATGCGATCACGCTGCCACCAGGGCGGGTGACACGCTGCATCTCCCCTAGCACAGCAAGGGGATCCTCCACCCACATCAATAGATAATGGCAGTATGATATTGCGAAGGCATTGTCCTGAAAGGGTAAATGATGGCCATCTGCCTGGGCTAGAATGAAATCAGGGTTCTTCTTACGGGAGAAGTCCAGACTTCTTATGTTAATATCAATCCCAAACGTTCGGCTATCGTATTCGGCTGCGACCTGCGTGAGGACAGCGCCCGTGCCTGACCCGACTTCAAGGATCCTATCACTCGGATGAATGTCGGATTCCGTCAATAAGTGTCGGCGGATGGCTTGTGTCCATTGAGACTGCTGCAGATAACGTTGATGCCAATCTGCCAGGCTCATTCTCGCATTTCGCTCAGCCATAGTTATGTTGCTGACCAGATCTCCTGCCACTCATCAGTCAGCATATTACCCAAGACCTGATCATATAAGCCTTGAGCTGGGAGGACATCCCCATCGGGTTCTACATACAACCAAGCTTTGCCAGCCCCCTCCGGAGCTTCCTGGAATTCGTCGTGTTCCAGCTCCAGGGAGACAGGATTGTTGCTTGAGTAGGGCACGGGCATATCCCATACCAGTTCCAATTGATTCACAGCAGCGATATCACGCAGCTTCTGTAATTCATCACTCAATTCAGGATCAGCTGCACTCAGAGATAAGGCGTTGGTTCCCATCTCAGCAAGCTTTATGATGTGAGGTTCCAGATTTTTGCCTTTTCTCAATGTGAGGTGTACGGTTGTGAACAGGTCTTCTGCTAAGATTTTTTCAAGCACCGACCAATTCCATTTGTCGTCTGGATTAAAAATCATCATCAGGTGATCCAATCCATTGAGCAGCAGTTTATTGCGATAATCATCGCTTTTTAATTTCATGCCGTCAGTCAGTAAGCCAGTGACCAATCCCAACTCCTCTGCTTCGGCAATTAATTCAGGTAAGTCTTCTCGCAGCGTCGGCTCGCCGCCTGTGAAAAGCAAATGTGGGATTCCAGCCTTGTAAGCTTTATGAAGGATTGTGCTCCATTCATTCGTGGTCAGCTCGCGGTCCACGCGGTCCAGGGGCGCGTCGCTTTGCTTGCTTTCAGCATTGACTCTATAGGTCAGCGCGCAATCCAGTCGATAGGGCGCTGAGATATCCCCTGAATAAGGCTCCTGACGTTCAATGTCCAGATAAGTCACCGGATCAAGATCAGGGGTTTCAATGATGGTTTGGATTTGATTGACGAAATTTTTGAAATCCGCTCTGATTTGTTCCTTGTCCGCTTGATACCGGTGGGAGACTTTTTCCACAACCGCATCCGTATCGGTTTGCTGGATCAGGTGATAGGCGTATTCCACCGCTGTGGCATTGAGATGCAGAACGGTTGAGGCATTAATCACCAGGATGCCCGTCCCGTCCTCTTCGATGCGTAAGTGAAGGCGGTATTGCTGTTCTGACTCCTGGGGTGTTTGGTAAGTATACATACCAGGGGGCAGGGGCTCTTTTTGAGAGAAAAAGTCTTTAATGATTTGCACTAATTGGGTCATATCCACTCCGTTCAGGTATTAAATATGGGATTATGGATGGGGTCAATATGTTGATGGTCTCTTGCCAGCGGGCATCCTCCCCCGCATTGCTGCAGGAAATCGCAGGTCTTACATCCTTCAGGGATGTTGCTTCGCTCCCGCAGCTCCACTGCCAATGGATGTTCCCAGATTTCTTTCCACCTTTTATTGAGTAAATTTCCGAGGGATTGATAATAAGATTGGCAGGGGATGACATCGCCATTGGGCTCCACGCACATATTATACAGTGCAGCTGTGCAGCCTTTCACGCCCAAATCAAGCTGCATGGGGTTAAAGTGGCAGTATTGGGTTGGGGTGTACCAAATCAAACGCTGTCCATTGGTTTGAGTGATCTGGCGGGCTTTTTCCAACAGGGGTGGTAGGTCTTCTTCATGCAATCCTGTTCCCACCGTTTTTCCCTTGCCAGCATAGATCAACGCATTCAGCCCGATCGTGGGGACGCCAAGTTCCCCAAGGTAGTGCAGGGTATCTTCTATGGTGTCCTGATTATGGGAGAGCAGGGTTGTGTTGGTCATGATATATAAGCGTGTGTCCAACACATTCTTTAATCCCTGCACGGTCTCAGCCCAGGCGCCCTTGGCCGCCACCATGTGATCGTGAATCTCTGAATTGTGAGATTCAAAAGTGATCTGGACGTGATCTAAACCAGCACTGACCAGGGAGTCGAGAAAATCCTTGTCAGCAAGCTTGCGGCCATTGGTGTTAAGTCCGGTGATCACACCTTTTTCTTCTGCGTAGGTGACCAGCTCTTGCAAGCCTTCAAACAAGGTTGGCTCGCCGCCGGTGAAGACCACGTGGGGAATGCGCAGCTCCCAAACCTTGTCAATCACCTTCTTCCATTCCTGAATGCTCATTTCCGGGTAATTGCGCTCCCGGGCATTATAGCAATGGCTGCAGTTGTTGTTGCAGCGGTAGGTCAAAGCCAGGTCCATGCGGTAAGGGGCAGTGGGTTTGGCGCTGAAGGGAAGGGTGGTTTCTAAGGCCAAATCGCAGATCGGGCATTCACCGTCAGGCTTGATCAGTTCATCAATTTTGAAGGTGAGGTCCTGAAAGTCCTGCCGGACCTGTGAAATTGGAGCTTGAAACAGCTTATGGAGGATCTGACTTGCTTCTTCAGGGGTGTGTTCCTCCAGGTGCAGATAGGCCATCATTGCCGCAGAGGGATTAAGGTGGATGACGCGGTTCGCATTGACGATCAGCAGTCCGCTGCCATCCGGGTCAACTCTGAGGTGCAGGCGTGTTTTATTTTCGCCATCCTCACGGCGGAAATGATAGATGCCGGTTTTGGGGAGGGTTGTCTTATTGAAGATGTTTTTAATCTTGCTGAATAAAGGCGTCATAATGGGTTGGGAATGCTCCTGATGTATTCACACCAGGAGCATTAATTGATCGCTAGAGGATTATCGGCCACCACCTGCGCAAGCACAGGCGCATCCTGCACAAGCACACGCGCAGGCGCAGGAACTGCCGCCGCCACCGCGGAAACCGCCGGAACCGCTTTTCCCACTTGATTTGGGAATCGGGTTGGTGCGGTTGGTGATGCCACTGGTGAAGGATGTCAGGTTACCTACTGCACCCGCGGCCATGCCTGTCACGCCATTGACCACCCCAGCAGCGAAATCAGATCCGGGGATATGAGGCAGAGAGACTTTTCCACCGCCCCCGCCGCCGGTTGAGATCTTGCCACCGGATGTTGTTGTCCTACCAACTGAACCGCCGATCGAACGGCGATAGGTGGGAGAATAGCGCGGCCACCACATGGGCACAAATACTGGCCCGCCTGTGAAGGTTCGGCGTGTCCGCTCATCGTATTCATCATCCAGCATTGTCCACTCAAGGGTCTGATTGTACTTCTCGCTCTTGACCTCAGGTGTCTCAGCTTCTTCGACCATCTTCCAGGCTCGGCGCATGATGTCTTCATAGTAAGCAACTGTTTCCTTGCGGCTGAAACCTTTCATCTTTTTTGATACGGTGTTGACCAGGTTGACCATCATCTTTTGCAGGGCAACCCGTCGTTTATTCTCAGGTGCCTTGAAGGCCTCCAGGAATTCTTTCTCATAGGAATGGAGATCTTCCGGCAGGGGATCAGCAACTTCAAGGTTCAGGGGATCCTGTTGTTCCACGATGGCTGCTTCTTTTTTCAAGGTGCCAAACAGGATCATGGTCAATATTTTATCCATAGGCTGTTCTAAAAGGATGGCGGCTTCAACGGCAGTCAGGCCGCGCTTGATGCCATTCCCCTCAATCTTCATCTTGGGCGGTAGGTACTTCATTTTGCGTTTCTTAGCACCGACAGTCCCCTGATAAATACTCCACCCAAAAATGGCGATAAAGAATATCCCGAAACCGAAACAGCATAAGTTGCCGCCGAAAAAGCTCAGGATCGATTGGATAAAGCTGGGGCCTGGTGATGGGGAACTGACCGTGGTTTGCTCCGGCTTGGTTACAACGGCTTCCGTGGGAATGTATTGAGCCGGAAAAGCGGCGCCAAAGATGTATTGAGTGGATGCGTCAGCCTTATCCGTGAACCAGGAGTAATAAACCCGGTCTTCAGCTTCGGTTCTGCCGATATCATCTGGTTCTGATGGCCCTGGCCAATTCTCAGGATTGTAGTAAACGCCTTCATCATTTTCGACGCCTGGCGGCAGGATGATCGTCACGCGATATTCCGTGCCTGTGCTCTTATCAAATTGTGAGTCGAACCAGGTGGGACTGAATTGAAAAGAGATATAGTTTTCTCGGTCGCCTTGGTCATATGGCTTTAGAACGTTCTGAACACCTGGAATCCAGGCTGTCACCGTGCCAGATTCCCCCGCAGGAATGGCGTTCTCTTCTAAATTGAGGGCAAAGCCATTGGGAACATAGGGCGAGCTCTCAATCGTGTCAATGGCAGTGCCATCCACATCTGCGTCGATTGCATTTAGGGAATAGGCGGAAGTTGGCATGCCAATATCCACAAAATCAATCGGTGAGGCGCCAGGGAGGTTGTTGAACTCAAACAAATACCAGATTGAGAGGGTTCCGTCTTCCTCAACGTAAGCTTCTACCTCAAGGGCTGAGACCTCAAAGCGATAATCCTGCGCTGAGACAGATGCTGGCAAGCCGAATACCCCCAGGAGAACCAGACATAATAGAAATAAGCGAAATATTTTTTTCATAGGTCACCACTTCGGTTCTTCGGTTATTTGATAGGTCGTGCCGCAATGCGGACATTCCACAACAGGCGCGCCGGCTACCATCTTGACATCTTTTGAACTGATGGGGCCGCCGCATGACTTGCACTTAATGGTTTCCATACCCACTTCGCCAGGCAGATCCACATTCAAATTGACGACCTGATCACCTGCTTTTTGGGGCGGACTCAGTTTTGTCCCGACAAATATGAGGATAAAACCAATCACCAGTCCGATAAGACCGATGATGATCCAACCCGGTGAACCCTCAGGGCTGAATGCGCCTAATATGAAGAGAAAGGCTAGAATGATGAATCCAGCCGCTGTTACAAACGCAATGATTTTTCCTGCTCGCATTGTGCCTCCAATAATAATTTGTTTTTCAAGAATATTTTAACCCAAGTTTGTCCTTCGGACCTGAGATTTTCTCAGGATATTCAACATTGTAAAATGTTCGTTTTGCGAGATCGTTTATAATGTATTTTGTGAATAGCTTATATTGATAAATTCAATTCTATTATACAGGATACTACCTTATGACAGAAGAATCTGTTCCTGACGTTGTGATCAGCCGGCTGCCACGCTATCTTCAAACCCTCAATCAGATGGCGAAGGAAGGCCTGCACACCGTCTCATCAAAGATGCTGTCCGAACGCTTAGGGATTTCAGCCGCGCAAATCAGGAAGGACCTTTCTTTCTTTGGAGGGTTTGGCAAGCAGGGAACAGGGTATTCCATCTATTTTTTAATTGAACAACTCCAAAAGATTCTCAATTTAGACCGTATCTGGCAGGTGGCCGTCGTCGGTGCAGGTGATTTGGGGCGCGCCCTGACCCATTATCAAGGCTTTGCGCATCGCGGGATTGAGATCGTTTTGTTGTTTGATGTGGATCCAAAAATCGTGGGGACGAAGGTGGGGTCGGTCATTGTCCGCCATGTGGATTCATTGGAAAAGGATATCCGGGAGCAGGGGGTAAAAATTGCCATCCTAACAGTTCCCGCAGAAGCTGCCCAAGCTACGGCAGATAGATTGGTGAACGCGGGGATCCAAGCGATCCTGAATTATGCACCAGTTACCTTAATGCTGCCTGAAGGTGTTCACGCTCAACATATTGATCCCGTCCTCTATTTACAGCAGATGATGTATTATCTAGGGGAAAATGCTTAGGAAGAACTTGCAGGTGGGTTTTCTATGAAATGCACCAGGACATCAAGGTTCTTAATTTGACCAGTTTTTGATTTAAATAATTCGTCTCGATTTGTACTGTGGATTATCCTCACAATCCCTTTCTTGTTGACAGAGATTTGTAATTCATGCCAGGCAAAAAAGCTTCCCTTGATTTGCAGACCTTGTCTTTGCCCCATGATGTCTTCATGAAATTGGATTTTTTCGCCAGTTTGGAGATGCTGGCACTTTCTGTCAAACAACCCTGGCAGAATGTGGTTACGTAATTGGGTGATTAAATCATCCATCCGCTCATAGTTATTTTTTATTCGGAGGGTATTTTGTTGATCATCTTCCAATAGGATTTTCCTGCGGGAAGTCAGGGTGGTGCCTGAGAATTTAACGAGGGTAATATGGTTGTCGAAGCGCGTAATCGCTTCCCATAGCCAAACCTTTTCTTTGTTTTGTTTTCTAATCATCAACCCTTTTTCGTATAGGGTTAATCCATTTTGCCAGTTGATAGCGGCAAGAATGATCAAAAGGATGCCCAATGGAAGAATAACCAATAAAGCGATGGCTGGTTCTGTTATCCTGGCTAAGAGGACAGCACGTCCATGAGATTGGATCGCGTTCCAAAAGTTAAAAATGTTGATTAAGGCGCATAGGCTGCCATCAATTGCCAGGATCACCCCCAGGATTAACAACAACCAGCGGTTGAAGACCTGGTGGCTGACCGAAAAATGGTCGATTTCTTGCCCAAGATCTGGTTGGATTACTGTTTCATCCGTATTTTGTTTTGTTGGTGACAAACCCATATCAAACCATCCATCAAGCGCTATGTGGGAGGGAGATTGCGGCTGAGCACATCGATCATGTCAAAGGATTTTGCGGCCCCCTCAACAATACAAGTTGTGGGGTTATCCACAAGATATGCCGGGATACCCAATGATTTGGTCAGGAATTTATCCATCCCCTTCATCAAGGAAGTGCCGCCGCATAGTGCAACGCCGCGATCGATAATATCGGAAATGAGTTCAGGTGGGGTTTTTTCCAGCACATGACGAATCGAGTTGACAATTTCGTTAAGTGGGGATTGGAGGGCTTCTACAATCTCATCCGTGGTCAATGTCGTTGGCCGGGGAAGGCCTGTTACCTGATCCTGCCCTTGAATTTCCATGGTTTCCTGGTCATCCTGTGGGATCGCTGCCCCAATGCGGATCTTTAATTGTTCGGCAGTTGGCTGCCCAATGATCAGGCCGTACTTTCGGCGGACATATTCGATGATGGCATCATCCAGCTTCAAGCCGGCAACCCGGGTTGTCTCGGCGGAGACAATGCCGTTCATAGCCAGCACAGCGGCTTGTGAGGTGCCGCCACCCAGGCAGATGATCATATTACCGGTTGGTGTGCTGATAGGGAGGTCAACGCCGATAGCAGCAGCCAGGGGCTGCTGGATCAGGTTGACGTCCCGGCTGCCTGCACCAAGACCGGCTTCATGGACGGCGCGCCTTTCGACGCTGGTGACGCCATAAGGGATGGTGATCATTAAACTCGGGCGGAACAACAGCATGCGCCCAGTCACACGGCGAATTAACTCCCGCAGTAGGTTTTCTGTGATTTCATATTCTGCAATGACGCCGTACCGCATCGGGCGATTAACTTCAATGCTCTCCGGGACGCGACCCATCATATCCAGAGCGGCTTTTCCGATTTCAACCAGCTTTAATTCTTCAATCAGCAGCGCAACGATTGTCGGTTCTTGCAGTAGGATGTCTTTTCCTTCTGCAATGCGGGTATTAAGCGTTCCTAAATCGATGCCAAGTTCACGTGAAAGTCCTGCCATGTTGCCTTCCTTAGATTGGTTTGATGCCAACAGCGATTAATTGTAATCCATTATTCTTTCGTTTGATATATTTTTTATGTTGGGGTTTCGTCCTGATCATGATACTATATACCCCATATTTTATCATTTATGTAGAATTAGCCCCGTTTTCTTGTAATGTGGTCGAAGGTTGTTGATTTTTCTTCGAAGAATTTGCTAAAGGGATATAATTAATCGAATAAAAATTTAGATGGATTCTTAATAAGCGAAGTAACTGAATGAGACAGGATTAGCAGCACATGCAAGATTTAGAAGAACGGTATCAGAAAGCACTAGATTTTATTTATAGCTTTATTGATTACAGCCTCAAGCGAAATTTCCGTAATGCAGCAGAGAAATTTAACCTTGATCGCATGCGGACGTTTATGCATCACCTGGGTGACCCTCAGGAGGATTATAGGATTATCCATGTGGCGGGCACAAAAGGGAAAGGTTCGGTCTCTGCGTATTGTGCAAACATACTCGCAGAACAGGACTATTCAACAGGATTGTATACTTCGCCCCATATGGTCGAATTTACGGAGCGCATCCGCATCAACGGCGAGATGATTGCCAAATCAGACCTTGTTGAAATCGTTCAACAGCTCAAACCAGTCACCGAAAAAGTGCCGGAAATTACCACATTTGAATTGACAACAGCCTTGGCTCTCGTCCATTTTTCACGACAAAAAGTCGACTATGCGGTTTTGGAGGTTGGTTTGGGGGGCCGGTTGGACGCCACCAATATTGTTACTCCCATCGTCTCGGTCATCACGTCCATCTCCTATGACCACACGAAGATCCTTGGGGATACGCTGAGTGAGATCGCAGGCGAGAAAGGAGGCATCATCAAATCGAACATACCGGTGATCGTTGCACCGCAGAAAGAAGAGGCTCGGCGTAAACTTGAGGCGATTGCCGAGGAACGCAACGCCCCCCTGATCCAGGTGGGGCGGGATTATCTATATGCCGCGGATTCCCACGGCCTGGATGGGCAAACCTTCCTGATATGGACTCCGGATGAACAGCCGATGGTGGATGAGTTTATTGAATCCGGGGGCAGGGATATCTGGAGCCCTTTGCGATTCAGGATCCCCTTATTGGGTTTTCATCAAGTGGAGAATGCAGCAACGGCTTATGCCGCCTTGAAAACAGCAGAGAAATTCGGCGTGGAGGTCTCTCAAGACGCTTATCGCCGTGGTTTTTCTAGTGTTGATTGGCCTGGCAGGATGGAAATCCTTCAAAATCATCCTGTCGTGGTGATTGATTCGGCTCACAATCGCTATTCTGCGCTGCGGCTGCGCCAGGCCATGGACGATTACTTCCCCGGGCTGCCTGTTTTGCTGGTGTTCGGCGCTTCAGAAGACAAAGATATCGAGGGCATGTTCCAGGAATTGTTGCCAAGGGTACGTCGGGTGATCACAACCCAATCCATTCACCCCAGGGCGATCAATGCGGAGAAACTGGCGGAATTTGCCCATCGCTGCGGCCGCTCAGCGCAAGCGATCACGCCCATTGAGTATGCTTTAGAGACGGCATTGCAAGAAGCGGGGGATGAGGCGGTGGTCCTGGTGGCCGGCAGTATTTTCGTTGCCGCTGCCGCCAGAAAACTTTTACCCGAACTTAAAGAGCAAGTCTCTTAGGTGGTGATAAAATAATTTTCAAAGGAAGTCTTTGAGTTGACACATCAAATTTGGAGCAGCTATGGGTGATGAACAATGGTTCCCGCCTTTGGATGACGAAGGCGAATTAATTGGGAACATTCATCAGAGAACAGAGGAGCTTTACCGTATTTCAAATCGGGAAGCTGATGATTCGGGCGTTTTCGTCAGCCCGGCTTTTGTTCTTAAGGATGTGGTTGTCTTCCCGCGAATGATTTCTCCAATTTTTATAACCAATGAAACCAGTCCCAAAGCTGTCAGGGCGGCTCAGGGGGAGAATTTAACCGCGGTTGCCCTTTTTCTTTCTGACGAAGGTATGGAAGGGGATATCCTCAGCCAATACCTGCCTATCGGGATGGAATTAGGCGTTGGCCGCATGCTCTCGATCCAGGGGGGGAATCATTCAGCCCTGGTGCAGGGACGCCGTCGGGTTGAAATATTGAATATCCTTGAGACAGACCCTTATATGGTCGTTGAAGCCAGGTTGATCCCGGAAGGATTCCGAAAGACCCGTCAAATGACCGCTCTGATGCGGACATCCCGCAATCTCTTTGAACATTGCGTAGGGTTGAGTGACAGCCTGCCAGAAGAGGCGCATCTCTTTTCGATTAATATCAATGACCCCAGTTGGTTGGCGGATATGATCGCCACCTCGCTTTCCTTACCCAATGAGGTTCGCAAAGAATTGATGGTATTGACGCACCCGGTGGATCGACTAAACCGGGTGAACCAAATCCTGGCGGAGGAGTTGGATGTCCTTGAATTAAAAGATGAGATTCAAGCGCAAGTACAGACCGAGGTTGACCGCTCTCACCGCGAATACTATCTCCGAGAACAGATGAAAGCCATTCAAACCGAGCTCGGCGAGGATGACATCTGGAGTCAGGATATCATTGAACTGGGTGAGAAGATTGAGGACAGCGACTTGCCTGAGAAAGTGGAACTTCAAGCCCTACGAGAATTGCAAAGGCTTCAGCAAATGCCCCCGATGACGCCCGAGGTTGGTATCATCCGGACTTACCTGGATTGGCTGCTGGACATCCCATGGAAAGAGTCATCAGCGGATAACCTTGATGTGACCCACGCTAAAGCCGTCTTGGAAAAAGACCACTATGGGCTTAAAAAAGCTAAGGATCGCATTCTTGAATATATCGCTGTCCGCAGTTTACACCCCAAACGCCAACGACAGCCCATTCTATGCTTTGTTGGCCCTCCAGGTACCGGAAAAACATCACTGGGACAGTCCATCGCCAAAGCCCTGGGGCGGAAATTTGTCAGATTATCCTTGGGCGGCGTGCGAGATGAAGCGGAGATTCGCGGTCACAGGCGGACGTATATTGGCGCCATGCCGGGCCGCATTATCCAGACCATGCGCCGTGCCGGCACCAATAATCCCTTATTTATGCTGGATGAAATTGATAAGCTCGGATACGATTTTCGCGGCGATCCGGCTTCAGCCCTGCTTGAAGTTCTTGACCCAGAGCAGAACAATGCTTTTTCTGATCATTATCTGGAAGTCGATTACGACCTTTCCAATGTGATTTTCATCACCACAGCCAATACGCTAAGTACCATCCCTGCGGCATTACTGGACCGGATGGAAGTGATTGAATTTTCCGGATACATTGAAGAAGAGAAGTTGGAGATTGCCAAGCGGTTCCTGATCCCCAGGCAGCTTGAAGAAACGGGGCTTGAAGATGAAGACATCGTTTTTTATCAAAAGGCCTTGATCAAGATCATCCGGGATTACACTTTTGAAGCCGGCGTTCGCAACTTTGAGCGTGAAATCGGGAGAGTTCTGCGAAAGATTGCCCGGTTGAAAACAGAGGATAAGGAACATCCCAAGCGGATCACGCCTCCGGTCATTCGTGAGTTCCTGGGTCCCCAGCAGTACTTTGAGACTGAAGCAGAGGGGGAGGATGAGATCGGTGTGGCCACCGCGCTGGCATGGACGGAAAATGGGGGAGAGATTATGCCGGTGGAAGTGTTAATTTTGGATGGGAAGGGTAACTTACAGATTACGGGTCAGTTGGGCGATATCATGCAGGAATCGGCTCAAGCTGCGCTTTCTTATGTCAAATCAAGGGCCGACTTATTGGAGATTGACAGCGACCTTTTCGAGAATGTGGATGTCCATCTGCATGTCCCCGAAGGCTCTATTCCCAAGGATGGCCCCAGCGCAGGTGTTACGATGACCACGGCCATGATCTCCGCCTTCACCGAGCGACCGAGCTACCATCTGGTGGGCATGACGGGGGAGATCACCCTGCGGGGTCGTGTGCTGCCCGTAGGTGGCATCCGAGAGAAAATTCTGGCCTCTCATCGGGCTGGCTTGAAAACGGTCATCTTTCCGGACCGGAATGAGAAAGATTTGGAAGATATCCCGAAGAGCGTCCTCGATGAAATGAAGTTAATCACTGTTAAACACATGGATGAGATCCTGCCTATCGCGCTGCACCCACAAAAAGGTAAAAACGAGGAATAAGTGTTCCTAAAACAATAAGCACCCGTGTTTCATCGGGTGCTAATTTGTTTTAAAAGAAATTTTTAGATTAGAGTAATCCATTATCCCTGTTAGGATTTCCCCCAGGTTCTTGCGGAGGGGTATAAGAATCAGCCTGCAGGGTCTTAATGCCATTCCGAACCTGATTGAGCAGACGGTCCATCTGCATTTCCAATTTCTGGAGTGTATCTAAGATGTATTGATCTGCTTCCTGCTGGGATACAGCAGCCTCTTTGTGTGCTTGGTCGATGATCTGATCGGCGCGCACTTTGGCAGATTGGATAATTTCATTATCTTCCATGCGTTTTTCAGCTTTTTCACGCGCCAGCGCGAGGGTACGGTTTGCTTCTTCTTTTGCCTGCGCGATGATGCGGTCGCGTTGGGTGATGATTTGTTGGGCTTTCTTGATCTCTTCAGGTATTGCCACACGCATCTGGTCAATTAAATCCAACATGCGATCTTCGTCCACGATGACGCTGTGGGTCAGCCAAATCGGTCGGCTTTCATTGAAAAGCTCTTCCAAGCGATCTACAAGATGTAAGATATCCATTTCGACCTCCGCTCATGATACACAAGTATAGTGTTGCAAGCGTTATACCAATATTAACATAGAAGCCCTTTTTCAGGCAATTAATCTCTGAGGGAAGTTAGGGGCACGATTTTTTGACCCTCTCCTAATTGCTGGAAGCGTTTCTTAAGGGCTTTTTCCACGTGTTGGGGCACCATGCTGGAGACATCACCGCCCAATGCGGCAATTTCCCGAACAGTTGTGGAGGATAAAAATGTGTGTTCCTCGCTGGTAATCAACGCGATGACGTCAATACTGGGCTCCAGCCGATTATTGGCCAGCGCCATTCGGAACTCGTATTCGAAGTCGGAAAAGACTCGCAATCCCCGAACAATTGCCGTTGCTCCTATTTTCTTGGCGAATTTCACCGTCAATCCGGTATATGCTGTGACGGTGATATTATCGATGTTTTTCAGTGCCTCTTTTGCCAGCGACAGGCGCTGGTCGGGGGGGAAGAGGATATTCTTTTGTTCTCTGGCATAGACAGCCACGACAACTTCATCAAAAAGTTCAGCCGCTCGTTTAGCGATGTTAATATGTCCATAGTGGATGGGGTCATAGGTTCCAGGAAATAGTACAGTTGTCATCTCAGCTTATATCTCCTTCTTCTGAGGGCCAGAAATGGTTCAGGGCGTCCAACATCCGCTGGTGTTCTGGCGCTGAAAGGTTGGGGTCATTATCAAACACCAGATTAGCGTAATGCCTGGCTTTTTCAATCAAATGAACATCGGTCAGGTTCGCTAATCTTAGATCCGTATATCCAGATTGTCGGGTGCCCAGAAATTCTCCGGGCCCGCGTTGTTTCAAGTCGTATTCTGCCAGGATAAAGCCGTCTGTCGTGCTTTCCATGGCTAACAAGCGTTCATTTTCAGCGGCCTCACTGGTTTCAGGGATCAGGATGCAGTAGGATTTGTCCCCTGCCCGACCAACACGTCCGCGGAATTGATGTAATTGCGCCAGGCCGAAGCGGTTGGCACCTTCCACGGCCATCACCGTCGCATTGGGAATATCCACGCCCACCTCGACCACGGAGGTGGAGACCAGGATATCAAACTCGCCATCCCGGAACTTGCGCATGACGGATTCCTTCTCATCGGGTCGCAAACGGCCATGCAGGAGTCCAACCTTCAGATCAGGAAATACCTCCTCCTGCAGCCGGACTTGTTCCTCCACAGCGGCCTGATCGGGTTGTTCTTCGCCCCCCTCCACCAGGGGATAGATGATGAAAGCCTGATGCCCTTCTTCCACTTGTGAGCGTATCAGGGTGTAGACCCGTTCTCTCTCAATGGGATACACGATGTGCGTTTCAATGGGTTGCCGGCCAGCCGGCATTTCATCCATTACGCTGATATCCAGGTCACCATAGATCGTCAATGCCAGAGAGCGGGGAATGGGCGTGGCTGTCATCACCAATAGATGGGGGTTATCGCCCTTTTCGCGCAATGCTGCACGCTGCGCGACGCCAAAGCGGTGCTGTTCATCAACGATCACCATCTGCAGATCTTTGAAGAGGACGGGATCCTCAATCAGGGCGTGGGTGCCGATGACCAGCTTGATCCTGCCATCCGCCAGACCCGAAAGGATCTCTTTCCGTGCTTTGGCTGGCGTATCGCCGATCAGCAGGTGGATTTCCTCTTCCTGAAGAACCGATCCCTCATCCTGAGGGTTCGCAAGAAGGCGCTTCAGGCTGTGGTAATGTTGTTCTGCCAGAATGCTGGTCGGCGCCATGAAAGCGCCTTGCGCCCCATGCTTGAGAACGATACTCAGTCCCAAGGCGGCTACGACCGTCTTGCCGGAGCCCACGTCACCTTGCAGCAGGCGGTTCATTGGCCGTCCGCTGGCGAGATCTTGCCGGATGTCTGAGAGGACATGGATTTGGGCGTCGGTAAGTTTGAATTCAAGATGTTTAACCCTGTCAATCAGCCAGTCGTCTTCGATGTCAAACACCCTGCCTTCAAGGTTGGCCCATTCATATTTTTGCTTGAGGACACCGAGCTGCAGGAGAAAGATCTCATCAAAAGCCAGCCGATAGCGTGCGCTCTTGAGGGATGTCTTGTTTTCCGGAAAATGGATTTCCTTTAATGCCGTAGAGACATCCATCAAGTCGGCATCCTCCAGGATGTATTCCGTGATGAAATCGGGGATTTTTGGCGCCCAGTAGTTCACCACATTGTGCATGACCCGTCGCAGCCAGCGCTGGCTCAGACGAGCGGTCAGTGAGTAGATGGGGACGATGCGATTGGTGTGGAGCTGTTCTTTCTCCACCTTCTCGTAATCCGGATGGTACATCACCAGCCGTCCCATGTATTGTTCAATCTTCCCTGAGATGGACAGGAACATGTCCTTCTTCAGGTATCGCATATGATATTCCTGATTGAACCACATCAATTGAATGGATCCAGTGCTGTCTGTCACGATAGCCTGGGTGATTTTACGTTTCTTGTTCCGGGTCGAAAAGGTCTTGACGCTCTTGACCCATGCCAGGATGGTCACTTCTTCGCCATAGGTGAGGTCTTTGATCGTCTTGAGTTCGGAATAGTCATCATAGCGGTGGGGGAAGAAGTAGAGCATATCCTCAATGGTAAACAGGTCCAGTTTGGCAAGCAATTGGGATTGCTTGCTGCCGATGCCCCGTACGGCAGTCACTGGTGCGTCCAAGCCCTCGGGGAGGGCTTCCTGCGGCAATGGCGCAGGCGCATTGGCGCGTCTGCGGGTGCTGCCCCGACCTTGTTTTTTCTCAGGAGCGTGGTGTTCCTTTTTAGGAGGGGATTCGATGGGCTTTTGGGGTTCTTTTTCCTCAGAAGAAGAGGACTGAGATTCGAATACAGGGAGGTGCTTTATCCCAGGGATGTCCAGGAGATGTCCGATTTTCTTGAGTGCTTTCCCACGCTGCGGCGTATCCAGTTCGGGGTAGTGATTGAGAATATCCGTCACCTGCTGAATGTCCTCTTCAGAGATGCCATCGGCTCTGGCTTCACCCGCCCAGGTTTGGGTCAATTGCTCTAAACCACCCACCACGGCTTTGTTGGCGTAATTAAATTCTGCTTCCAATTTGAATATTTTGTAGAGCTTTTCTTTCGATCGTTGCATTGTGCCTTTGATAACCTTCGATTTATTACTATAGAAAATTAAATGTGAATTATTTATTAATCATAACGTATACATCAAGCCAGCCTGATATTATTGTATCATTGTCAACAAACAATCATCATGGAATTTACTATCCCGAGTAAATTCCTATCGGTTGATTCGTCTAATTCTCAAGATATTTATTCTCTTTGTATAATTATAAAACCGATATTACCTAAGACGGTTGTACTATTTTTGGAAAGAACAGAAGTTGTCTCTGTTGTCAATAACTTATCTCTTGTAGGAAGAAGAAAAACCTGCTAGGATGACTATAAGGAAATGGGTGATATCATTATTTTTCGAACCCTTTTCTATTTACCATAGGTTATTTAGATCAAGGTAAATTCACATTATGTTGTGAAAGGGGATCAAATGAATAGGTTTTTCCATTATAAAAAAGCCTTTACAATTACTGCGCTGATAATTTTCTTTACAGGCAGCCTTTTCATCTTTGTGATCAACAAGGTTGATGCCGTTAAGCAAGTCAATTCTCCACCTGTTACGCCTGACGCGTCTGCACTGGATGACCTTAAAGATTTAGAGGAAGACTTTGCAACACAAGAAATACTCTCGCCAACAAAAACGGACAAAAAAACATATTTTAAGTCAGGGGAGCGAACAGACATCCCTTCTGAATTGTTAGCGGCTGCTCAACAATTTCTGCAGGAAGGTTGGCTTCACTTTATTAAGGAATACGCATCTGATACTGATCAAGGCAGCATGGGTTGGTTTGAGGATGGGACAGTCCTCCCTGCTCAACACTTTTGGGAATGTTGGTTACATCTTAATAGTTTTGGTCAAATTACAGATAGCATATGCATTCAAACTGACCTAAGTGGTTCGATTATTCAAGTTGGTGTACGATCAGGAAATATCGGTTGGAATTCTGCAACGGATGAAATTCAATATCCTGAGACAGCTAATCCTCAATTCAATACTGAGATTGACAGCTTTCTGAATATGTCAGAAAGATCTAATGTGGATTTGTTATCTGAAGAAATCCTTGATGACCGAGAAGAAAAACTATATCAACTTTCATACACCATAACAGAGCCAAACCCAATATTGATTTGGGGCTATAACCACCCTGTAACAGCATGGCAGTATATCTACACCTTTGATCCTGAGACCGGTTCGTTGTTAAGTTCTTGCCACATCGTCACTTTTGAAGATGGCAACCAACGATTGATTGAACAAGTTATTGTAAAGACTTTCGAGTTTGTTGAAGGCCCTTCAGCGGAAGCTGAATATTATCTTCTAGAATTGGAGAATCGACAGTGAAAAAAAGAGTTGCATATTTCCATTTTTCCCGCACCAAGTTGTAGTAAAAGCAACTTACAGTATCAATTTGAGAGAAATAAATCTTACATATCTCACAATCTTGTTAATTATAAAACCTCGGATGTCAGAGGTTTTTAGGTTTTTTAGGTTTTGATAATATCACTCAATAGAGATAATCAATTGGTAATGCGGCTGCCCACCTTCGTGGACTTCGATTTCATGATCGGGGTACACAGAGCGTATTTTGTCTGCCAGTTCATTGACCTTTGATTGCTTGATATCCTCGCCATAAAACAGCGTAATTCGCTCATAATCATTGGTGTCAGCTGCCACTAAAAACTCTTCACATGCTTCATCGATGCTGTTGGTGGCGGTGACAAGTTTCCCATCGTGGAGGGCGATAACCTGGCCTTTTTCCACCTGGACGCCATCAATTTCAACCGTCCTGGTTGCAATGGTTATCTCACCTGTTTCAACTTCCTCAATCGCTTCTTTCATGGCTGTGACCGTTTCATCAAAATCGCCATCGGGAATCAGCCGGAACATGGCCGATAGCCCCTGGGGAACGCTGATGCTGGGAATCACTGCCACATTCTTGACGGTCATCGAGGCCGCTTCCTTGGCAGCCATGACGATATTTTTATTATTGGGCAGAATGACGACCTTGTCCGTTGGTAAATTCTCAAAGGATGCCAGAAGTTCTTTAATGCTGGGATTCATCGTTTGTCCACCCTGAACGATGGCAGCCACGCCCAAACTGGCGAAGATGCGGGATAAACCCGGGCCTGGGGAGACTGCCACAACCGCGATTTCACCGGGCTTAACTTGTGTGAGTTTGATCTTGGGATTTTTGTTGTTCTTCCGTTCGTCCATTTGCGCCACCAGATTTTCCATCATCACTTTCTGGATGGTGCCCAAGGACATGGTGTGGTCAATGGGGTGGTAGCGATTTTCCAGGGGTACATGAATGTGCATTCGGTACATGCCGTCCCCTTCACCGACTTGGATGGACGTCCCCAGCTTGGTTAGCTCTTCATAATAATTTTCTAAATCGAAGGTGGGATCGGGTGTAAAATCAATAACCACCTCATAATCCTGGCCCGGTTCAACCGTTTCCATGGCGTCATCGAGATTCATCTCAGAAAGTGGCATGACGTCTTTGACCGGTTTGTCAATCGGTTCCGCATTCAGAAAGCGCAGCATCCCTTCAAAGATATAAAATAAACCCTTCCCGCCGGAATCGACCACGCCAGCCTGTTTGAGGATGGGTAGTAATTCTGGTGTTCTCTCCACAGAGGCATCGGCGGCTTCGACAATGTCCACCAATACTTCCGTGAAACTGGAAGTGCGCTGAGCTGAGACTTCCGCCTGTGAGGCGATGTCTTTGATGACGGTTAAAATTGTGCCTTCAACAGGCCTTACCACGCCCTTGTAGGCTGTTTCTCTGGCTTCCTGCAGGGCTTCTGCCAGATGATGGACTTCCATGGTATTGTAGTCATCTAAGGCCCGGGCAAACCCACGCCATATCTGGGACAGGATCACACCAGAGTTACCGCGGGCACCCATCAGGGCACCTCGGGCGATGGCATGGGCAATTTGTCCTACGTTTTCAACGCCTGAATTTTCAACTTCTTCAAAGGCGGCCTGCATAGTGAGCACCATATTCGTTCCGGTATCACCATCGGGCACGGGAAAAACGTTGAGGCTGTTCACCATTTGCTGATTGGTTTTTAACCACACCATACCCGCTTCTAACAGGGTTTTCAGTCCTTGACCATCAACGGGTATAGTGACCAGTTTATGGCGCTCTTCAGCACTCAACTTTGTAATTTCTGCAACACTCATAATACTCCCAAGAATAAAAAACGCGATAATATCATGCTTCCAAAGATGGGAAGCGTCTAATCCATATTGCTAATGCGTAAGCCGCGCACATGCACATTGATGCGGCGCACAGGCAGCCCAATGGTTTTTTCGACGTTGTATTTTACGCTATTTACAATACTATTGGTAATGGATTTGATCCGGGTGCCATATTCCACGACGATGTAAAGATCAATAATCAGTCCGTCATGGTCATATTCCACATCCACGCCATATTTGAGATCCTTTTTGATCACCTGCCTGATATTCTCAAAGAGGTTCTTTGGCGCCAATCCCACCACGCCATAAGATTGGAGGGTGGATTGCCGTGCGATGGATGCGATGGCATCTTTTTGGATCAGGATGCTTCCTAATTCGTTGTGTTTGTATTCTGATTCAGCCATTTTTCTTATCACCTGACTCGCTTGAAGCTTTATTTAATGTATGGTAGAATAATTCGCTGTTTGGAAAGCTAACCAAACCTAGTCATTATAACTTAAGATGTGAAAGGACGTCATCATGGCGGTTTGTGAGAATTGTGGAAAAAAGACCACCTTTGGTCATAGTCGAAGTCACTCCATGAAAGCAACGCAACGGCAGTTTAAACCCAACCTTCAAAAGGTCACGGTTTATGAAAACGGCCGTACGGTTCGAAAAACACTGTGTACTCGATGCATCCGAAGCCTGTATAAATCCTCTAAATAGGTTTAACACAGTAGGTCAGCATTAGTCGCGGCTTGATAGCCGCGATTTTTGCATTTAAGACACATTTTCTAGTGCATCTCGTAAAACCTGAATGCCGGCTGGGATGCCATTTTCATGCTTGAATATGGCGGTGCCCACCACAAAGTTCGTGGCGCCTGCTTGAAAGCAAGCTTTGATCGTGTCTTTGTCTATGCCACCATCCACTTGAATTTGGGCACTTGACCCGGTCTCTTGCAACAATGCCCTCGTCCTGCGGATCTTGTCCAGCATGGATGGGATAAAGGCCTGGCCGCCAAATCCAGGATTAACTGTCATTATGAGAACTTTTTCGAAATCGTGTGTTAGCTCTCGCAGGGTGCCCACCGGCGTTCCAGGGTTGATCACAATTCCGGGTGCCATGCCCAATTCCCGAATGCTTTGCAGGGTACGGTGAATGTGGGGACAGGTTTCGTAATGCACGGTGATGTGGTTCGTGCCGGCGTCTGCGAAGGCTTTGAGATGCCGTTCGGGATAATCAATCATCAAATGCACATCAATGGGAAGGCTTGTGACCCTTCTGACAGCTTTGACAATGTTGGGACCGAAGGAAATATTCGGCACGAAACTGCCATCCATCACATCCACGTGTATCCAATCTGCACCGGCAGCAACAACCTCCTGGACTTGATCACCAAGATGGTTGATGTCAGCGGCTAATACGGAGGGAGCAATTATTACAGCCATATCCTTACTTTACCCTAAAAATGATTTATGGTCGGGTGGAGAAATAAATAAACAGCCAGAATGGGATCAGTCCAAGAACTGTGGTGAAAGCCAGCAAACCCAGTGCCCATGTGACCCAATCAAATCCCTCTTCTTCCTGAGCGGGCTCGGAAACAGCTTCTTCCTCCGGTGGTTTCTGGGGAGAGGGCTCTTTTTCGATGGGAGATGCCGGTTCAAGCGCAGGGTGGGGCAGGCCGTTTCCAGGTTGGGGCAATACGATGGGTCCAGTTTTTTCTTTGTTCACCTTTCCAAAAGATAATAAAACCCTTCCCAACTGATCGGCAGTGCGATAGCGGGCGGCGGGTTCTTTGGATAAAACTTTGAGTGTGATTTCTTCCAGAGTTTCAGGAATTTCAGGGTTTAGGCGTCGCGGGGGCAGAGGCACCTCATCTCGGTGCATTCGAGCCAGCTCGGAGGACTCCTTGGCTTCAAAGGGGAGTTTCCCGGTTAACATTTCGTATAGAATAATACCGAGGGAATATACATCAGATGCAGGGGAGGGCGCGCCGCCGGCTGCTTGCTCTGGTGAGAAGTAATGGGGGGAACCCCACACAATCTCACTCTTTTCATCGGGATGGATCGTTGCCAATGCCCGGGCAATGCCAAAATCGGTGACCTTCAGCCGAAAATCTTTAGAAACCAGCATGTTATGGGGTTTGATGTCACAATGCACCAATCCGGCGCGATGCGCGTAGCCCACGCCGGCACAAGCCTGTGCCATCAATCCCACGGTGTCCTCTGTGCTGAAACGACCTTTCTCACGGATGAGGGATTTCAAATCCGTTCCATCAATGTATTCAATGACGATAAAGACCTGATCTTCATCCAGGCCAAAATCATAGACGGTCACGATGTTGGGATGGGAGAGATTGGCAGCGGCTTTCGCTTCTTGTTTGAAACGTTCTCTGAAGTCCTCGTCTTTGGCATAATCTTCACGAAGGATTTTAACAGCGATCACTCGCTCCAGCATCTCATCCAGCGCTTTGTAGACAAGGGCCATGCCGCCAGAGCCGAGGGGTTCCAAGAGTCGATAACGATTATTAAGTAGTATTGATTGTTCCATTGTTTTTTCCTTATGAAATTATAACATAGGCACTTTAGCACTACCTATGAAGGTGATCAAGTCAAATTATCTACAGGCGCGGCTGATGAGCTATAATAACGGAGTGCTGATTATTGATTTAACTGGAAGAGTTTGATGTCTAAAAAAAATAGAAAGCATTCATTACGCATCCTGTTTAATCCGGTGACCATCGTAACGGCGATCATCCTTTTGTTGGGGATGGTTGTGACGGGCTTGGTGGTTTTATCCCTGGGCAGGAACCCAGTGCCAGTTGGTGAAGCTACACCGGTAATGACCAAAATTGATGCGCCCACAGCCACCGCGACAGCCCTGGATCCAACAGAAACCCCCACGCCTACCTCAACCAGTGTGTTTTTTCTCCCTGAAGGGGTGATCGGTGTTGGCGCATATGTCCAGGTGGCGGGCACGGAGGGGGCTGGCTTGCGCATGCGGTCGGACCCGGGATTGGATGGTGAGGTGAAATTCACAGCTCTTGATTCTGAGGTATTTCTGGTCATTGAGGGCCCTGTGGAGGCCGATGGATATACTTGGTGGTACCTTGAAGCGCCTTACGACGAAACGCGCAGCGGTTGGTCTGCCGGCGATTTCCTGACGCCGATTGAAGAAGAGAATGAATAAACAAAATTGGACATATCCAGTAAAATTAACCAGAGTTATAAATTGTGCCTTAATTGTGTGGAGTAATCGTCGTGTTTGATTTTATCAAATACATCTTTCCAGGAAAGAATAGCAGCAGGTCCACTTCAGGCGTGACCGAAGTTTCAGGTGCCCTGGATGGTGATCCAACAGTGGTCAAATCAAAATCTACAAACCACTTTCGAACGGCGAGCTGTCAATCGGCTGGAAAAGAACGATCGCATAATGAAGACACCTTGTTTGTTTTTTCTGGGCTGCTGAACGGGGTCGATTCCCCTATGAGCTTTGGTCTTTATCTTGTGGCGGATGGCATGGGCGGACACCAGAGCGGCGAGGTTGCCAGCCGGTTAGCCGTTCAAGCCACGAGTCAATATTTAATGGAGCATTTGTTCAACAGCTTCATTTTTGATATGCAATCCATTTCTGATGAGGCTCTAAACCGTCACCTGGAAGCTGCTGTGGAAGAAGCCCAGAGCCTGATAAAGCGTGAAGTGCCAGGCGGCGGGACGACGTTGACTTTGGTCATGGGGCTGAATGATCAGTTTTTCAGCGCCCATATAGGTGATAGTCGTCTTTACCGCATCAACGCGCAGGGCGACTTAACCTTGTTGACCAAGGACCATACATTGGTCAAACGTTTGGTGGATTTGGGTGAGATCACAGAAGAGGAAGCCCTTCGGCATCCCGAGCGGAATGTCCTTTACCGTGCTTTAGGTCAAAAGGATCCCATTCATGCTGATCTGGATCAGTTTTCGCTTCAAAAAGGAGATCGCCTATTGATTTGCTCCGATGGGCTATGGGGTGTGGTTGACGAGAAGCAGCTTTACGATCTGATCCTCAAAGCCGATGATCTGGATGCGTTGGCTTGTGATTTGGTGAACGCTGCTAATGAAAAAGGCGGACCAGATAATATCAGCGTGGTCCTCCTGGAGTGCCTGGCTTGAATCATTAACAAAAAGAGTAGGAGTGCGTATGTTGGATACTTCATCACGTAAATATCGTATTCTGGTTGTGGATGATGAACGTCGAATGGTGGGTTTTATTCGCCTGAACCTCGAACAGGATGGGTTTGAAGTCATTGAAGCCTATAACGGCAATGAGGCATTGGAAAGGCTGCGGGATTCGCTGCCGGATTTGATCCTGTTGGATGTAATGATGCCGGATATTGACGGCTTTGAGGTGCTCAGGATGATCCGCGAGATCAGCCAGGTGCCAGTGATCATGCTGACGGCCAAGGGCGAGGAAGACGACAAGGTGAAAGGATTGGAGTTAGGCGCAGATGATTACATTACCAAGCCTTTCAGCCCGAGGGAACTCGTCAGCCGGGTGAAAGCTGTTCTGCGTCGGGGATCAACCTTTGAAGAGGATGAAGAGGGGATTATTGAGGTTGATGACCGCTTAAAGATTTACTTCGGCCGCCGAGAGGTTTGGGTGGAGGATGAATTGGTCAAACTTCGTCCGACTGAATATCGCTTGTTGTATCACCTCGTCCAGAATGCGGGATGGGTACTGACCCACGATCAAATCTTGACCAAAGTTTGGGGCTACGAATATCGGGACGAACCCCATTATGTTCGGTTATATATTAATTATTTGCGTAAGAAGATTGAAAAAGATCCCTCGAACCCGGAATATATTTTAACGGAACGAGGCGTTGGCTATCGTTTTGTGGATTATAAACGGGAGGGTACACCCTGAGGGAAGGATAAGTTTATGAAAAAGAAAGACATTTTACTGGTAGATGACCATGAAGTAGTCCGGCTGGGGCTAAAAACCTTGCTGGAACACAATGATAAATTTGAGGTTGTCGCAGAAGCCGGGACGGCTAAGGAAGCGGTGGCCATGGTGGAGAAACATCATCCCGATGTGGTGTTGATGGATATCCGCCTGCCAGGCCCCTCAGGCATTGATGCCTGCGAAGAAATCACCGAGCGCTGGCCGGATGTGCGGGTAGTTATCCTGACCTCCTATGCGGAAGATGATATGTTGTTCTCTGCTATACGGGCTGGCGCCAGCGGCTACGTGTTGAAACAAATCGGCGCGGAGGGGTTGATCACGGCCATCGAAGCAGCTTGCCGCGGGGAGGCGTTGCTGGACCCAGCTGTCACACAAAGGGTGTTCCAGGAAGTAAGAAGGGCGGTCAAAGAAGAGGAAGCGGCTGCCTTTGCCAACCTCAGCCAGCAGGAGAAGAATGTATTGGCTTTGGTTTCGGAGGGTAAAACCAACCGTGAAATTGCTGAAGCCCTTTTCCTTGGCGAGGGTACGGTGCGTAATTACGTCAGCAGTATTCTGTCCAAGCTGGGCGTCAGCAACCGGGCTGAGGCTGCGGCTTATGCCGTAGAACACAACTTGAAGGAATACATAGACCGTTAAATAATCTAGATTAATAAGAGAAAAGCCGCTTTTACCGAGCGGCTTTTTTGCTTTCAATATTCTCAATACATCGCCAGAAGGAAGGGCGTTTTCAGTGGGAACATTTGACGAAGGATCGCTTGTTGAGCCTTGTCGGGGTTTCCCCAGCCGCGCAAAAGGAAGGTTTCGGGGTCATAAACACCGTAAACAAGCGCCGCTAATCCATGAATGGTCAAGTCACAATCCGGTTTTGTTCCTGATGTGATTTGTAAACTGCCATTTGAGCCCTCAAGTTTCCATATGCCGTTATTCCAATCACATGAAGGGTCAGAGATATTGATGGTGATTTCCCCTTCACCACTGGGTAATCCTGCCAATCCTTTGATGTCAATCACTCGCCCCATGGGGGGCCGGAAGAGCCCAGCATGTTCTGGTGTTATGCCAGTAAAAAGGTTTTCCCCGTGAATGTTTGGACTGAGTGTCAATTCAACTTGGGTGGCTTGATCAATATGTCGGGCAATCCAATTCAGCAGCATGAATTTGCCCTGGGTATTTCGGAAAAGAAAATCATACGCTTTAAGATGTTGGTCCATGATGTCCCCCGTGAGATCGTACTGCATTACACCAACGATTTGATGATTGTGCCTGGCGAAAACCAACCAAGACTCTCGATCTTCTGCGGCTTCCGGGTTGGCATCAGTGAATAATGACATGCCGTGTGTGACATGCTGCAAATCCAGCAGGAATTTGCGGAATTCCAAATATCCCTTACCAAACTTGACCAACATAAATTCACCATCCAAGTCCATTTCCAGCAAGGGGGATAGTTTTTGAGGGTCAAAAAGGATTTTCTTCGCTTGAGGGAAGGTCACATATCCAAAACGATGATAAAACGATTCTTTAAAGGGATATAAACAGGAGACGGGAACGCCCTGCTCCCTGAAGGTGTTAAAGATATGTTTGATCAAGGTCTTAACATAACCTTTTCTGCGTGCTGAAGGATGTGAGGCGACGCTGGCAATGCCGCCCATCGGAAAAATCTTGCCGCGTATATTTTGGGTCAGGCTTTTTGCTGAAGCGATGGTTTGCGGATATTCCTCCACAATCAGGACGTAATGCTCACTCCCCTTCATTTTTTTGAACTTCTCCGCAAAAGAATCAAAATCTGGCAGCGGGGGTGTGGGGTGAAACGCGTAACTACTTAAAAACCGATAGATGCTTATAGTCTGTTCCAGGTCGAGATGCTCTATTGTGTATGCCATGAGGGTCCTTGGTTTTAAAAATCTACATTGAATAAGTATTTTGCATTTTCAGCCGTTATTTCTGCGACTTCTTGTAGGCTCCTTCGATGGAGCTGGGCGATTTCTTCTGCAATCAGTGGGATATTGGCTGGCTCGTTGCGTTTGCCGCGATGGGGATGGGGGGCTAGGTAGGGCGCATCGGTTTCCAGCAGGAGGTGATCAAGGGGCAGGTTCTTGGTTACGGATTTGCGCTGCGGCGCATTGGTGAAAGTGACTGGACCGCTGATCCCGATATAAAAATTCATCTCGATAGCGGCCAATGCAGTCTCCAGGTCTGCGCTGTAGCTGTGCAGTACGCCAGGTCTTTCTGCCAGTGGATTTTGCGTCTTGAGGAGGTGTGTGTGCCAATCAGATAGAATTCTCATCAAATCTTGGGTTGACTCACGGTTATGGATGACGACGGGTAATTCCAATTCTGCAGCCAACGCGAGTTGATCTTTGAACATGGTGCGCTGTTGATCGAAGGGGGTATGCTGGCGGTAATAATCTAACCCGATTTCTCCGATGGCAACCACTTCTGGCCTCTGGGCGAAATGGCGCAGCGTTGGAAGGATATCTGCCGTCCAGGGCTTGCCGTAATTGGGGTGAATGCCCACAGCAGCATTTATGAGGTCGGGAAAAGTTTGTGCCAGGTCAACCGCTTCCTGGCTGGTTTCCAGGTCAATACCCGGGTTGAGAATCCAAATCAATCCAGCTTTTAGCGCTTTCTTAAGTACTTTTTCCCGGTCTTTGTCATATTGCCTCAGATTGAGATGGCAGTGCGTATCTGTAAATGGGATCATGCCTTTCCTTTTTTTTGGTTTTACCATCCCAATTATAGCAGGCAAGCGGGGGTGGATAAGGTAAAATTGGGGACATGAGTGAACAGGATCAGGTCTTTGTGGCGATGAGCGGTGGCGTGGACAGCGCCGTTGCCGCTGCAAAATTATTGGAAGCCGGATACCACGTAACCGGCATCCATATGCGCGTCTGGCAGGATCCGCAATGGCAGGCGCAGATCGAACTCCTACCCGATCCAGCATCCCTGGCCAGAGCCGCAGCCGAGTCTCTGAGGATCCCGTTTGTCTCACTGGATATTCAGGATCGATTCTACAAGGATGTTGTCCGTAATTTCATGAAACAATATCTGGCGGGGAAAACGCCAAACCCCTGTTTGTTTTGCAACCCGCAGGTGAAATGGGGCATCCTCCAATCCTATGCCCTGGAACGGGGCGCGGCTTATTTCGTTACGGGTCATTATGCACGTATTGAACACCTGGCAGAGGGGAATGTACGGTTGCTGCGAGGAATAGATGGGAATAAGGATCAATCCTACGTCCTTGCCATGCTCAACTCATTCCAGCTTAGCCAAAGCCTCCTGCCCTTGGGTGAGATGACCAAAATCGAAGTGAGAGAGAAGGCCAAAGCATTGGATCTGCCCGTCGCTGACCGGCAGGACAGCCAGGATTTATGCTTTTTAGGGAATGTGGATTATCGTGATTTTCTAACGCGTTTTGCACCGGAATCAGTACAGCCAGGAGAAATTGTCGACGTCTATGGCGAGGTGTTGGGAGAGCATCAGGGATTACCTTTCTATACGATCGGTCAGCGGAAGGGGATTCGGGTTGCAGCAGCGGAACCTTATTACGTCGTCAGAAAAGATATAACCAATAATCGTTTGGTGGTAGGCTTTGCCAATCAGGCAGGTAAGGACCAGCTTCATGCTGTGCAAGCAAATTGGATATCAGGAGACCCTCCCGAACCATCAGGTCAATATGATGTCATGATCCGTTATCGTTCGAAACCCGTCCAGGCTGAGATATTATCTGCAGGCGGGGGAGAATTTCGGTTAAAATTGAATTACAAATTGCGTGGGATCACACCCGGTCAGGTCGCTGTGTTGTATCGCGGTGAAGAATGCCTGGGTGGAGGTGTGATCCAATCCTCTGAATGAAGGGCTATCGGATGGCTTTTAGAAGGAGTGGATGAATGACCTTTCCAGCGATTATTTTCTCTTTTTTTATTGCTACGATGCTGGGCAGCCTTTTACACCTGTGGCGAGGGGGGAGTCTGTTCCGTTTGGTGTTGTATTTGGTCTTAAGCTGGATGGGTTTCTTCGGGGGGCATTTGATCGCAGAAGCTTTGAATATAAATTTTATTGAGCTGGGTACGATTCACTTGGGGTTAAGCCTTATTGGCTCATTAGCCATGTTAGGCTTGGGGTATTGGTTAAGTTTGGTCGATGTTGAAAATTCTTAGAATGGAGAAAATAAATGTATCGAATTGAAGCTTTACTCTCTGCTCGTTTATTTATGCGTCCGCAAGTGGTTGGGAAGCGCATCTTTTTCTTATCCAATATGAGCGGCCACAACAGCCTGTATGTGATGGACCATGGAGGAAGCGTCCCTGAACCCTTGCTGCCGCCGGATATTGTCCTGCAGAACCCTCATTTGATCGGTGGGATGTCTTTTGTAGTGTTTGATGACCTTAAGAAAATTATCGTCATGGTGGATCAGGATGGGGATGAGAATTACCTCCCCATGCAAATTCCCCTAAGTGGCGGTTTCCCAGAGCCGGTTTTCGAAGATGTGTTTGCGAATACACGCTGTCACATGGTTGATGCTGATGCGAAGAAGAACCTATGCATCATCGCTGCGGAATCGCGCGAGGAGGGGATGGTGCGGACGTATGTGTGTCATCTGGACAGCGACGACGTTCAAAAGATCTATGAAAGTCCCTATGGCGGCTATCCGTCCGCAGCAAATGACGATTATTCAAAGATGGTGCTCACTGAAGGTTATATGGTCGGGGACACTGTCGCTTTCAAGTGGGAGCAGGGGGAGCCCATTGAAGTTCTGTATGGGAAACCGCTGGCAGACCGTGACGAAGATGAGCTGGTGGCTCTCAACGCGTTTGGGCGTGGAAAATTTATCAACGATGGAAAAAGTTTGATTTTCGATAACGCGATCTTCCAGGATACCTATGGATTGGGCTTGTTGGACTTGGACCACCCTCAGGAAGTATCCGAGGTCCCTTTTGAAGGTCTCGTTCATACCGGCGTTGGCGAATATGAGGGGATGGAACCCCTCGAGAATGGCAATTACCTGCTGCGCTTCAATATCGATGGCGCATCCTGGGCTTATGAAGCGAAATATGATTCTGATGCCGAAGTGATGCGCGTCATTCATAGTCTGGTTGGCGAAGGGGTATTGACCGAGGGTGTTTTGGAAGCGATTAAGTATGATGAAGGTACCGACAGCTTCGCTTTAGCCTTTTCCACAGCCACTTCCCCCACACAAATTTACACGATTGAAGGCAAAGACCGGGATCAATTAATCCGTCATACCAACGAAACAATCCTCGGCATTCCACAGGAAGTATTGTCTCCAGGGGAAGACCTGTCCTTCGACAGCTTTGATGGCTTGCGGGTTTCAGCGCGGTTGTATATGCCCTCGCCAGAGCTGGGTTTCGAAGGCAAGCGGCCGGTTGTGTATTACCTGCACGGCGGACCGCAGGGTCAGGAGCGGCCAGATTTTTCCTGGTTCTCGATGCCCTTGATCCAATTTCTAACTTTGCAGGGGTTTGCCGTGTTTGTCCCCAATGTTCGTGGCAGCACGGGGTACGGCTTGAGTTACACCAAACATGTGGATCGGGATTGGGGCGGCAAGGATCGCCTGGATCATGTTCATGCCATGCGCGAGGTGCTGCCCGAAGACGATCGATTGGATGTTGACCGGGCTGGCGTAGTTGGCCGTTCCTACGGCGGATACATGACCCTCACCCTGGCTGGACGCCATCCCGATTTGTGGGCTGCGGCGGTGGATATGTTTGGGCCTTATGACCTCGTGACCTTTATGGAGCGCATCCCGCCCACATGGAAACCTTATTTTTATGTGGCATTGGGCAACCCCGAGAACCCGGAGGAGCTTGAATTCCTTCAGGAGCGGTCGCCGAAGACATATATTGAAAACATCCAATTCCCCATGCTGGTCATTCAAGGACGAAATGACCCCCGTGTGGTTGCTGAGGAATCCGAAGACCTGGTTGAACATTTGCAGGATATCGGTAAGGATGTAGACTTGCTGCTCTTTGAGAATGAAGGCCACGGTGTCGAGAAGTATGAGAATAAGGTTACCTGCTATAACGCCATCACCAACTTCTTCAAAGACGCGCTGAAACCATAAAAGGATAACTTGAGAGGGGAGATTACCTCCCCTCTCTGCTTTTCGAAAATCACACTTACTCGGAGGATGATTGACCTGGAACACGTACGGTGCTGTTGCCAAGGAAGGCGACTTGGTTCAACTTTTAGGGCGGCGGCATAAAAGTCACTTTATCCGCTTGAAGGCAGGGGCAGTATTTCAGACGCACCGCGGCGAACTGCAGCATGACGATATGATCGGCAAGCCCTGGGGCAGCCGCCTGACCAGCCACACCGGCAATCCCTTTTTCCTGATGCGCCCTGGCTTTGCAGACCTGATCACAGAGATCAAGCGGAATACACAGATCATCTATCCCAAAGATATCGGTTATATTGTCATGGTGATGGGGATTGGGCCAGGTGTACACGTCCTCGAAGCCGGTACCGGATCAGGGGCCTTGACAGCGGCCTTCGCTTATTTGGTGGGAGAGTCAGGCAGGGTCACTTCTTATGAAAAACGTGAGCAGATGCGAAACCTTGCCCGTAACAACCTGACTCGATTAGGTCTGTTGGATCGGGTTGATCTCAAAATAGGGGATGTCGCGGACGGTTTTGAGGAGCAAGATGTGGACGCGGTCTTCCTGGATTTACCCAATCCCTATGACTATCTGGTACAGGTGAAGGCATCATTGAAGCTGGGAGGCTTTTTGGGCATGATCCTGCCAACCACCAATCAGGTCAGTAAAACTCTGGAGGCTTTACGCGTCCATGATTTTGCTTTTCCTGAGGTGTGTGAGATCCTGCTGCGATTTTATAAACCAGATTGGGAGAGGCTGCGCCCAACAGACCGCATGGTAGCCCATACGGGCTATCTCGTATTTGGGCGTTCTGTTTTGGAAAAACCTAAAGATGACTAAATTGACTGATGACGGAAGAGGTTTAAGAGTTTGACGCTGACAGCCGAGCGTATTCGTGAATTGATCTCAAATAATGAAGTTCAAGGGCGGCCTGATTACCATGCGTTGATTGTCTCAGACTTTGGCGGGAAATTGCGGCCTGCTGCGATCATGATGCCATTATTCATCGATGATGGGGAGTGGCATTTGCTGTTCACCCAGCGCTCGCAAGCCTTGGTTGAACACCGGGGTCAGGTCTCCTTTCCAGGTGGTGCAAAGGAGGAGGGGGACCAGGATTTGGTAAGAACAGCATTAAGAGAAACGCAGGAGGAAATCGGCGTTAAACCGGATGATGTCATTGTCCTTGGCGTTCTCGCCGAAACGCCCATTCTCACCGGGTATCTGGTGCGTCCATTTGTGGGCCAAATCCCCTGGCCTTACCCCATCCGTATATCTGGCGCGGAGGTTGAGAGTGTGTTCACAATTCCCCTGGCGTGGCTGGCGGATACTGATCATCACCGTATTCGTTATCGCAGTTTTGCAGGCCGGGAAATTCCGGTGGTTTATTTTGATGATTATGAAGGGCATCAGTTATGGGGCTTTAGTGGGGAAATGACCTTGATTTTGCTCCGAGCTTTGGAATTGATGGACTAAACTAATAGTTATTAAAACAAAAGAGATGCTGGTCCAGCATCTCTTTTCTATTCCTATGATTATTTTCTGGAGGATTACGCTTCGGTTTCTTCTTCGAAGTCGAATTCCTCTTCTTCCTTCTTGCCTTTCTCGATAACTTCGGGTTCCATATCTTCTTCCAAAAGTTCGGCGAGTTCGGCTTCTTCTTCCTCTTCTTCCTCTTCTTCCTCTATGGTCACATAGGTAACACCCGCGACCAGTTCGTCAGGGTCAGAGAGGACGTCAATATTTTCCGGGATGTCCAGATCTCGGACGTAGATCACGCTGTCAATATCTTCCAGGACTGTTGCGTCAACCTCAAAGCGGTCGGGCAAGTCTTGTGGGAGACACTCAATTTCCAATTCGGAAATACCGGACACAACAACAGCGGCCATGCTGATCTCAGCAGGTGCCTGGCCGATCAATTCGATCGGAACTGCGGTCTGAAGTTTTTCCGTCAGGGAGACAGCCATAAAGTCCACATGGCGCAAGGTGCCGTAAATGATATCCTTTTGCACCTCACGTAGAATCACGGGATATTCTTCACCATCCACATCAACGGTGACCAAGCTAGAGCCTGTCAGAGTGTTGATGGTTTTGGAAGCTTCGTGCAGATCCAGTTGTATGGCTATCGGTTCTAACTGTTCTTTTCCGACTTTGCCATAAATGATCCCGGGGAGAATTCCCTGTCGTCTTAGGTTGTTGACTTTTTTACCTGTGATCGTGCGTTTTTGTGCTTCTAATACAATTTGATCAGTCATTCTTCCATCCTTCGAGCGCCTCTCACCCTTTGTGCATGGGTTACCTTCGCCCTATGAATAAATTGGGTTCAATTGCTGGATAGACCCAGCGACTTTGAATTTTATCTGGTAATGGGAGGGACGTCAAGCGGGGATATTGAAGGCTTTAGAACGTATCAATTATTTCTTATCTGATATGTTTTATTATTCTCCCGTGGAGACGTTGCATGCAACGTCTCTACGAGAGAGTATCGTAGTGAATTTACCTTCGGTTGGGATGGAGGTTCTGTTTGCTGGTAAAATTAAAAAAAATTCATGAAAGGAGTAAATTTATAATGGGAACGAAAGGTAGAGAGATTGTTGGATTGGATATTGATGAGCTTTTGGAGACCCTCAATGAGGCGTTTGCGGATGAGTGGCTCGCTTATTATCAATATTGGGTAGGTGCAAAGATTATCAAAGGCCCGATGGCCGATCAGGTCGCTGCAGAGCTGGAAGAACATGCCGCGGAAGAATTGGAACACGCCGGCATGCTGGCGGAGCGCATTATCCAATTGGGCGGGACGCCCCTCACACATCCCAAAAAGTGGTTTGAGGTCACAACTTGTGGGTATGAGGAACCCAGTAAAGAGTTTGTGAAGGACCTGTTGGCGCAGAACATTAAAGGTGAGCAGTGCGCCATTGATGTCTATCACAAATTGATGAAGCTTACGCAAGGTAAGGACTTTGTGACTTTCCACCTAGCGTTAGAAATCCTTGAGGATGAGGTCGAGCATGAAGAGGACCTGCAAGCCCTTGAAGAGGATTTGAGTCTGATGAAGTAATCCTTAATGGATTTCTTCTTCATTACGTCATTAAAATCCATATCACGCTTTCATCGGGAAGGCGTGATATTTGTTTAAATGCTGGATTATTTAATTACATTCTTACGTTTTGTTTGAATTGGTAGAAATTTCCTTGTAACATTTTCCTGTCATCGTTTCAGCGAATTATGATAAAATTCGCCATATTATTTTATAATTTACAAAAGGAAAACATTAAAATGAATAAACATGTCACACTTTTCTCCACATTTTTAGTCTTGTCATTAGTTATGACCGCATGTGAGCCGAAATTACCTGACGAGACACCAACTATGGCCGCCAGTCCAACCAATGATCCCGTTGGTGAAGCGGATATCAAATCAGCGACGGAGACATCAGCGCCATTGTCTACACCAAAATCAACTGCAACCCCAGAACCGATTGTCTGTACCATTGTTTTTGACACCGATCGTGATGGCAACTTGGAGATTTATCGCATGGCGCCGGATGGGAGTAACACGATCAACTTGACACAGAATCCAGCGGATGACTGGCGTCCATCATGGTCGCCGGACGGCAGCCAGATTGCGTTCAGTTCCAACCGTGAATACGAGGGTGAAGGCGGCCAATATATTTATGTAATGGACGCGGATGGGAACAATGTGCGCCAATTATCCCCAGATAATGGAAGTGATTGGTCTAATTGGTCTTATGACGGTTCAATGATCGCTTATGCTTATCAGGATGATATTTTCATCATTGTTGCTGATGGAAGCGGAGAGTCCATCAACCTGACGGACAGTCCGGAAAAGGAATCACAGCCAGTTTGGTCGCCCGATGGCAGTCAAATTGCTTTTCTGATCGGTGAGGAAGGGCAAAAGGATATCGCTGTGATGAATGCCGATGGCAGCAATATGCACAAAATTTCTGATGATGGCATGGTTTTTAGTATTGCCTGGACCGTTGACGGGAGGCTGTTCGCTTCATGGGATAATCAGGAGGCTGGCTGCCATAACTGTGTGCTCGATCCCGACGGTTCAAACATCATCGACGCAGGAGGAAAAGGGGAATTACAGAAATACCTGCCAATTTGGACTCTTGAGGGTGAGAGGGCAGAAGTCGTGGAAGCCGATGCGCTGACGGGAGATTCTGAGATCTTGATGATCCTACAAAGTGGTTCAGAGAACATTTTGAACCTCACGCAGAATCCTGCCTCCGATCGTTACCCCGATTGGCCAGCGAATTGTGGGCCATGAGCGCTGCATGCTGAATGATAATTTAATTGGAAAAACATAATCAAAGATCGCTTCGAACAGAATAAGAGATAAACATACCTTTTGCATTAACGAAGGGTATGTTTTTGGTTGAGATAGAGCACCTACTTTCGGTGACTTATCTTTTTTGGGCCATGGCTATGTTCTCATATCAATGAGCCTTCTACAATGATATGATTCTCTTTATAAAAATGATACACTAAGATTAAGTTTTACGAATCTTCGGAAGGATTCCAGGAACACAAGGAGTGATAAGATGGCAAAAGGGACGCGATTTCTCATTGGAATTACCATTTTTGGGCTGATTTTGGGGTCTTTGTCCGCCTGCCAGCCAGAACCGGATAAAGACGTGCTGTATGTTAACCTGACATGGCACCAACACCAGCCTTTGTACTATAAGGATGCGGACGGGGTGTATACGCGTCCCTGGGTGCGCGTCCATGCTACCAAAGATTACCTGGATATGGCCCAGAAAGTGGTGGGTCATGAGAATGTGCATGTTACTTTCAATTTCACCCCCACCCTGATTCGCCAATTGCAAGACATCGCCAACGGAGCTAAGGATATCTATTGGGTGTTGGCCGAAAAGCCCGTCTCGGAATTATCCCAGGAAGAGAAGCGTTTTATCCTGGAACGCTTCTTTGACGTCAATTGGGACAATATCATTGCTCAATATCCCCGCTATCAAGAACTGTTGGAGCAGCGCGGCGGAGCGAATGAAGAGGGTATTGAAGCTGCTATGGAGTCATTCACCGATCAGGATTTCCTGGATTTACAGATTTGGTTTAATCTGGCTTGGTTTGACCCGGCGTTCTTAGCTGAGGAACCGTTACTCAGCCTAGTTGAAAAGGGAGAAGGTTTTGCCCAGGCGGATAAAGAGATCTTGTTCGATCAGGTCTTAGAAGTTGTTAAGGAAGTTCTCCCCTATCATGAGAAGCTTCAGAAGAAAGGACAGATTGAAGTCACGACAACCCCTTATGCTCATCCCATCCTGCCTTTAATTGTGGACAACCAACTTGCCCTGGTCGGCAATCCCAGCGCTGAGATGCCCGATGAGCCCTTTGCTTTTCCCCAGGATGCCGTCGCTCATCTGGATTTGAGTGTTGAGATGTACGAAGAGGAATTTGAGGCCGATGTTCGCGGTTTGTGGCCTGGAGAGGGGGCAGTTTCTCCAGAGATCATTCCTCTGGTTGCAGATGCGGGATACAGCTATATGCAAACCGGAGAGCCTGTGTTGGCGAAATCCCTGGGGATTGAATCCTTCACGCGGGATTCTCAGGGCTTTGTGAAAGAGGCGGATGATCTCTATCGACCCTATTATGTCAGCGATGATCAGGGGAATCAGGTGGCGATATTTTTCCGGGATTGGACCCTGTCAGACAATATCGGCTTTGTCTATACCGGCATGAGCGGAGAAGCTGGCGCAGCCGACCTGGTGGACCATCTTGAAACGATTCAAGCTGATTTTTTGGCTAATGAGATTGAAGGCCCGCATATTGTCAGCATTATTTTGGACGGCGAGAATGCCTGGGAATATTATCCCAATGATGGGAATGACTTTTTGAACGCCCTCTACCAGAAGCTTTCAGAGAGTGAGGTGCTGCAAACGGTAACCCCTTCCGAATATCTGGAGATGTTCCCGGAGCAGCGTGAGTTGGAGGAACTTTTCCCCGGAGCATGGTTCAGCCCCAATTACGACACCTGGATTGGCGAGACCGAAGAAGCCATTGCCTGGGAGTATCTCGCTCAGGTACGGGAAGACCTGGCGGCTTATGAATCTGGCGAAAAGACCATTGAACCCGACCTGCTCACACGAGCATTCGATTTTATGTATCTCGCTGAGGGCTCAGATTGGTTCTGGTGGTACGGTGATGATCAGGATTCGGGGCAGGATAGTTATTTTGATGAAGGATTTCGAGCCTTGCTTGGGGGCGTCTATGAATCCCTCGGTGAAGACCCCCCAGCATTTCTCCAGGTACCCATCATTCAAGCTCAACCGGCTGCCCCGACTATACCTTTTAGCGGCATTTCCACACCACAAATAGATGGCGAGGAGGACGAGGCCTGGGAGACGGCTGCTTATTATGAGATAAAAGATGGATCGCCGATAAGGGGTCTTTATACCACCCTGGATGAGGATAATCTGTATTTAGGTGTTGAGGTATTGAAGGACTTCGATGGCCAAACGATGGACTTCTATTTCAACAGTCCCGCTTTGGAGGGGGAGGATTCCGCCTTCATCCGACAAGCGAACCAATTATTGGGTTTCAATGCTAACCTGGCGGTTGGATGGACGGGAGGCGGGCATGTGGCGTTGTTTACGGTTGAGGATGGGGAATGGACGATGGCCGAAGATGGGGTGGGGGCGGCTGCTGAGGGTGAGGATTTGATCGAATTCTCCCTGCCCCTGACCCTATTCGGGGACTTGACAGCGGGTGATGATGTTCTGCTGGCATTCACATCGGATGTCCGAGAGGATGTTGCCCCGGCGGATGGCCCAGCGCAGATTCTCATCCCTGATATGGGAGAAGCGCAGGTTGTCCTGGAGGTCAATGATCCGCTGGGCGATGATGATGGCCCTGGGACATACACTTATCCGACCGATGCTGTTTTTAAACCCTCGGTTTTTGACGCGGATTCGTTTTCCGTGGGTTATGATGGGGTGAATTTGATTATGACCTTCAGCTTTGCAGCGTCGGTTGAAAACCCCTGGGGATCGCCCTCAGGCCTGTCACTGCAAACCCTGGATGTTTATATTGA